>Ga0209162_1000821_pt1 | contig 32753 bp, 22 predicted proteins | sample YNPNPMetaG_FD_187121 | JGI IMG/M metagenome (GOLD analysis project Ga0209162, IMG submission 187121) | Anoxygenic and chlorotrophic microbial mat microbial communities from Yellowstone National Park, USA - YNP NP MetaG (SPAdes) (version 2) ...
CGACAAGGCGAACTCTTCCCGTCACTCCCGCGCGCGGCAAGGCCCAACGCGGCCGCCCGCGGGCCGGAGGGGGCGCGACCGGTGGGTGCCCGGGGCGTGAGTCTGGACCGCCGCTTCGGCGGGGGCACCCGCGGGGCCGCCAATTGCGCGTCACAGCAGGCAGGTGTGGTCCGTCTGGACCCCCGCTTTCGCGGGGGTGACGATACGGGGCGTGATGGGTCGTCAAGGGCGCCAACGCGGGCCCTGCGTCATTCCCGCGCAAGCGGCAACACGCGACCCGCCCCCGCCTCCCCGTCATTCCCGCGCAAGCGGGAATCCAGGACAAGGCGGCCCCTCCGTCCATTCCCGCGCGCGGCAAGGCCCAACGCGGCCGCCCGCGGGCGGGAGAGGGCGCGACCGGTGGGCGCCCGTGGCGTGAGCTTGGACCCCCGCTTTCGCGGGGGTGACGATACGGGGCACGATGGGTCGTCAAGGGCGCCAACGCGCCACCTGCGTCATTCCCGCGCAAGCGGGAATCCAGGAGAGGTCGGTTCCGCCCGGCCGCCGGGCCCTCGATATGTCGCACCATCGCGCACCTCCGACCGCATCCTCGCGAATCCGAGGCGGCGAAAACAAGAGGGGGTTCACAGGACGCTCACCCCGAATCTGCGATCGTTGGTAGTACTACCACCCAATCTGAGGACTCTCGAGCCGCACTTCCCGACGCAGGAAGGTACGCCAGCTCAGCGTTCGACGTGACTTACGAAATTCGGGGCGAGTGGATTTGAACCACCGGCCTCTTGGTCCCGAACCAAGCGCTCTAGCCAGGCTGAGCTACGCCCCGCCGCTGGTCGTCCTAAGCATACCCGCTCCGGCAAGCCGCTGCAACAGGCTGCGCGCCCCCGGCGGGCGCACCGTAGAGTGTGACCGGGCCACCGGCGGTCGCAACGCCGCGTGGTGACCGGCCGCAGTCGCCCGGACGATTGGCAGGCGCGCCCCCATGGCACCAGCTGGTCGAACCATCACATGAACAGTCGCTCCCTGGGAGCCCGGCGATGCGGGTGCACCGGCGCAGTCCCGGCCGGTCGCCCGATCAGGCCGGCCGCAAAGGGGGCGCTGAGGGCAGCCCCGGCACCTGGCCCGCGATCAGCGAACCGCAGACCTGCCCGCCCGGCCCGCGCTCGGCGGAGGGCTCCTTTCCGGAGCGGACGACTCGGTCTTCTTCCGGCTGGTCCGCGTCTTGACCGGGCGAAGCCCGCGGGACTCGGCCTCCGCTGCGGAACTGAACCACCGGCGGTTTTCGTCCTTGATCCGCTGGGCGTGGCTGGTGCCCGGCACGTGGTACACATCGCTGTTGATGCTCGCCACAACCGGTTCGTTCGTGGCTTGGCCGAGCGACTTCTCCACAAACGCCACCAGCAGCTGTTCCAGGCCCCCGGCACGCCCGAGCATCTGCGTGCCGTGCAGGGCGGCCGGGTCCGAGCCCGCCGGCCCGCCGATGAGCTTCACGGTGGCCTGCCGGGCAGCGCGGCGAAGCTGCTCCGCCGCATCCGCTTCCGCCCCCGAGGCGACCAGGAGGACCGGACGCGCGCCATAGTTCCGGACGGCCGCCACCGAGTCCAAGCCGAGGTCGTTGGTTGCGGGAGAGAGGCACGCGACCGCATCCACGGACTTGTCGCGGGCGGCGTAGTCCAGCGCGACACTCGCGCCCATGCCGGCGCCCACCAGGGCGAACCGGGCCGGATCGACCTCCTCCTGCGCCGCCATCCAGACGCAGGCTGCGGCGACGTCCCGGTACGTCGCTCGAAAGAGCTTGCTGTCGCGATCGGCGACCCTTTCCCGTAGCTGGAAGGCCCTCGGTTCAATACTCCCGCCGTGGCCGCGAAGGTCAATGGCCAGAATGGCCATCCCCGCCGCCCGGAGATGCGGCATCAGCGGGCCCCAGGCGGACCGGTCGGACTGATACATGTGCAGCAGGATGACCATCGGGGCCCGGAGGCCGCGCCGGACCTGCGGCGCGTAGTAGTCGGCCGCGATGACCACCCCGTCGTCGGTAGTGAAGCTCACCTCTTGCGGGGCGGACTGGCTGCCCGGCGGAGCAGCCCAAGCCAGGCCTGCGAGCAATGCGGGAAGGACCAGCGTGGGGGCAACCTTCGCGTCGCGCAGCATGAACGAGTCCTCTGACACCTGATGCTGTCGATTGGCAAGGGGAGTCTACTCGCGGACCCGGAGTGGGGGAAGCTTGTTGCTTGCGTTGCCCGGGCACGCCCGGCGAGTGAGCGGTCGGCCGAAGCCGTGCGGGCAGCGGGCAAACCCGGCGACCCGAAAGACACGGCAGTCTTTCAACTTGCAGCGCTCGGCCGGGTCCGATAGAATTCTGTAAGCGGACAACTCATTGCTTTATGCGGAGTTGCGCGTCTCATGGCAGCTTGGTCACCCGCAAATGGCGGTTCTCGTCGGCGGCCCGGTCGCGGGGTGCACGCAGGGGCCGCCTCGCTGGTGTGCGCGTGTGCCCTGGGGCTCCTGGTCGTCGGGGCGTTGGGCCGGCCTTCCGGGTCGGAATCCAAGCCGGCGCGCCCCTCGGGACGCATCGTGCCGAGGCCGCCGGAGGGGTTCGACAGGGCGTACATACTCCCGATTCGAGACGAAATCACGGACGTGACGCTGGAGAGCCTTCAGCGTCGCGCACACACGGCTCGGCAGGGCGGGGCGGACGTGATCATCTTCGAGCTCGACACCCCGGGTGGAATGGCTACGACCGCCCTGAAGATCTGCACGCTGATCAAGAACGACCTGGACGACATTCATACGGTGGCGTGGGTGAACCCCGACGCCTACAGCGCCGGCGCGCTCATCGCGATGGCCTGCGACGAGATCGTGATGAGCGCCCGGAGCAAGATCGGCGACGCGCAGCCGATCATGGTCGGCCCCGAGGGCTTCAGTGCCGTTCCCGAGGATGTCGAGCCGAAGTTCACCAACCCGCTCATTGAGGAGCTGCGCGATTCGGCCAATCGTCACGGCTACGACCCGAAGATGTGCCTGGCGATGATCCGGCCGGATATCGAACTGTACTGGGTCGAGAACAGCCGCACGGGCGAGCGGCGGTTCGTGACCCCGGGGGAGAGGGATCGGCTTTTCGGGCTCGAGACGGCGACGAGTACAGGCCGGACGGAGGCGATCGAAAAGAAGGACGACGAGGCCCGCCCGCGGCGGCGAAGTCTGAGCGAGCCGATCTCGGACGAGGCGAGCCGTACGGAGTGGCACTACGTGAGGAATGCGCCGCCCCTGGGGGCGGTGCCGCAGCCGGTGGTGCCCTCAGGCGAGCTCCTGACGATGGGTCAGGATGCGGCGATCGCCTACGGCTTTGCCAAGGGGAAGGTCTCCTCGGAGGGCGAGCTGAGGGACTTCCTCGACATCCGCGGCGGTCTGGTGCGGCTGGAATACACCTGGACCGAACACCTCGTGGCCTGGCTCAGTTCGCCGCTGGTCCGGGGCATCCTGTTCATGGTGATGCTGCTGGCGGCCTACGTCGAGTTCAACACCCCGGGCGTGGGGCTGCCGGGCATCGTGGCGCTCGTGTGCCTGGTGATCTTCCTCGGCGCGCCGTATCTGACAGGTCTGGCGCAGGCGTGGGAGATCGTGCTCGTGGTGGCCGGCGTCGTCCTGCTGGCGGTCGAGATCTTCGTGCTCCCGGGCTTCGGCGTGGCCGGCATCTCCGGAATCCTGCTGATCGGTGTGGGGCTTCTGGCGACGTTCATGCCGCGGGACTTCGCCCCGTTCAACTGGCCGACCCTCCAGTACACCGTGGACGGCCTCAAGACGGGGCTGTGGGTGATCGCGCTGGGGTTGCTGGCCTCGGTCGCCGGGATGGTCGCCCTGAGTCGGGTGATGCCGCGCACGCCCTACTTCCGGCGGATCATCCCGCCGAACCCGACCCCGGAGGATGTGGCCCCCGACTCGGGCGGCGAGATCGCCCGCATCGGGGATGTCGGCCGGGCCGAGGGGCCGCTGCGACCGGCCGGCAAGGCCCGGTTCGGCGCGACGCTCGTCGATGTCGTCAGCGACGGCGAGTTCATCGCCCCGGGCGAACGGGTCGAGGTGATCGACCGGGCAGCCAACCGTGTCGTGGTGCGGCGAATCCGCCCGGCGACCTGAGAAGCGGCGGGCGGGGCGTTGGGCCTCCGGCCGGCTCACGGGCCGTGGCCGGCGATCCGCCCCGGGTCTGTGCGACGCTCTCCCGCCTTCCGGCATCTGCCCCAGGGACGCCGCCGTTCGATGGGAGTGGCGCGTGGGTCCGGTGCTCATGGATATCGTCGGTTTCGGCATCACGGACGCGGATCCCGTACTGGCGTTGCTCCTCCTTTACGCCGTAGGCATCGCCTTACTGGTCGCGGAGATTTTCCTGCCGTCGCACGCCCTGTTGTCGCTGGCCGGTGTGGCCTTTCTGGGTTGGGCGGTCTACCGGACCTTCGTCATGAGTGAGCCGGCCGGATATGTCGCCATCGTGGCGTTGGCGATCCTCCTGCCGACGGCGACGGTCCTGGCCGTTCGCCACTGGCATCGCACGCCGATCGGACGGCGGATCTCGCCGCCGAACCCCGTGCTGACGGAGGAGGACATCGGGGCGCGTGTGGACCTGCTCCGGCCGCTCGTCGGTCAGGTGGGCACGACATTGACGCCACTTCGGCCGGTGGGAGAATGCCGGTTCGGAGATCGGAAACTCGAGTGCGTGGCGGAATCGGGGATGATCGCCCGCGGCGTGCCGGTGCGGGCGGTTGGGATCGTGAACATGTCGCTGGCCGTCCGGCCGCTGGAGGAGGGCGGCGGGGCGGCGTAACCGCATGGGCCGTCCGGACAGCCGGTCCGGACCGGGGCAAAGAGAGGTGATCCTCATGCACGCGTGGCTGCCGATGCTGGGGCAGGTGGCGGACAACCTCGGCTGGATCGTCGCCATCGTCATTATCGTCCTGCTGATCTTCGTGATCCTGATCGTGGCACAGTTCTTCGGGCTGTGGCTTCAGGCCTTCATGAGCAACGCGGGCGTTTCACTGTTCGACCTGATCGGGATGCGGCTGCGGAAGGTGGACGCGCGGATCATCGTTCTGAGCAAGATCCAGGCGGTCAAGGCGGGGCTGCTGGACATCACGACGAATGACCTCGAGACGCACTATCTGGCCCGCGGTCGGGTGCCCAATGTGGTGAACGCGATGATCGCCGCCAATCGTGCGGGCATCGGGCTGACCTGGAAGCAGGCCTGTGCCATCGACCTGGCCGGGCGGGACATTCTCGACGCGGTCCACACGTCGGTGAACCCCAAGGTGATCGACTGTCCCAACCCCGCCAGCGGCAAGCAGACGATCGACGCCGTCGCCAAGGACGGGATCCAGCTCAAGGCCAAGGCCCGCGTGACCGTACGGACCAACATCCGCCAGCTCATCGGCGGGGCCACCGAGGAGACGGTCATTGCCCGGGTGGGCGAGGGCATCGTGACGAGCATCGGTTCGGCCGAAAGCTACAAGGCGGTCCTGGAAAACCCGGACGTGATCTCCAAGAAGGTACTGGAGAAGGGGCTGGACGCCGGCACGGCCTTTGAGATCCTCTCGATCGACATCGCCGACGTGGATGTGGGCGAGAACGTCGGCGCCAAGCTTCAGGCCGACCAGGCCGAGGCCGACAAGCGGCGCTTTCAGGCCGAAGCCGAGAAGCGTGCGGCTATGGCCCGCGCGCGGGAGGCCGAGATGGCGGCGATGGTCGTCGAGAACCGCGCCAAGGTCGTGGAAGCCGAGGCCCAGATCCCGCTGGCTATCGCCGAGGCCTTCCGACGCGGCAATCTCGGCGTGATGGACTACTACCGGCTCCGAAATATCCAGGCCGACACATCGATGAGGGAGTCGATCGGCGGCGCGAGCGGTCCCGAACCACCCAAGCGGACGTAGGCGAGGCCGGACTGCGGTATCGGCGGGCCACAACCGATGGATGACTTAGCTGAACTGGTCGTCGTGATCATCCTGCTGGTCGCTTCGGGGCTTGGCGGGGTGATCGGCAAGGCCCGCGAGCGGGGCCGGGGGCCTTCGCGGTCCGGGCCGGCCGGCGCGGACGAGACCGGGCCGCCTCCTGAGCGCGGCCGCCGCCCGCCGAGCGTTCCGACCCGACCCCAAGGCCGTCCGCCCCAACGACGCCTTCCGCCCCCCCCGCCGCAGCGCCGGTCCGAGCCGCTCCGCCCAGTCCGGCGTTCGCCCACACCGCCGGCGGCGGAAGCCCGCCCTGCGCAGCGGAGGGTGGCGCCGGCGGAACCGCCGGTCCCCCGAGCCGAGCCGGCCAGGCCCGCCCCGTCCGAGGTGCCCGCTTCCGCGCGGCGTCCAGCGCGAATCGTCCTGAGCCGTGACCGCCTTCGAGAGGCGATCATCCTCAACGAGGTCCTCGGGCCGCCTCTGGCGCTCCGCGAGGACGACCGCCTGCCATGAGCGTACGGGCGAGCTTTGCGCCAACACCCAGCGGAGAGAATCGGCGCGGTGCGGGCTTCGGTCGGAGGCAGGGATCGCCGGGGCGATCCGTCCCGTGGATCCGGGCGGGTGCGATAGGGACCGCTTCGTTGGTATCCGGTTGACCGTGAAAGGACGGGCACGAGGGCCGTGCGAGGAGAGGCGGGATCGGTCGTGAGGCGTTCGTCCTCACGGTCTGAACCGCCGGGCGCCTTTCGGAGGTGGCACATGTCGCATCAGATCACCAGACGCGAGTTTCTTGAACGGACCGGTCGTGTTGTGGTCGGCGGAACGGCCGTCGGCGGCATCGCCGCGCTCGGCGCTCAGACGAAGCCGGCCACGCAGCCTGCGCTCGAGTGGCGAAACCGGCAGCCGACCATGACGTACGCCAGACTGGGACGCACGAACTTCATGGCCAGCCGCTGTGTGTTCGGAGCCGCGGGGCTTTATCGCAGCGGCGGGGGCGATACCCGCCTGATGGAGATCGCCGTCGATCGGGGCGTGAACTACCTCGACACCTCGCAGGGATACGGGGCCAGCGAGGAAGTGATCGGGGGCTTCCTCAGACGGAACCGCGACCGGGTGTGGGTGGTCAGCAAGGCCCGCGACATCGGGTGGCCGACGATGACGATCAGGAGGGGCGAGGACGACAAGGCCGCCCGGCTCTGGTCGGATCAGCTCGAGGCGTCGCTGAGCAAGCTCAAGACCGAGCCCATCGACTGCTACATGGTTCAGGGCGTCGAACACGAGTGGGTCGTGACGATGGACTCGCTGTACGCGGCGTTCGAAAAGGCCCGCAAGGCCGGTAAGGTCCGCTACTTCGGCCTGGCCACGCATACGAACGTCGCCCGTGTCTGCGAGCTGGCGGCGCAGACCGGGCGGTACGACGTCGTCATGCTCGCGGTCCACCCGGGCACCGTCGCCGAGTTGAGCTCGGCGATCCGCAAGCTCCGGGAGGCCGGCGTGGGTGTCGTCAGCATGAAGACCGGCGGCAAGGTGCGCGGCGAAGCCGTCGAAAGGGCGTACGGCGACATGTTCCGGGGCCGCACCCTCAGTCCGCATCAGAAGGCCTATGCCTACCTGCTGCACCGCGGCGGCATCGATGCCTTCAACTCGCACATGCCCAGCCGCGAGATCCTGGAGGAGAACCTCGCCGTCCCGACGCTCGCGCTCAGCCGCGCCGACCTGGACGCCATCGAGCAGGAGGTGGTCGCGGCCGCCGCCGGGGCGTGTCGGCACTGCGGCCGGTGCAACGCCGTCTGCCCGAACGGCGTGCCTGCGGCCGACCTGCTCCGGTGCCACGCGTATGCGGTGCACTACGGCGAGCGGGTCTGGGCTCGCGACCTGCTGACCGAGATCGGGCCGGCGCGGGCGGGATCCTGTACGGCGTGCGGGGCGTGCCGGGCGGTCTGCCCATCCCGGATCGATCTCCCGGGTGTGATCGCCTCCGTGAACGCGGGCATCGCGTGAAGGGGCCGCTCAGATCGCTCGGTAGGCCGCCCTCAGGATCTCGACGTTGCGGGCGTTGTGGGGTACCGACAGGTCCACAAGGGTTGTTTTTTCGTCGGCCTTTGCGAAGCCGTACAGCCCGACGGCCGTAAGGTCCAGCTTGCGCCAGGCCTCGGCATCATGGCCTTGCCAGCCGCACAGGTTCTGGACGATGAGCGTCTGAGGTCCGACGCGCTGCCGCAGCCACGCGACGTGCTCGAGTTCCGGGGCTTCGTTGAGCACCCAATCCACCTCCCGGAGCAACCGGCTGTCCTCCCATATGGGATACTCCTCGCGGAGGATGGGGTGGTTCGTCCAGATGATCGCCGGCCGCGTGGCCCGCACGGTCCAGCGAATGTATCGCCAAGCCCGGTCTATGGCTCGTCGCTCGAACTCCAGCAGGGCCGGGGCCGGGGGCTCGCCCGCCGTGGGGAACGCTTCGCCCATCAGTTGGGCGTACATGCGTTTTTCGGCCTCCAGCCAGCGCTTGCGGCGGACCGGACGGATCCAATCGATCATGAAGCCCTCCACGTCAGTCCGGAGAAGCGCGTCCTCCACGACCCGGCAGAAGTAGTCGAGGTATTCCAGCGTAAAGGGTATGCGGATGCCGTGTGCGTCGGAATGCACCAGGTCAGGGTTCCGCTGTTCCCACCACGGATTCGAGCCGAGGCAGAAGTATCCGAAGACCCGCAACCCGACACGCCGCCCCAGCCGCACCACGTCGTTGACAAACTCCGGGGCCCTCAGCCCCGGCGTGATCGGGGCCACGCGGCTCGGATACCACGCGTAGCCGTTGTAGGTGACGCAGAAGGTCTGGATGACGTTGACGCCGAACTCGTGATACCAGCGGACATGCTCGGCGGGGTCGGCGTGGGCGTACATCCCCGGGGGCGCCACCCCGCTCGGCCCCCAGTTGAAGTCGATGCAGAACGCCTTCACAGGCCCATCGGTCCGAGCCGCGCGTGCTACGGACTCGACAGGCCTCAGGCCGTGCCGCGAATCGCCGTCCGGCATGAAAAGCGGTCTCTCCGGTGCGCCCGCAAGGCCGCCGCAACTCGTCCTCGGCTTGGCACCCCACGGTGCCGTCCGAACGATGGCGGCTGCGGATAGGGCGCATCCTATCCCGTCGGGCCAGGCCGTTCCACGGCATGCCCACCGTCAGCCATCTTTGTCCTGCCAAGCCCTGGCCAGAGCGGCGGCTCGCCGGCCTCCGCGCCAAGCCCTACGCCGTCGCACCGTCCCCGGGGACGGAAGCCCGGGCGGGGTCTCAGAGCGCCCGACGACGGCGGCCGACCCACATCAGACCGGCGGCCAGAAGGCCGATCGTTGCGGGTTCGGGCACACAGGCCTCCATCCAGGTCGTGGCGACGTTGACATCGTCCACGAGCTGCGAGCCGGCTGCGTTGCCCCCCTGACGGAAGGCATACCGGTCAGCTTCGATGAGGGCCGAGGCCGAGTTCACCACGGTGATCTTCGGGTTGCCGTCGGGGCCGGCGGCACAGTCGGGATCGACCCACAGCTCGCCCAGGCCGGTGCTGTACTCATACGAAACCACGAGCCGGTGCGGGGTACCGAACGAGAAACCCGTCGGCCAGGGCTGCGTCGTGCCGCTGGGCGAACCGGGATTGCCGCTGCCGCTGCCTTGGTGCAGATAGAAGGTGTAATCCGAGCCTGTCTTGGTGGTCACCCCGACCTTGCTCGGGAAGTAGTACTGGCCGGAGTAATACTGGAAGAAGTGGGCGAAGTAATCGTTCGAGTCGACCGGGCCGCTCACCACGACCGTAAAGCCGGCGTACCACTTGTCACCGGGGCCCATGGCCATGCCCAGGGGCTTATACACGTCCTCCCGTGACCCGCTGCCTTGGAACAACTGAATCTCCTTGTCCGAAGGCGGCGTGCCCGGCACGACCTGCACGGGGTTTGTGCCGGAGGCACTGTGGGCGGTCCAGCCTCCCTGCCCTGCGAGATTTCCGATCGTGTAGGCGTTGAAGTCGTCCGACATCAGCAGGCTCGCCGATGCCGATGCCGTCATCGCCGCAATGACAATCGTTACCGCCAGAATGCTTCTCATGGCCTGTTCTCCTCCAAGACAAGACTGAGTGTCACGTCCACCCGGGGAGTAGCTCGCCCACGCGGCGATTCCCAGCGCTTGCGACTTGACGGTCGGGGGAGACGCGATTCGGGCACCTGCACGGCCCGACCTTCCCCCTCGCGTTGCGCTTTTCCCCTCAGGGCGAACGCGCGTTACTGTAGCCACCGGTCGGACGCCCGTCAACGCGCCTCATGTTTAATTTCCCGTTAAGATATTGGAGGAACCGTGCCGGCTCGACCGTTCTGGCGAGCCGTGCGAGAGGTTCCTTCCGGGTGAAGGTCCTTCCGTCAATCGCAACCCGCGTTGCAATGGCAAGTTACACACGGCAACGCCCCGGGGATCTCCTGGCAGCTCCGGCCGTGAGAGCCTCGTCCTCCGGCAGCCGTCGGGGTATCCGGTTTGCGAGCCCCGGGCCGAAGGGGGGCGCTTGCGTGCCCTTGCCGCGTCTTCTATAAGGACTCGCGGCGATGAAGAAGAATTACGTGCTCGACACGAACGTCCTCCTGCACGACCCTCAATCGATCCTCCAGTTCGACGACAACACGGTCATCATCCCCATCGACGTGATCCAGGAGATCGACCAGTTCAAGAAGGAGCTCTCGGATCGAGGCCAGAACGCCCGCGAGGTCTCCCGACGCCTCGATGCCTTGCGCCAGTCGCGAAGTCTCTCCGAAGGCGTGGCCCTGCCCAACGGCGGCCTGCTGCGCGTCCATTGCGGCGGCATCGAGGATGTGGCCTCCGCCCGCCGCCAGAACGGGCAGGCCGACACGAACATCCTCCGGGTCGCGCTGCAGATCCAGCGGGACGAACCCGACAAACCCGTCGTCATCGTGTCGAAGGACATCAACCTTCGGATCCGGGCCGATGCCCTCGGTCTGCGGGCCGAGGATTACGAGTCCGACCGCGTGGGGCTGGCCGACCTCTACACCGGACAGGTGGAAATGGCCCTGCCCCTCGATCAGGTTCAGGCGCTGCGCCAGGGCCATCGCGTGCCGCTGGCCTCCGGCCAGGGGGCGTATCCCAACGAGTTCGTGCTGGTCCGCCCCGAGGACCCGAGCGGCAAGCCCACCGTGCTGGCCCGCGTCGACTCGACCTGCTCGCAGCTCGTGCCGGTGCCGGACATGAATATGGGCGTCTGCGGCATCCGGCCGCGCAACAAGGAACAGCACTTCGCGCTCGACGCGCTGCTCAACGAAGAACTCAAGCTCGTCACGGTCATGGGCAAGGCCGGCACGGGAAAGACACTGCTGGCCGTGGCGGCCGGGCTTCACGAGGTCCTCATCCGCAAGCGCTACAAGGGCCTGCTGGTCTCGCGGCCGACGTTTCCGGTCGGCAAGGACATCGGGTTCCTGCCCGGGGGCGTCGAGCAGAAGCTCTACCCCTGGATGCAGCCGATCAGCGACACGCTGGAGTTCCTGCTCGATTCGGCCGGCACCCTGGGGGGCCGCAGCAGCCTGCGCGAGCTCTGGCGCAGCGGGCTCATCGAGATCCAGCCGCTGGCGTACATCCGCGGGCGGAGCATCGCGAATCACTACATGGTGGTGGACGAGGTGCAGAACCTCACCCCCCTGGAGGTCAAGACGATCATCACGCGGGTCGGCGAGGGGACCAAGGTGGTCCTGACGGGTGATCCGTATCAGATCGACAACCCCTACGTGGACTCGGGAAGCAACGGATTCAACTACGTGGTGAACCGCTTCCGCTCCCAGCCGATTGCCGCCCACATCGAGCTGTGCAAGGGCGAGCGAAGCCGACTCGCGGAGCTGGCGGCCAACCTTCTGTGACGCCGCGACTTCCCATCACCCCAGCCCCTGTCCCTCGCACCCACCATTCCGCTACGCCCGCGTGAGCAGGGGGCCCCATCGGGCGTCCTACACGGCTTCACCCGGAAACCTGGGGGCGTCTAGAATCGCTACGCCGCCTTTGGGTTTGCGTTGCATCGGCTTTTTCAGGGATGAGTGCCATGAGAATCACGATGTCGCTGCTCCTGACGGCTGTTGTCTTCCGGGGTTGTCCCTCCATCATCATCGTGCCGGACGACGGTACGCTGCCGGGCGGCCGTGCCTGCACCACGGTCTTCGTGTACGGTCTCAACGTGACCGTGACGGACGCCGAGACGGGCGCCGCCATTACCGGCGCCACCCTGACGCTCACCGACGAGAGCCAGCCCTACACGGAGATTCTGGACGAGGTCCGCTCCGGCGTGTACGTGGGCGCGGGCGAACGACCCGGCCAGTACACGCTCATTGCGGAGGCGCCCGGCTACAAGCCGCAAACCATCGCAGGGATCGTCATCACCGCAGATGAATGTCACGTCATCCCGGTGCAGATCCAAGTCGCGATGCAGCGGAGCTGAATCCGGCCCTCGGGGCCCCGCTCCCTCAGAAGTTCCCGGCGCCACCTTGGCCGTCCGCACAGGCCCAGGCCTTGGCCGTACCGCTGTACGTCACGAGATCCGCACCGAACCATTGCGTGCCGATCCGGGCGATCACACTGTAGGCCTGCTGCGCCTGGTAGCATTCCATCTTCTGGGACTCGGGCGGGTTGGCGCGGCACATGCACCTGGGCTTCTGAAAACACGTCAGGACCGTGGCCGGCTGGGCGTTGGGCGGCTGAACGACGAAGGGGAACGCGGCGCCGCTGGTGAAGTTCGCCACCCCCGTCCCCTGGCAGCCGTCCGCTCCGAGCACCTGAACCTCGAGATTCGCCCGGGCCTTCACGATACCCAGGAGGTTCTTCCATTCCTGGACGTTCACGCCGGTGGGCGGTCCCGCCAGGGGAACCGGCCCTGTGCCCGGTTCCGATGAGACGTCCAGGACCATGTCCGCCAGCGGCTCAAACCGCACCACCCCTGCGTTTGAGACGACGCCGATCGTATGGAACGAGGCGCCAGAGGTCGGAGTCCAATCGATCCGAACCAGACAGTCTCCCAGCGAGACGTACTGGGCGACATAGGCCCCATATGCCGCCCTGGCGCTGTCCAGCGTTGCGGGATCGGGAATCGACACGGGATCGAGCCGGTAAACCTTGAAGGGCTCCGGCGGATACTCGATGAAGGCGGCACCATCGACGAGGTCCAGGATGGCCTGAGGCATGGAAGTCACGGTTCCGAGCGGTGTCACCGCAGCGCTCACGAACAGCCCCGCGTTCATCGGATGCGAAAGAAAAGTGCCTACCAGCGTCTCCATCCCGGTCGTCGGACAGCCACAGGCACACGCCTCGTGGGCCGGCGGCCTGCCCGGCCCGTTGAAACACACCTGAAACGCGGCGAAATCGCCCACGTCGACGTCACCGTCGTCGTCCGCGTCCGCATCAACCAGGCACCCGGAGGCGGGCGCAACCCCCGGCCCATTGAAACAGGCCTGGAAGTGCGCGAAATCACTCACATCCACGTCGCCGTCGCCGTCGAAGTCCCAGCACTGCGCCGCAGGGCTGACCGCCGGCCCCACCAGCCATGCGGCCACGACAGCCGCTATGGCTCCTGTGACTGTCCTTCTCAAGACGTACATGATTCCGACTCCTTCTTTTGGGCGCGGGCGGCTTCCGTGCGCCGCGACGCGCAGCGCCGGCCGCCACCACGCGACTTGCCGATCAATCCCGCGTTCCGGGTGCGCGACAGGTTTCCCCCTGTGTGGGACGCGGATGCTACTGACAGGCCGTACCGCGCTCTGGCTGCACAGGCGAGCGCGTTGTCGCGCGGTTGCAGGGCGAGAAGACCAACCGGTTGTCAGACAGCTTTGCTGCGCCGATGTACGTGCGCTTTCCGGCCCGCTCGGTTGTAGGCTTCGCCGAAGGCCCCGGCCACTGCATCCGCTCCGGTTCGACGGCGTGGAGCCTTGCAGGGAGCCTCGCGGCCACGCCAACCGGCGGGGGCCGGCGACTATGTCGCCTGCCAACAGCCCGCCGTCTTCCATCCCGGCTGCCTCATGGCCCGGCCGTGCGAAAGTGAGTCTGCGGGCCCGCTATTGTGATGTCGGATATCCACGATCGGCACGGTCCGGCACCGCTTGATCCGGCCGAGCCGGCACGGCACGGATGCGACGGGGCCCGGCCTGCGGGATGAGGTATGGGGTCCGCTTTCGGGCCGCCGCGGGGTGCAGAGGCGTCGGCGCTCCGTGGTCGCGTCGGTGACCGGCACGCCCCCACCGGCGGGTCGGTCAGGTCTTGCTGATATGGCACGGAAACGCGCGGACGTGGGATTCGACGTTGGTCGCGTAGGTCTGGAGCGCCGCCGCCAGGGTACCGGGGTCGTCGTGGGCGGCGTCGGGGTCGACCAGCGGCCCTTGGACAATGAGCCGGAAGTAGAAGTTTCGCCGCGAAACGACGAATCCCTGGAGGATCGGCGCGCCGCACCGGAGGGCGATCCGCAGGGGTCCGGTGAGGAACTCGCGCTTCTGACCGAAGATCTCGACGGGCGCGGTCTTCAGGTGCGGCCCTCGCTCGTGCTCGATGTCCGGGGCGCTGCCGAGGATGTAGCCTTCCTCGAAACACCGGTACAGGTCCCGGGGAAACGAGTCGGCGAAGAATACGCGGATGGCCCGGAACTCCGGAAACGTCTCGGCGTATTTTTCCTGCACGTACTTGCGGAGCGGACCTTCATTGCGGTCCCGCACGCCCGCCACCCGGTAGCCCATCAGCGCCATCAGCAGCCCCGCGACGTGATGGGAACCGTGGTGCGAGAGCGCCACATAGGCCCCATGGCCGCGCTTGAGGGCCTCGTCCAGCACGTCCTGCCCGAAAAACCGCACACGATTGAGGATCTTCTCGCGGGGCAGTTTGTCGAAGATCAGGTAGAACAGCTTGTCGCACCGGATCCGCATGAAGTGGCGGCGGGTCGCGCGCCGGACCAGGCCCGGCGTCAGCGCGTCCCCGTAGATGACGGCCAGGCGCTGGCGGAACCGCCGTCGCCGCTTGTGATTCACCAGGTATTCGCACGTGCCGAAGAACTGGCCGAAGAGGTAGAGCCCCTTGAGCGAGAAGCACCGCGCCCAGCCCCACAGGAAGGCACGCACGAGCGCGTACTTCGTGCGGACCCACCAGCCGATCACGAGGTCGTTCTCGGCTCGCGAGGGTGCGCCGGGGACGGCGGTCGCTTCATTCGCGCCCATGATCGCGGCCAGTATAGATGCCGCCCTCGGGGCGTTCCAGCGTCTGACGTCGCCGGCCCGCCCTACTGAGCGTCCGCGAGCAGCTCCCGCTGCTGGTCCGTCGCGAGTGAGCGGAAGCCTTCCACGGCCATCCTGACCGGATCGCTCCCGGACCGGGCCAGGATCTCAAACACCAGGTGCGCCCGGCGGGCCTCGTCTGCGCCGTCCAGCAACCTCTGGAGGGCCAGCGCCCGTGCGCCGGCCAGCGTGCTCTCCAGCTCAGCGACGGTGTCGGCACGACCGGTCGTGTCGCGAAAGGAGCGGAGCTGCCGGAACTCGGCATCGGCTTCCAATACGGCTCGTGCGTGTCGCTCGATCGCCCTCTGCCAGGCCACCATACGGCCGCTGGCGATCCCGAACCGCCGCCCGATGTCACGCAGAGACGCCTGGCCTGCCTCCGAGGGCACGCCGACCCGCTCGTGACAGACGGCCTCCAGAACGGCTCGGATCCCCGGACGGCGACGCTCCTGGGCGACTCGGCGGCAGGCCGTAGCCAAGGCAATCCGGATCTTCTCCCGGAGGTGCCACGCCACCGCCTCGGAGACGTCCGGGTCACCCGCATCGGCGGGGTTCGGCGGTGCGGCAAGCACGCGACGCCGGCAAGCGGTCAGCGGCAGACCGACAAAGCGCAGAGGGATGGGACACGGATGGGAATCCCCACCTTCGCGGCGGGCCGCGGCCTTGCGGCGATCCATCGTGCCGACCGGCACGCGGATCGTGGCAAACCGTTCGCAGAGGGCCGCGTGGATGGCAGCACGGATGCGGGCCAAGGCATACGGGGCGAACGGCCCGTGCCGTCCCGGATCGTACCGGGCGGCCGCTCGAATCAGCCCCAGACAGCCCTCCTGGAAGAGGTCGGCCGCCTCGCCACGCCGGGCGGCCTGCGGTATTCGCACCACGCGGCGCCGGAGGTGCAAGCGCACGAGCTTGAGGTTCTGCGCCACCAGCTCGCGCTGGGCGCACGTCAAGCCGCCCCCATTTTCCGTCATGGTCGTCGTGCCCCTCATAAGAGGCGCGCGGCACCCGCTGGGGAACAGGCCGGCAGGTCCCACGCGCCGCCATACCTAACATACACCAAACTTTTGTCCCCGTCAAGTCCGCCCCCCAGAAAAAAGTCCGGTTCATTTATAGTCGAGCGGCCGGGAGGCTTCCCGGAGGCCCGCGGGCCGGATAGAATCCGATGGAACCGCGCGGGAGTACCACGCAAAGGGCCCCATGTACCGGGTCTTCGGAGTAGCGGTGACGTGCCTGTGGCTGACCGCCATGGGGGCTCTGGTGGTGCGCGACCTGGTGCCCAACTGGACGGCTCAGGAGCCTCCCAGGGTCGTGCTGACCGACCGGTCGGCCCCGCAGCACTCCCAATGCGGCATCTTTGACCAGAGGGGCCGGCGGATGGGCACGGCATGGTCGGTGCTCAAGCCGGTCGGCGACGAGACCCGCATGGAGAACACCGTCCTGCTCGACGGGGTTCCCGGTCTGCCTCCTGTGCGGGTGGAGATGACGCTCAACCTGCTCGAGACGGGCACCGTCGACGAGTTCGAGTTGGACGTGCACGGCCTGCACCCGCTTGTCATCGCGATCAAGGGCGAGAATTACGGCCGGTACATGGCGTGCTTGGCGGAAATCGGCCCGTTCAGCCGGTCCTTTCGTCTGGATGCTTCGTCGGCCCGGCTGATTTCGGACGGCATCCGGCCGTTCTATTCGCTGCCCAATCTGCGGGTCGGGCAGACCTGGCGCATGCATATGCTCGATCCGCTGACCGCGATGATGGGCCAGAAGGCCCGGATCATCCCGATCGTGGTCCGCGTGGATCGCAAGGAGCGGATTGAGTTCGAGGGCCGCGCGATCGACTGCTTCGTGGTGGTCGCCGACCGGGTGCAGGCCTGGGTGGATGCCGACGGCCGCGTACTGGTTCAGAGGGCGGAGATCCCCGGGCTCGGCCGCGTCGAGATTCGCGATGAGCTGCCCCAGCCGGACCGGCGGTTGGAGGCCCGCAGGAAGGTGCCCTCGAGCGGGGCCCAGCGGATGTGGTACGGTCCGGGCCGACGGCGGAGGTAGACTCTGCCTGATGAGTCCCCGTGGCGAGCAGAGCGGACCGGGCAGCAGAGGGGTCGCGAAGGGAATCCGGCAGCGGTGCTGCGGGCAGGCGTCTTGCGCGGGCAGAGTATGAACGCAATTGAGATCCAGAACGTCACGAAACGATTCGGCCAGAAGATCGCCGTCCACGACCTGACGCTGTCCGTCGCGCCGGGGGAACTGTTCGCGTTTCTCGGCCCCAACGGTGCCGGCAAGACCACCACGATCAAGATGATCGCGGGGCTACTGACTCCGGATGCCGGCGGCGTGCGGGTGTGCGGCCATCCGATGGGTCGCGACGGACGCGCGGCCAAGGCCCAGCTTTCGTACGTGCCCGACCAGCCCTTTCTGTACGATAAGCTGACCGGGCGCGAGTTTATCGACTTCGTCGGCCAGATGTACGGGCTGGCGCGACCGGAGATCGAGGCCCGGCGCAGCGTGCTGGCCCGGCGGCTGGCGATGAACGGATTTCTCGACCAGCTTACGGAGACCTATTCGCACGGGATGAAGCAGAAGACGGCTCTGGCGGCAGCGCTGCTGCACGAGCCGAAGGTGCTCGTGATCGACGAGCCGATGGTGGGGCTCGATCCGCGAACGGTGCGGACGGTCAAGGACCTCTTCGGCGAGCTGAAGGCTCGCGGCACGGCCGTCTTCATGAGCACCCATACACTGGAGGTGGCCGAGGCCATCGCGGACCGGATCGGGATCATTCATCACGGGCGTCTGATCGCGCACGGTACGCTCGCCGAGATCCGCGCCGAGGCCGCCCGCACCGGTACACTCGAAGAGATCTTCCTGGCCCTCACAGCCGATCCGCAGGATGCGCAGGCGGAGACGATCCCGGTGTAACCGCATGGACGCGCGGGCTGAGGGGGGCCTGCCCCCCGGGGGAAGCGACCCCGCATTCGCAGAGGAACGCCGGGCTCACGGACCCCTGGAGTTCATCAGCGAAGGAGGGGCGGCGGAAGGAAGGGCTGCGGCAATGCGCCGTCGGCGGCGGATCGGCCCCTGGTCGGTCCGGCCTGCTCCATCGTCGATCGTCATGCTCCGCAGGCCCGCGCGGGCCGTTCCGAGTCATGTCCGGCCCGGGCGAAAGAGTGAGATGTCCCGGTCGGTACGCCCCCGCAGGATAAGGTCGGCAACGACCTCCGCGGTGAGCGGTGCCAGTCCCAGGCCGGTGCGGAAGTGCCCCGTGGCGGCGATCAGCCCGTCGTGGCCCGGAACCGGGCCGATGTACGGCTTCCGGTCCGGCGTCCCGGGCCGCAAGCCGGCCCACGCCGCCACAAACTCAGCCCGGCCGATCGCCGGCAGCAGGGCGCGCGTTCTGGCCAGGAGTTCCCCGACCCCTTGCGCGGTCGTTGAAGTCTGGAATCCGGCATCGTGCTCCTCTGTCGAGCCGATCAGGACGAGACCGTCCGGGCGCGGTACGGCGTACCACTTGCGGTGCTTGACGATGCAGATCCGCGGACCGGGGGCAGTCCGCAACACTGCGATTTGCCCGCGGACGGGGTACACGGGCATGAGCCGCCCGAGTTCTTCATCCAGGCAGGCCGACCAGGCTCCGGCGCAGAGGACCGTGTGTCCGGCCGCAAACCGTCCGACCGGCGTCTGCGCGCCCGTGACGCGATCCGCCCGGCGGAGCAACCCCGTAACAGGGCAACCCTCCACGATCCGTACGCCGGCCCGGCCGGCCGCTGCGGCCAGCGCCTTGAGCAGCCGCGGGTTTCTCACTTGCGCGTTGAACATGCACAGCTTGGCACCGAGGATGTGATCGGCCAGCCGCGGCTCGATCTCGCGAGCCTCGGCCAGCGTGAGCAGTCTCAGGACCGGCCCGCCCCCGACGGGCGGAAGGGCCTCGGCGGCGTCCGCTTCGGCCAGTGCCATGCGGAACTGCTGCTCATTCAGGAGCAGTTCCAGGGTTCCGCAGCGACGATACTCAGGGTCGAGGCCGCCCGCCTCGGCGATGGCCGCACACCAGTCGGAGTACATCCGCAGGCTTTCCCGCTGAAACCGGACGAGCGGATCGGTCCGCTGCCAGTTGCCGGCCGCCAGGACGCCGGCAGCCGACCAGGAGGCTTCCCGTCCCAGGGCGCCCCTTTCCAGGAGGGTGACGGACAGCCCTTCGCGGCCCAGCCGCCAGGCGACCGACAGACCGATGATGCCCCCGCCGATGACGAGCACGTCGGAGTTCGGGTGATCGTGGTCGGCGTGGGTCATGGCGGGTACTCCCGCGAGCGCCCGTCCCGGCGGTCCGCCAGGAAATGCCGTACGGGCCGGTCTTCGTGCGGCGTCAGTCCCGCACGGCCGGCTTTCCCGGGGCGGGCGTCTTTCCGGGCCGGGCCCGGTGCGTCCGCAGCAGGTCGATGATCCGGCGGAGCGTCGGGTTCGGGGGGGCCTCGATCTCCATCATCTGCTCGGTAATCGGGTGCCGGAACCGGATCCGGAACGCGTGCAAAGCCTGGTACGCGATGAGCGGCTCCTCGCTGCCGCTCCCGGTGAGGTCTTTTTCGCTGAACAGGTGGCCGCCGTAGAAGGTGTCTCCCAGCATCGGATGTCCGATATACGACATGTGGACGCGGAGCTGGTGAGTCCGCCCGGTCTTGGGATGCAGATGCATGAGGGCAAAGCCGCGATAGCGCTCGGCGACCTCGTAGCGTGTGACGGCCTCCTTGAAGAGCTCAGGGCGGTCCCGCAGGCCGGGCACGACGTACTTGTCGCGGATGCGGGGGTGCGCAGCGAGGGGCGCGTTGATCACGTCGCCGTCCAGCTCCGGCTCGCCCTCGACGATTCCGAGGTACGTCTTGTCGATCGTCCGCCGCTCGAACTGGAGCGAGAGCCGCCAGTGGGCCTCGTCGGTCTTGGCTACGAGCATCACCCCGGTGGTGTTCTTGTCCAGGCGGTGCACGATCCCCGGACGGAACGGGTCGTCGCCGTGGCTCAGAGAACTGGCGTAGTAGGCCAAGGCGTTGGCCACCGTCCCGGTCTGGGTGGACCTGGCCGGGTGGCAGATGATTCCCGTGGGTTTGTTGATCGCCAGGATGTGGTCATCCTCGTAGAGGATCTCCAGCGGGATCGGCTCGGGGATGACCTCGTAGGGCTCGGGCGGGGGCACGAGGACATCGATGACGTCGCCGGCCGCCGGTTCGTAACTGGGTTTCGTCGGGAGGCCGTTGACCGTGATCCCGCCGTGCCGGATCAGCCTTTGGATGAGCGTTCGCGACATCCGGGGGAAGCGACCGTGCAGATACTTGTCGAGCCGACGGCCGACCAGTCGCCGCCGGATCTTCAGGCGCACGCGCTCGACGTCCTCGCTGTCGAGGGGAGGCGGCAGCTCCGCGAGGTCCTCATTGAGGATGTATTCGTCCGCGTCGTCGGCCATGGTCGATCGGCCGGTCGGCTCCCCGGCAGCCCGTACGTCGGATTCCGGCGAGGCGCCCGGGATCCCTATGAAAACGCCCCGCGCGGGCGGGGCGTCCATCGAATCCGGACGGTCCTGGTCACGCGACGGCGAGCAACCGCTTGGCGACGTCGACCGCGCTGGCGGCGTCCGGGGCATAGCCGTCCGCCTGGATTTCGTCGGCGAACCTCTGCGTGACCGGCGCTCCGCCGATCATCGTCTTGACGCCCTGGAGCCCCGCGTCCTTGATCGCCTTGACCACCTGCTGCATGCTCGGCATCGTCGTCGTGAGCAGCGCGCTCATTCCGACGAGTCGGGCGTTCTTTTCCCGGGCGGCGGCCACGAACTTCTCCGGGGGCACATCCGTCCCGAGATCGACGACCTCGAATCCGCCGCCCTGGAGCATCATTCCCACGAGGTTCTTCCCAATATCGTGCAGGTCGCCCTTGACCGTTCCGAGGACGACGGTGGCAATGGGCTTGGCACCAGCCTTCGCCAGGAGCGGCTCGATGATCGCCATGGCGCCCTTCATGGCGCGGGCGGCGATCAGGACCTCGGGCACATAGATGATATTCCGGCGGAACCGCTCGCCGACGACCGACATGCCCGAGATCAGCCCCTCGGCCAGGATCCGGTCGGGCGAGATGCCTTCGTTGAGCGCTTCCTGGACCTTGGCGACGACCTCCTCCCGCTTGCCGCGGATCAACGCAATGGCCAAGCCTTCCAAGTCTGCCATCCGAGGACCTCCTGCGATCCGTTCTGAGCCAACCAGCCCCGTCCGCAGGGTAGCCGTGCCGGGGGAGGCTGTCAACGTCCGAGGGCCGATCCGGCCGGTGGGGCGGCCGCCGGGCGTCGTCGATTGAACGGGCGCCCGGCAGGACGTACGATGGGGACGAGCGATCTGCAATCACAGGTTAACGCCGATGTTCGATGCGCTGTCCGATCGCCTGACGGATGTCTTCCGCAAGATCCGCGGTCGCGGCCGAATCACCGAGGACAACGTCCGCGACGTGATGCGGGACATCCGCACCGCCCTTCTCGAGGCCGACGTCAACGTGGGCGTGGTCAAGCAGTTCACCGACGAGGTCCTGGCCAAGGCCCTGGGCTCCGAAGTGATCCGGTCGCTCCACCCCGATCAGCTCATGGTCAAGATCGTTCACGACGAGCTGGTCCGTCTGCTGGGGCCCGTGGATCCGCGCATTCCCTACGTCACGCCCCCGCCGACCGTCATCCTCATGGCCGGGTTGCAGGGTTCCGGCAAGACGACCACATGCGGCAAGCTGGCCGTCTACACGATGAAGCACGGCAAGCGGCCGCTGCTGGTGGCCGCGGACCTGAAACGTCCGGCGGCGATCGACCAGCTCCAGGTTCTCGGCGGCCAGATCGGGGTGCCCGTCTATGTGGAGCGCGATCACCAGCATGCCGTGAGGGTCTGCCGCAACGGCATCCTGGAAGCGCGCAAAACCGACCGGGACGTGGTCATCCTGGACACCGCCGGCCGTCTGGCGATCGACGAGGAGATGATGCAGGAGGTGGCTCAGATCGCGGCGGCGACCCATCCGCATCAGATCTACCTGGTCCTGGACGCCATGACGGGGCAGGATGCCGTGAACACGGCCAAGGCCTTCAACGAGCGGCTCGAGCTGGATGCGGTCATCCTGACCAAGTTCGACTCGGACACCCGCGGCGGCGCGGCCCTGTCCGTCCGGCGGGTGACGGGCAAGCCGATCAAGTTCATCGGCGTGGGGGAGAAGCTCGACGCCATCGAGGAGTTCCACGCGGACCGCATTGCCGGACGGATCCTGGGCATGGGCGACGTCGTCACGCTCGTCGAGAAGGCCCAGCAGCAGTTCAACGCCGAAGAGGCGGCCCGGTTGCAGCAGAAGATGAAGTCGGGCCTCACGCTCGAGGATTTTCTCGAGCAGATGAAGAAGATGCAGTCGATGGGCTCGATGAAGTCGATCCTGAAGATGATCCCGGGCCTCGGCAGCGACCTGAAGAATCTGGAGATCGACGAGGATGAGATCCGTCGCATGGAGGCGATCATCCTCTCGATGACGCCCCGCGAGCGGCGACACCCCGAGATCATCGAGGCCTCCCGCCGCCGTCGGATCGCTCGCGGCAGCGGAACCGAGCCTCAGGACGTCTCCGGCCTGATCAAGAGCTTCTTTCAGGCCCGGGAGATGATGAAGGCCATGTCGGGCATGTCGATGATGCAGCGGATGAGGGTCGGCACGCAGTTTGCGCAAATGTCGATGTTCGGCGGCAAGATGCCCAAGATCAAGGGCCTGAGCAAGGCCGATCGTCGCCGGATCGACCGCAAGGAGAAGCGCCGCCGCCGCAAGAAGGGCCGCTGATGCCCGTTTCGGGGGAGGCCGAGGCCGGCCGGTCCTTCCGGAGCCGTCCCGGCCGGCGCGGTCGATAAACCCGGTGTCTGTCCCGAGCGCGGGTTTTTGACAGCGCGCCGGTCAAATCGTACGTAGGGGATGGTCGTACTTGGCTCTCGAGTGGGCAAACCAGCCGTGAGGCTGGGACGCAAAGCCGCGAGTCCGCTGCGGAGGCGGACAGTCGGGCTGCACGGGGGCCGGTTCTCGGATCGAGGACGGTTCCCGGAGCGGGGGCCTGCGTGCTCTGGAGGGTGCGGAACGTGCTCGCGGACGTGCAGGCCTGGGCGGATGGCGTGTGCCCGGCGGGCCCGGTGCCGAATGGTGCGGCAGCGAACGGAACGGGAACGTGCCGCCTCGGCCGCCGCCGTGTGCACATGTACAAAGTCGGAGCACGCGTTTTCTGAAGCAAACGGTCTCCGCCGCCATGTGCCGAAGTCAGCCACTCGAAAAGACGCCCGCGGGCGGTCCGCCGTTGGGCGGGTTGCCCCGGGCGTCTCCTTTTTCGCTGCCCGCCGCCCGTCTAGGCCCGCGCCGGCACGGGGCCGGTCTTCTCGCGGCCGTCCGGGCCGCTGCGCACCGCGGGACCGGAGGATTCGTCCGACGGCGGCGGGATGGGTACGTTGAGATCCGGCGTCCGTGCGCCCTGCTCCGAGGGGGCGTTGAGCAGGCGGCGGTCCTGCCGCCACCAGTGCTCCAGGATCTTCGGCACGTCGGCGTCCGGCGTGCCCCGCGCCCAGTGGGCCATGAAGTCCACGTCGCCGCTCCGCGGCAGGCGGGAGGGAAGCTCGATGAGGGTCCGGAGCGGCATGAGGACGGCATCCCCGATGACGAAGGCCTCGCCCGGGCGCAGGATCGGCAGCATCCGGATGAGGTTGGCGAACTGGTCGCTTACGACCTTCCGGATGTACGCCTGGTCGTCCGGGTTGTTCAGCCGCATCACGACCATGTTGTTGCATTGGGACAGGACGGTCTCCGACAGTTCGGAGGGCCGCTGGCTGACGATCATGGCCGTGACGCCGTACTTGCGGCCTTCCTTGGCGACGCGTTCGACGGCCTGCCGGGCGAACGAGCGGCCGGCGGGCGTCCTGGGGATGTAGTTGTGGGCCTCCTCGTAGACCAGCAGGGTCGGATGCCGCTGGGACGGAGGGGACCAGAAGTTGTAATCGAACAGGAGCCGCGTGAGGACGGCTACGGTCGCATCCACGATGTCGAAGGGCACACCCGACAGGTCCACGATGGTCAGATTGCTTCGCGGGTCCCGCCGGCCGAGCAGCACGCGGATATAGTCCGCGGCCGCCCGGGTCAGCTCGCCGGGCGAAGCCGTCCTGCGGAAGACGTCTTTGAGGAGATCGGATTCAGCGGCCCGTTGGAGCGGCCGGAGGAGGAAGTCATATCGCCGGTCGTTCAGACGGGTCTCCATCTTCTGGATCAGTCCGAGCAGTTTGCCGTGATAGAGGGCGTGCGGGACCTCACCCTCGGGGTTTCCCTTGTTGAACGGACACCGCCGGGTCAGCAGGAGCTGCGCCTGCTCGGCCGGCGGGAGCGATCGCATGGCCAGCTTGGAGAACGCGAACTGCTCCGTGTTGAGCACATACCGGGCCTCGTTCATGTTCTCCGCGAAGGTGCGGAGGTTCTCCAGCGAGAAGTACATCGGCGAGTCGAGCGTCATTTCGGGGACGAGGTTCAGCTCCTCGGCCGCCGGGAGCTTGAGCTTGCCGATGGCCTCCTTGAGGAATGAGACCTGGTTGCTGATGAAGACCGGGTTGCTCGGGTCCACGAAGAGCCCTTCGAGCTCCTCGTATCGCAGCATCCAGTAGGGGACGATCAGGTCCCGTTCGCCCAGGTAGGTGACGTTCGGCAGCAGCCGTCCGTTTTCGTCGGAGAAGGCCGCCGCATACTCCCCGTGCAGGTCGAACAGCACGACCTGGGCGTCGGGCAGCGAGATCAGCTCCTGGAGGATCCGCGCCGTCGTGCAGCTCTTGCCCGACCCGCTGTTGCCCATGACCGCCACGTGCTTGCTGAGGAACTCCTTGCCGAGCACGCGGACGGGGAAGTCCGTGTTCAGGGCGAAGCGGCCCAGCGGGAAGGACCGTCTCCGCCGCGGATCCTTATCTTCGTCCAGCGCCCCGAACACGATGCGGAAGTCCTCGTCGGTCGCGACGCGGACCGGGTCCCCGACGATGGGGTAGTCGTTCACGCCCCGGAGGAAGTGGCCGCACGTGATCGTGCCCAGCAACTGGCACGAGAGCACCATCTGCGGGTCGGCATCGTTCTGCCGGCTGTCGAGTCGACCGACGGCGGTCACGAAGCCGATCAGCGTCCGCTTGTCTCGGGGCAGGGCCACATAGCCCCCGAGCTGACCGATGCGGTAGCGGGTGCCCTCGTGCTCGATCTCCATCTCCGGCGTCGTGAGCAGGACCTCGACGCCTTCGGCCTCGACGCGGATCACGCATCCGATAAACAGCGGGGTCATGGTCGGACTCCGTCGCGCAGGAAGGACACCTCTCGTGGGATTGGGGCGGGCCACCCCCGCCCGGGGCGATCTCGGCAGGCCGCCGCCCTGCCCGGCGCCCGGCCTCTTGTCTTATCGTTCGAGCTGTGCGGCCTCCGCAGCTAGGCGCCAGAGTTCCGGCGGCCGTGCGCCGTGTCGTGTGGGCATCCGCCGGCGCGGTGCCGCCCGGGGGCTCGGCCCCGCCCCCCCCGCCAGTATCGGGTCCGGGGACCTGCGACAGCGGGGCCGGGACGGATGACCGGGGACGGTGGCTCCGCATTATCGCGCCCACGCTTGCACGGGCGATACGACCCGTCCGGGCCGTTCGCGCGGCCGATGCCGGCAAGCCGGCACAATGCATTTCCGGACGTGCAGATTGAGCGGCCGGGGACGCAGGCTCGGCAGAGGCCGCATCCCGTAGTCATCCATCATCGTGAGGATGGCTCGCCCGTGGCGGAGCGCGTTGGCGTATCGGACAGCTCGGTGTGCGGCGACAGCCCGGAAGTACCGGGCATCCACCTCACAGAGAAGGGTTTCCCGGACTCTTCGAAGGGCCTCCTGGCCGTCCAACGAAGGGAGCCGGCCCACACCGGACCGCCACAGGTTCTCTGATGAGAGTAGAACGCCGCGAACAGGTGTCTGGGCTCGCGAAGGGCCGCGCGGGCCGGACGGTTTGGGTTTGACCAACTATCCGCGGGCCGCCGCCGGCCGCTCACGCCTGCCGTCGCATCAAAGCGGATCATTGAAGCACACACTGTATCGCACCGCCGGAAACCGCGGGGCTCCGGCCACTTGGGCCGTCCGGCTTGTGGGAGCCCCGGCGGCTCCATAGAATAGCGTTCGTTCCCCAGGGGCGGCGGGGGCGACCGTCCCGCGCGGGGCTGAGCCGAAGGAGAAGACGTGGCCCAGAATACGGAAAAGATCGTGATTATCGGGTCGGGACCGGCCGCCTGGACGGCGGCCATCTATGCCGCCCGCGCCGGCTTGGACCCCCTCGTATACGAAGGCGAGCCGAAGGAGACGTTGATCCCGGGCGGGCAACTCATGTTCACAACGGAAGTCGAGAACTACCCGGGTTTTCCGGAGGGCATCCACGGGCAGGAGCTCATGGACCGGTTCCGGCGGCAGGCCGAACGGTTTGGCGTGCGGGTGGTCACGGAGGACATCGTGGCCATCGATGCGCAGACCCGGCCGTTCCGTCTGAATACCTCCGGGGGCAAGCAGGTCGAGGCTCATGCGGTGATCGTGGCCACGGGGGCCAGGGCCAACTGGCTGGGGCTGGAGAACGAGCAGCGGCTGGCCCGTTTGGGCGGAGGCGTCAGCGCATGCGCTGTCTGTGACGGGGCCTCGCCGGTCTTCCGCAACAAGGAGCTGGTGGTCGTAGGCGGCGGCGACAGCGCCATGGAGGAGGCCAGCCACCTCACGCGGTTCGCCTCGCGGGTGTACATCGTTCATCGGCGGGACGCGTTCCGGGCCAGTGCGATCATGCAGCAGCGCGTTCTGGGGAATCCCAAGGTTCAGGTGATCTGGAACGCCACGGTCGTGGACGTGCTCGGCGACGAGAAGATCACCGGCGTTCGCCTCAAGGACGTTAAGACCGGCGAGATCAGGGACTTGCCGTGCGGAGGGCTGTTCCTGGCGATCGGCCACAGCCCCAACACGGAATTCCTTCGGGGGACGCTGGAGCTGGACCCCAAGGGTTACGTCGTCGTGAAGGGACAGTACCGGACCTCCACGAGTGTGGAAGGCATCTTCGCCGCCGGAGATGTGATGGACCCCCACTACCGGCAGGCGGTGACGGCCGCCGGGACCGGCTGCATGGCCGCCCTCGACGCGGAGCGCTGGCTGGCGGCCCGGGGGGTGCATTGACAGTGGGCCCCGCGACCCTGCCCGCAGAGCGGGCGGCCGGCCGCTCCAGGGCGGCGGGAGGGGCGCAGCGCCTTCGGAACGGGGCTTGAACCGGCCCCGCAACCAGCCGCAAACATCGGGGCAGCAGAAATATCGCGCAGGGTCTTGACCTGCGTGCGGTCGTTGACGATAAATGCACGGAAGTTGGAGGCGCGTCGTCACGACGTCGGCGCCACGGCGTCCCGGGAAAACGGCGACCCTTCCAAAGGCAGGCCTTCACGAGGAAGCAGCACGAATGGGCAAACTCCAACGGCCGGTATTCGTCCGTTCGGATGTGATGCAGCAGTGGACCATCCGGGACTCCCTTGAGCTCTACAACATCGAGAAGTGGGGCCTGGGGTTCTTCGGCATCAACGAGGCCGGCCATGTGACCGTTCACCCGCGCGGTCCCGGGGGGCCTACCCTGGACCTGAAGGCCCTCGTGGACGAGCTTCAGCGCCGCGGCATTGCGCTGCCGATCCTGATCCGATTCTCCGACATCCTCCGAGCCCGCGTGGAGGCCTTGAACCTGGCTTTTCAGAAGGCCATCCAGGACTATGGGTACCGCAGCCGCTACCTGGGGGTCTATCCCATCAAGGTGAACCAGCAGCGGCAGGTGGTGGAGGAGGTCATCACGTACGGACGACCCTATCACTTCGGCCTCGAAGCCGGGTCGAAGCCGGAGCTTCTGGCCGTCCTGGCCCTGCTGCCCTCTCCGGAGCCGCTGATCATCTGCAACGGCTACAAGGACGAGGAGTTCGTGGAGATGGCCCTGCTGGCCACGAAGCTGGGCAAGAACGTCATCCCGGTGGTCGAGAAGTTCAGCGAGCTGGAGCTGATCGCCCGTCTGGCCCAGAAGCTCAACGTGGTTCCGCGGATCGGCGTGCGGGCCAAGCTCGCGGCCCGCGGCTCGGGACGGTGGGAATCCTCCGGGGGCGACCGGAGCAAGTTCGGCCTGACCGTGACGGAGCTTGTCCGCGCCATCGACTACCTGCGCGAGGTCGGGATGCTGGACTCGCTCCAGCTCCTGCACTTCCATCTGGGCAGTCAGATCACCAACATCCGCTCGGTCCGGGGCGGGCTGGAAGAGGCCTCCCGCATCTACGTCGAGATGGCCAAGTGCGGCGCCCCGATGCGGTTCTTCGACGTCGGCGGCGGGCTGGCGGTCGACTACGACGGGTCCCAGACGAACTTCGTCAGCAGCACGAACTACTCCATGCAGGAGTACGCCAACGACGTCGTGTCGGCCATCATGGAGGCGTGCGATGCGTCGGGCGTCCCTCATCCGGTCATCGTGTCGGAGTCCGGGCGAGCCATCACGGCCCACCACTCCGTCCTGGTCTTCAACGTCCTGGGCACGAGCGAGTTCGGCAGCCTGAACGTGCCCGAGACGCTGCCGGAGAACACCCACGATCTCGTCTTCAATCTGCTGGATGTGTACAAGGGCATCACCCGGAAGAACTTCCAGGAGGCCTACCACGACGCGATCCATTACCGGGACGAATGCATGACCGTCTTCAAGCTCGGCTATCTGAGCCTGGCCGAGCGGAGCCTGGCCGAGACGATTTTCTGGGGCTGCTGCCAGAAGATCCTCCGCATCGTCCGCGACATGGAGTACGTCCCGGATGAGCTGGAAGGCCTCGAACGCCAACTGGCCGACACCTACTTCTGCAACTTCTCGTGCTTCCAGTCCCTGCCGGACCACTGGGCCGTCCAGCAGCTCTTTCCGATCGTTCCGATCCACCGGCTCGATGAGGAGCCTACCCGCCGGGCGGTCCTCGCGGACATCACGTGCGACTCGGACGGAAAGATCGACCGCTTCATCGATCTGCGGGACGTCAAGAGCATCCTGGAGCTTCACCCGCTCAACGGGGGGGAATACTACATCGGCGCGTTCATCTGCGGGGCCTACCAGGAAATCCTCGGCGACATGCACAACCTCTTCGGCGACACGAACGCCGTTCACGTCCGGCTCGAGGACGACGGCGGGTACGTGATCGAGCATGTCGTCAAGGGCGACACGGTTAAGGAGGTCCTGCATTACGTACAGTGTTCGCCCCAGGACCTGATCGACCGACTCCGCCGCAGCGTCGAGACTGCGGTCAGGCAGGGGCTGATCTCCCTCGAGGAGTCCGGGCAGTTCCTGGAGAAATACGAGCGGGGTCTGGAAGGCTACACCTACCTCGGCCGCAGCGCCCACACGTAGGCGGACCCGCCAAAGCCGGGCAGGACCGGTCGGGGCCAGGCCTGAGCCGTCGCCAAAGGCCGCAAATCGTTTGCAGGATATGTCCCGCGGACGCGTGAACCGAGACGGGGCTGATGCGTATAATGAAGTGACTGGCGGAGGCGCAAGCCTTCCCAGCATAATCGGAGGTTTCTGACCGGAACGGCTTCTTTCCCCTCCGGAGAGCACCGGCGTGCCCTTGTGGCAGTCGGTGCTTTCTTTATTGCAATTGACGTTCACCGATCCCGGGCCGCCTGTGTCGGGGAGCAGCCGTTATTCGGTCCTCTGGCTTCGCGGTTCAGCGCCGCATCTGCAACGGGCGCCGGCGTCCGGGGGCCGGTTCAGGCGTGCCGGGCGCATCCACCGCCCTCCGGGGTCTGTTTTGCCCCCCGGACCTCCGGTTCGCCCAGGCGCCCGTACCGGACCAGGGTCGGACAGGCAAGGGCCACGGCCGCCACTACGAGCAGGGTGCCGATGCCGCCTGAAACGACCGAAACCGTCGGCGTGAAGAGTGCGGCTACCAGGCCCGACTCGAACCCGCCCAACTCATTGGAAGCGCCGATGAACATCGAGTTGATCGCCGAGACGCGCCCGCGCATCGCGTCGGGCGTCAGCAACTGGACGAGCGTGTGCCGGACAACCACGCTCACGTTGTCCACCGCTCCGGTCACGAACAGCATCGCCAGCGACAGCCAGTACGAGCGGGACAGGCCGAAGACGATCGTGGCCACGCCGAAGGCCGCCACCGACCAGAGCAGCGCCCGTCCGGCCTTGCGCAGCGGGGGGCGATAGGCGAGGTAAGCGGCCATGCACAGGGCACCGAGACCCGGGGCCGCGCGCATCCACCCGAGCCCCTCCGGGCCGACGCAGAGAATGTCCTTGGCGTAGATCGGCAGAAGGGTCCCGGCCCCGCCGAGCAGGACGGCGAACATGTCCAGCGTAATCGCGCCGAGCACCGTCGGCGCATGCCACAGAAAGCGGATGCCGGCCGAGAGCGACCGCAAGGTCATGGCCTCGCTTCCGCGAGGCTCCGGCCGATAAACAATGAGTTTCATCGCCGCGAACCAGGTCATCGCGGCCAGGGCGTTGAGCACGTAGACCGGGGCGGCCCGGTGCAGCAGGCCGATGAGCCCGCCCCCGATCGCCGGCCCCAGCACGGAAGCGATTTGGAAGCCGCCGCTGTTCCAGGTGACGGCGTTGCTGAACCTCTCGCGCGGGACGATCTGCGGAAAGAGCGACGAGCGAGCCGGCTGCGAGAAGGCCCGGGCGGTCCCGATCCCCAGCAGCATGAGATACATCAGACGGTAATCGGCGCCGGTCACCGAGACGATCGTCAGGCCCAGCGAACTGAGAGCCACGAAGACCTGCGCGACCATGACGATCCGTCGCCGGTCATGGTTGTCGGCTACGTGACCGGCCGGCAGGGCCAGGGCGATCACCGGGAGGATGAGCACCAGGCCCACCCACCCGAGGGCCATCGCCGACCCGGTGCGCTCGTAAATCTCCCAGCCGATGGCCACGTCCTGCATCTGCATGCCGAGATTGGAGACCACGTTGCCGCCCAGGTAGAGGCGGACATTGCGGAGCCGCAGGGCCGCATACGGATCGTGGGGGTTGTCCGGGCGGAATTCGCCCGGGGTGGTTCCCGGCCCGTCCATGGGGTGGCGGGTCTCCGTTCCGAGCACGTGCCGGGGTGACGGGGAGCGGGAGGCACACCGGGCTCACCCGCCTTGCCCGATCCGCCGACTTCATCGGCCTCCGTGGTCTCGGAACCGGCGGACCGGCAGACTGCGCCGCGCACCTCGCACGCGTTCTCGGGGCGAGGGATTCTCGTTGTCCCGCAGATGCCGGTCAACCCGGCCGCAGAGTCCGGACGCGACCGCAGCTCCGGAGGACGGCGGCTCGCCAGGCGGGAACGGCCGGCCGCTACGACGCGCCGCCCGGCGAACCGGGTACGCGCCTGGTACGGCCCATCCAATCCAGCGTTGGCAGGTCGCCGAAATGATCGCGGAAGATGCGGTAGTACATCACCTCTTCTTTGCTCTGGAGCCTCCACCCGTTGGAGAGCACACGCTCCCGCTGGAACTGGGCATCGGAAATGCCCTCCTCGGCCCGCTGGGCCAGCAGGTCGCCGATGCCGGCGCCCTCCCAGAACTTGGCCTTTCGGCGGTTTCGGAGCGGCTCGGGCAGGTCGTCTCTGACGGCCTGCCGCAGAATCCACTTTTCTGTGCCTTCGTGGAGCTTCCAACGCGTCGGGATCCGCAGGGCATATTCCACTACCTGCGGATCCAGGAACGGCACGCAGGCCAGCACACCGTGCGCCTGGGAACAGCGGTCCACGCGCTGGAGGGCCGTGTTGTGGAGGCGAGACGTGATGTCGAGCAGTTCGGCACCGAGGCGCTCGGCCGGAAGCCACCTCAGGTATTCGTATCCGGCGAACAGCTCGTCACCACCCTCCCCCGAAAGGACGGCCGCCACGTAGGAAGACGCCGCCTTGCCGGCCAGGAAGTTCAGCACGCTCGACCGCACCAGCAGGGCATCAAAGGACTCCAGGTGGAAGATGACGGCCGGGAGCTCGCGCACAACCTCATCCAGGGAAGCGGCTAGCTCGTGATGCCTCGTGCCGAGGTATTCCGCCGCCCGCCGAGCGGCCGCCAGATCGGGGGCCCCGGGCAGCCCGACGGCGAACGTGTGCAGCGTGGCCGTATATCGCCGCGCCAGGGTCGCGATCGCGCTCGAGTCAAGCCCGCCCGAAAGCCATACCCCCGCCTGCGTGTCGGACAGCGATCGGACCACGGCCGATTCCAGGCGGCCGCGGAGTTCGGCAGCCAGCAGTTCGGGGGGAGCATCCAGTTCCGGTCCCGGCGACGGCCGCTCAGACCCCGGCGGCGCTATCCCGTCGTAACGGCCGCCGGGCGGCAGTGCCATTACCTGGCGCGTGAGCGAGAGAAGGGCCTTGACCTCGGAGGCGAAGCACAGGACGCCCTCCGAGGTCCGACCGTAGTAGAGCGGGGCCACGCCCGCGCCGTCGCGTTCCAGCGTGAGACGGTCATGACGGCCGACCGCGCGGGCCAGGCGTCCGCTACCGGCGCGATCCTGCACC
>Ga0209162_1000822_pt1 | contig 32750 bp, 29 predicted proteins | sample YNPNPMetaG_FD_187121 | JGI IMG/M metagenome (GOLD analysis project Ga0209162, IMG submission 187121) | Anoxygenic and chlorotrophic microbial mat microbial communities from Yellowstone National Park, USA - YNP NP MetaG (SPAdes) (version 2) ...
TCTTGGGAGGGCTGCGCCCTCCCAAACCCTCCCGCGGGTGGGGGAATGGGGAAACCCGGTTTCCCCATACCCCTGGAGCCTAGTTTCACGTTAGCGGCTGACAGGAGTTACGCAGTCGCCCTCCGGCGGGGAGGAGTGGAGAGCCGCAGACCCTCCACCAACCGGTTGTGGCCCGCCCGCGGCGGAGGGCCGTGGGGGTTGCGCCGGGCCGCCTGGCCACCGCGGGCGGGAACAGGGGTATATGGGGAGGATTCGCCTCCCCGCACCCCTCCACCGCGGAAGTCCTGGTACTGAAACCAGGGGTGCCACCCCTACGGCGCGATGCCTACCAGTCGCAGCAGATAGCTCCAGAGTTCCTGGAAGAACATCAGGGCGCGGCTAAAGAACTCGGGATCGAACACGGCGATGGCGCCCATACCCACGGCGAGGGCCAGCAGCGCGGCAATCAGCGCGATGATCCAGCGCGGCAGGCTGCGCGGCGCGGGCGCACCTCCCAGAGAGGGGAGGGGTTCGGTCGCCTCAAGGGCGAACTTGCTGCCGAACGCATCGATCACGGGAGTGGGATCGACCCCCAGGTGCTGGGCATAGCGCCGGATCATGTCCAGGGCGGCCGGGCCGCGCGGCAGAAGGGTGAACTTCTCGTCTTCGATCGCCTGCAAATAGGACATGCGGATGTGCAGTTCGTTCTCGAGCTGCACCAGGGTCAGGTGGCGGCGCGTGCGCTCGGCGCGCAGCCGCGGGCCGAAGCGCTCCGCCTCTTCCCGGGTGAGGATCGCCGAAGCCGGCGGCTGGCCCCCGGCAGGGGACGGCGCGCGCAGCAGGGCCATCTCTTCGGCCTCGGACATAAACACTGTCTCGTCGTGATCGTTGCGCGCATGGCGACGCTTGCTGTTCGACCGGGATTCCGGTGCGGCGACGGGGCGGGCGGAGGGCGCTGGCAGGGGCGATCTGGCTTCTGGTGCAGCAACGGGAGCGGCGGCGGGCGCCGACGTTGCCGCCGGCGCGGCAGGCGGGCTGGCGCCGACCGCGGACGCCACAGGGGTAGTTTCCAGCGCAGCGGCGGTCGTTTCGCTGAGACGGGCGCGAATGCGGGCCAGCAGTTCGGCTGAGCGGTAGGGCCTGGCGATGAAATCGGCGGCGCCGGCCTCGAAGGCGCGAACCACGTCTTCTTCGAGCGCGGCCCCGCTGAGCACCACGACCGGGCGTTCGGAGGCCAGGCGCTCGAGCAACTCCCAGCCGCGCCCGTCGCCGGCGCGCACGTCCAGGATCACCAGATCGGGACGCTGTTCGGCAAACAGTCGCTCACCGTGAACCACATCGCTACTACGGGCCACCTGGAAGCCCGCGGCCTCGAGTTGCGCCGACAGGCGCGCCAGCAGGCTCACATCATCGTCTATAATCAAAAGAGAAGCCACACGGGTGCTCCTACGCGGGTGCGATATAAGCGTCACATCCGCCCGGGCGCTGATGAAGCGGCGCGCCAGGGCGACAACGGTCGCTTTGGGGCGCTATTATAGCACGGCATATGCAGACCCTGTACGATGTGATTGTGGTTGGCGCGGGGCACGCCGGTTGCGAGGCGGCCCACGCCGCGGCGCGCATGGGCCGGCGCACCCTGCTGTTGACGATTGACCTCGACAAACTGGCCCACATGTCCTGCAACCCCAGCATTGGCGGGCCGGCCAAGGGCCACCTGGTGCGCGAGATTGACGCCCTCGGGGGGCTGATTGCGCGCGTGACCGACCGCACCGCCATTCAATTGCGGGTGCTGAACGAGAGCAAGGGTCCGGCCGTGCAATCGCTGCGGGCGCAGTGCGACAAGCGCCTGTATGCCCAGGTGATGAAGGAGACTCTGGAGCGGGTGCCGAACCTGGATCTTCGGCAGGCGATGGTGGAGCGGATCGTTCCGCTCCGTGGCCGGCCCCGGCACGAGGCAGCGGCGTTGCCGCCGGAGGCGGCCTTTGCGGTGGTCACCCACACCGGCTGGATCTACGGCGCCAGGGCGCTGGTGTTGACCACGGGAACGTTTCTGCGGGGCCGGGCGATCACCGGGCAGGCGGCCTGGGGCGCCGGGCGCGCCGGCGAGGCTCCGGCGGTCGCCCTCGGCGAAGACCTGGCGGCGCTGGGGTTTCCCCTGGTGCGCCTGAAGACGGGCACGCCGCCGCGGGTGCATGCCGGCAGCATTGATTTTGGCCTTGCCGAGGTGCAACACGGCAGCCCTGTGCCGATCTCCTTCGGCCACTACTACCCCGGGATCGAGGATCCGCCGGCGCCCGCCTACAGCGGCCCCCCCGCGGCGATCTATCCCCACGCCACGCTCACCGGCTGGCGCGCGCAACTGCCATGCTATCTGGTGCACACCACGCCCGCCTTTCACGAACTGATCCGCGCCAACCTCGACCGGGCGCCGCTCTTTTCGGGCGTCATCGAGGGGGTAGGGCCGCGCTACTGCCCCAGCATCGAGGACAAGATCGTGCGCTTCGCCGACAAGGAGCGCCACGGGCTGTTTCTGGAGCCGGAGGGCTGGCACACCTATGAGGTGTACGTGCAGGGCTGCAACACCTCGCTGCCCGAAGATGTGCAGTGGGCCATGCTCCGCTCCATTCCGGCGCTGCGGCGAGCCGAACTGATGCGTATCGGCTACGCCATCGAGTACGACGCGGTAGCGACCGGCGAGATAGGCGCCGATCTGCAGGCGCGGCGCATGCCGGGGCTGTTCCTGGCCGGGCAGATCAACGGCACAACCGGCTATGAAGAGGCCGCGGCCCAGGGCTTGATGGCGGGCATCAACGCCGCGCGCCACGTCGCCGGCGCGCCCGCGGTGATCCTCCGGCGTGACCAGGCCTACATCGGCGTGCTGATTGACGACCTGGTAACCAAAGAGATCCGCGAGCCGTACCGCATGTTCACCTCCCGCGCCGAGCACCGCCTGCTGCTCCGCGGCGACAACGCCGACCTGCGTCTCACCCCGCTGGCGCGCGAACTGGGGCTGGTGGACGCCGCCCGCGCCGCGGCGGTGGAGCGCCGCCGCGAGGAAGCCCTGGCGCTGCGCGCGGCCCTGGAGGGGCGCAAACTCTACCCCTCGGCGACGCTCAACCAGGCGCTGGCCACGGTTGGGGTAGAGCGCCTCAGCCAGCCGGTGAGCGCCGCCGACCTGCTCGCCCGCCCGGCGGTGCGCTACGCCCAGGTGCGCGAGGCGCTGGATCTGCCCGAGGCGCCTGAACACGTGGTCGAACTGGTGGAGGTGGAGTGCAAGTACGGCGGCTACATCGAGCGCCAGCAGCGCGAAGTGGAACGGCTGCGGAAGATGGAGGGCCGGCGCATTCCGCCGGAGCTCGACTACGACGAACTGCCCGGCCTGCGGAACGAGGCGCGCCAGGTCTTCAAGCGCTTCCGCCCGGCGACGCTCGGGCAGGCAGCCCGTCTCGCCGGGATCAACCCCGCCGATGTGGCGATTGTGCTCTTCGCCCTGGAGCGCCGGGAACTGGCCCGCAGCGGGGGAAGGTGAAGAGGCGCGCATAAATCCCTCAGAGCGGGGTGTGGGGAAACCGGGTTTCCCCACACCTCGCCCGCGGGAGGCGGAATATTGCTTCAAAGGCCATAAGACGTATCGCGGCCAACGAATCTTTGCAAATCCCGCGCAAAGGGCGTGCAATTGTGGTATGCTACCAGTGATGCGTCAAACATCGTCTCGCCGCGCGACCGTTGACGTGAAAATAACCTCTCGGAGAGGGATGTGGGGAAACCTGGTTTCCCCATCCTCCCACCCGGTGGGAGGGTTTGGGAGGGCTGTGCCCTCCCAGGAAGGATGTTCATCCCGTCGGTGTGCGGCGGAGCCGCATGGACGGCCGAGACGAAGTCGCGTCGTAATCCTCAGATCGCACACAGGGTAACCAAAACACAATGAATCCCACAACCACCACAACCACCGCGCCCGCGACCGAGCGGCGCTATGCCATCAGCGAACACTACGTTGACGGGCCGCAGGGGCCGATGCGCTACTGGGCCTCCGAGCCGCGCCACGGGCTGCCCGTGGTGTTCATTCACGGCTACGGAGCGCTGATCGAGCACTGGCGGCCGATCATGCGCCCGGTGGCGCGCAGGCACAGCCTGTTCGCGCTCGATCTGTACGGTTTTGGCTACTCGGCCCGGCCCGCCGGCCCGCCGAGCCGGGAACGCTGGGCTGACCAGGTGGCTACCTTCCTCGATAAGGTGGTAGGCGGCCCGGCGGTGGTCGTCGGCCACTCGATGGGCGGGGTCGTCGCCAGCGAGGTGGCCCGGCGCCACGGCGCGCTCACCCGCGCCCTGGTGCTGGTCAACAGTTCGGGTATGCAGCCCTACGAGCGCCCGCTGACCCCGACCGACCGGCTCCTGCTCAATGTCATCGGCGCGCCACTGGTCGGCGAGACCATGGCCGGCATTTTCGCCAATGAGTGGGGCGTGCGCCAGGGGTTGCTGGCCTCGTACCACCGCAAAGAGCGGGTCACCCCTGAACTGGTGCAGACCTTTGCCGGCCCGCTGCGCCGCTTCGGCGCGGGGTCGTACCTGGCCGCGACCCGCAATGCGACCAACCTGATCATCGAGATGCGCCCCGGCGAGTACACCGGCCCGGCACTGCTGATCTGGGGCGCCGAAGACCGCTCCATCCCCCCGTCGGATGCCGAGGCGATCAAGCGCCGCTTCCTGCCCCAGGCCGAGATCAGCGTGCTGTCCGACAGCGGTCACTGCCCCTTCGACGAGACCCCCGAGGCTTTCTGCGAGGCGCTGCTGCCCTGGTTGGAACGACTCTGAGGGCGCGCCTGAGGCGCGCCCTCAGAGTCGCTCTCCAGCATCGCTGGCGTTGTGCATACGGCTGCGCCGCCCCCCCCATGGGATGCACCTACGGTTGTTCCTGGGAGGGCCTGGCCCTCCCAGACCCTCCCCCTGGATGAGAGGCCGGGGAAACCCGGTTTCCCCAGACCCCTGCGTGAGGGCTGCGCCCTCCCAGACCCTCCCAGGGGCCGGGGCCTGGGTGCGCGGGCCTCCGGCCCGCTTCCGCAGGGGATGTGGGGAAACCCGGTTTCCCCACACCCCTGCGTGAGGGCTGCGCCCTCCCAGACCCTCCCCCTGGATGAGAGGCCGGGGAAACCCGGTTTCCCCAGACCCCTGCGTGAGGGCTGCGCCCTCCCAGACCCTCCCAGAGACCGGGGCCTGGGTGCGCGGGCCTCCGGCCCGCTTCCGCAGGAGATGTGGGGAAACCCGGTTTCCCCAGACCCCTGCGTGAGGGCTGCGCCCTCCCAGACCCTCCCAGGGGCCGGGGCCCGGGTGCGCGGGCCTCCGGCCCGCTTCCGCAGGAGATGTGGGGAAACCCGGTTTCCCCGGACCCCTGCGTGAGGGCTGCGCCCTCCCAGACCCTCCCAGGGGCCGGGACCCGGGTGCGCGGGCCTCCGGCCCGCTTCCGCAGGGGATGTGGGGAAACCCGGTTTCCCCGGACCCCTGCGTGAGGGCTGCGCCCTCCCAGACCCTCCCAGGGGCCGGGGCCTGGGTGCGCGGGCCTCCGGCCCGCTTCCGCAGGGGATGTGGGGAAACCCGGTTTCCCCGGGCCCCTGCATGAGGGCTGCGCCCTCCCAGACCTACGGCGCGGGGGTTCGCGCGGGCGAAGGCGGGGGCCCTGCCGTGGGCGGCTCGGGCGGCACGGGGGTGGGCGGCTCGGGCGGCGCGGGGGTGGGCGCTTCGGAGAACGGCGGCGTGGGCAGTTCGACCGGCGCGGGGGTGGGCGCTTCCGAGGGGAACGGAGCAGGGGTCTCCGTCGGGGTCTCCGCGGGCGGCGGCGTCGGCGGCGGCTCCACGACCTCGGTTGTCGTGGGCGTCGGCGGCAGCTCCACGACCTCGGTTGTCGTGGGCGTCGGCGGCAGCTCCACGACCTCGGTTGTCGTGGGCGTCTCAGTGATAATCGGCGTCAATGGCTCCGGTATGCTGGTTGGCGCCGGGGGGGGCGGAATATAGATCGGCGGCGCGGTGGGCGGCTCGGGGCTGGGAGGAATCGCCTCGATCGTCGGTAACGCTGACGAAGTTGGCGTAGGACTGGGCGCAGGCGCGCTTGAGGGCGACGCAGCCAGCCCCGGCGTGAGCGTGGGCGTGGCGGTCGCAGCAAGGGGCGAGGCCATGATGCCGGGGCCGGGTTCTTCAGTCGAGGTTGGCGCAGGCAGAGGCGGAGGCGGGCCGCCAGAAAAAGCGCCCTCACGGATCAGGCCCACACCCGCAACCGCGTAGACCACCAGAATCACTCCCAGCAGGGTAAGTAGCATCCCATAGATGGCGCGGTCGCGGGCAGGAAGACCGGCGAGCCAGCCGCGCAACCCACCGGCGGAGGCCAGCGCCGGTTCAATCGGTGGGGCGGCGACCGGTACCGGCGTTGATGGGAGGACCATGCCCGTGTATAATGGGCACTTGACATGATCCGCAGAAAGACAGAAGTTGAGCTGATAGCCCGGCGGCGTCGAGGGGATCTCCTGCGCCTGGCCGGTGGCGTAGCAGCGATGCTCAGGCGTTGGCGAGGCGAAGCGGATCGCCTGGTTCTGCTTGAGCCCAAGGTATGGGCAGTGTCCGGTTGGCTCGAGCATGGTTGGTGAACGGTTTCGCCGCGACGTTGCCGTGTGCATTATAGAACCCGGTTCAAGTGACGTCAAAGAACAGGAGTTACGCGGTCGCCTTCTGACAGGGAGGGGTGAAGGGCCTGCGGCCCTCCGCTAACCGGTTGTTGCCCGCCCGCGGCGGGAGGGCCGTGGGGGGTGCGCCAGGCCGCCTGGCCGTCGCGGGCGGGAACAGGGGGATGTGGGGAGGCTGCGCCTCCCCGCACCCCTCCATCGCGTAAGTCCTGTCAAAGAAGCACAGGTGCCCGTATGCGCGTCGTTATTGTCTCTGACATTCATTCAAACCTCGTTGCCCTGGAGACAGTCCTGGCCGCAGCGGGCAGTTTCGACGATCTCTGGTGCCTGGGTGATACGATCGGCTATGGCCCGCGCCCGAATGAATGCGTTGCCTTGATGCGCCAGCACGCCAGCAAGGCCCTCACCGGAAATCACGACCTCGCCTGTCTGGGCAGAATCGACCTGCGCGACTTCAACCCCGATGCGCGCCGGGCCAATATCTGGAACGGCGAACAACTCAGCGCGGAGAATCGCGCCTGGCTCGAGCAACTCGCCCCTACGCTGCCGATTGACGAACGCTTCTTTCTTGCCCACGGCAGCCCGCGTGCGCCGATCTGGGAGTATGTGCTCTCGACCGAGCAGGCCGCCGGCAATTTCCAGGTGTTTACCCAGCAGGTATGTTTCATCGGCCATTCGCATGTCCAGCTCGGCTTTCGCGTCCGCGAGGGCTATGAGCGCTGCGAACGCTTCCTGGCCGACCGCCAGCGGGTGGTGGAGATCGAGGACCACTCCCGCTTCATCATCAACCCCGGTAGCGTTGGCCAACCGCGGGACCAGGACCCCCGCGCGGCCTATGCGATCCTCGACACCGATCGCGGAACGGTAACCTTTGCTCGCGTAGAATACGACGTGCGCGCCACGCAACGCCAGATGATCGAGGCGCGCCTGCCGGGCGCGCTGGTTCGCCGGCTGGAGTATGGGATGTAGGCGGGCACCCGGCGTTCCCCTTGCTCTGGCCCTGTCGGGCGTCGGAGGGCTGCGCCCTCCCAACCCCTCCCGGTGGGTGAGGGTCTGGGGAAACCTGGTTTCCCCAGACCCCTGCCTGACGGCGGCGCCCTCCCAACCCCTCCCGGTGGGTGAGGGTCTGGGGAAACCTGGTTTCCCCAGACCCCTGCCTGAGGGCTCCGCCTTGCCGGACCCTCCCACGGGCGAGCCAGAGGCACGGGCCTGGGTGCGCAGGCTCCGGCCCGCGTTCACGCCACGCGGGGACCCCGGCTGCGTACGTCCTTGTTAATTAAACGCGCCAATGCAAGATTATTGAGCCAGGAGAATCGCAACCAGACGATGAGCGGATCGTCACCCGCAGTGTGCCCGCTGTTGAGCCACGTGCAAGCAGGGCCGCGCATACTGGCACGACGGAACGGGGCTTTTGGAAGCGAAGGACCAATGCAGAAACAATCCACCCGTGAGGCAAGCGCGCCCGCGCCGGCGCTGCCGCTGCCCCTCCTGATCGGCGCGGCTCTCGCTCTGCTGGGAAGCCTGGTCATTGCCGTCCCCGGGGACCCCGAATGGTGGAAGGTTATCCTCCTGGGGGTGGTTCAGGGGATCACCGAATGGCTGCCGATCTCCTCCACCGGCCACCTGCTGATCGTCTCCGATTTGCTGGGGTATAGCGGCAGCATCGGGGGCACGTTCGAGATCTTCATCCAGTTCGGCACGGTGCTGTCGGTGGTGGCATTCTACGCCGGCGATCTCCTGACCCAGGGGCGCGCCCTGCTGGGGCGCGGCACGCGCGACGAAGCGCTGGCGGCGCGACGTCTGTGGATCGGGGTATTCATCGCGGCCCTGCCCGCGGCGATCATCGGCATCGTCTTCCGCGACTTCATCAAAGCCGTGCTCTTCGAGACGCCCCAGGTTATCGCCGGGGCGTTGATCGTCGGCGGGATCGTCTTTCTCATCATCGAGCGCTTTCCGCTTCGCGCCCCGCGCACCCACGACCTCGGGCGCGTTACGCCCTGGCAGGCCCTGGGGGTGGGCATCGCCCAGGTGTTTGCCCTGATCCCGGGGGTGTCGCGCTCCGGTTCGTCAATCGTCGGCGGGTTGCTGGCCGGTCTCGACCGGCGCACCGCGACCGCCTTCTCGTTCTACCTCTCGATCCCCGTCCTCGGCGCGGCAACCGTTGTAGACCTGATCGGCAGCCTGGACCAGGTGCAGGCCGGCGACTGGGGCCGCCTGCTGCTGGGCACGGTGGTGGCGATGATCGTCGGCTACCTGGCCATTGGCTGGCTGTTGCGCTACGTCGCGCGCCACACCTTTGTTGCCTTTGGCATCTACCGCATCGCGATCGGGCTGCTCATTCTGTGGCTGGCCGCCGTGGGTATGCTGTAGGGCCTGCCAATGTATTTATACCTCCGTAAGTTCCAACATCTCCTGGGCCTGAATGGCGGTAATCGCCACGGTATTGACAATATCCTCCACGCTGCACCCCCGGCTCAGGTCATTGACCGGCTTGTTCAGCCCCTGGAGCACCGGCCCCACCGCGATCGACCCCGTTTCGCGCTGCACCGCTTTGTAGGTATTGTTGCCGGTGTTGAGATCGGGAAAGATCAGCACCGTGGCCCGGCCCGCGACCCTGGAGTCGGGCATCTTGGCGCGGGCGACGCGCTCGTCCACCGCGGCATCGTACTGCAGCGGCCCCTCCAGCAACAGATCGGGGCGCCGGGCCTGGGCCAGTCGGGTCGCCTTCCGCACCCGCTCCACCTCCTCGCCCTCACCCGACTCGCCCGTCGAGTACGAGAGCATAGCTACCCGCAGCTCGATGCCGAAGAGTCTTGCCGTCTCCGCCGAGGCGATGGCAATATCGGCCAGTTGTTCGGCGGTAGGACGGGGATTGATGGCGCAGTCGCCATAAACCAGCACCCGATCCTCCAGACACATAAAGAACACCGAGGAGACGATCGAGATGCCCGGGCGCGTCTTGATGATCTGCAGCGCGGGGCGGATGGTATGGGCCGTGGTATGCGCCGCGCCGGAAACCATACCGTCGGCATCGCCCATATGGACCATCATCGTGCCGTAGTAGGAGACATCGAGCATCAGGTCGTGGGCTTGCTCACGGGTCATGCCACGGTGCCGGCGCAGGCGGTAGAGTTCGTCGGCGTAGATGTCGAGACGCGGCGAGGTGGCCGGATTGATGATCTCGACCCGATTGAGATCCAGGTCAATGCCCAGGCGGCTGACCGTGGCGCGGATGTCCTGCGGGTCGCCGAGAAGGATCAGGTCGGCGATCCGTTCGCGCACCAGGATGGCGCTGGCGCGCAGGATGCGCTCCTCGTCGCCCTCGGGCAAGACGATGCGCCGGCGGTTGGCGCGGGCCTGCTCGGTCAGCTTGTAGAGGAACAGCCGGGGCGAGACGCCGCGTGGCTCGATGGTGCCGTAACGCTGCTCGAGGGCGGCCCCATCAATGTAGCGGGCGCAGAGTTGCAGCCCCGCTTCGATCTTCATCGGCGTATCGGTCGTGATGTAGGACTTCACGCGGAACAGTTCGGTGGCCGTCTCGTAGGTATCGCTGGTCACTGCCACCACCGGGGGCATCTCGCCCACCCCATCGAGCAGGCGCGTCAGGGACGCCGAGGGCCGCTGCCCGGCCGTTAGCACGATCCCGGCCAGAGAGGGGTAGTTCGCCGAATGGTGGGCCAGCACCGCGCTCAGGAGAACATCACCGCGATCGCCTGGCGTGACCAGCAACACATGGTCGCTGAGGCGCTCCAGGTAATGCTCCATCTGCATGGCCACGATCATCACCCGGCGCGCCTGCCGGTCGAGTTGCTCGCGGCCATAGAGCACCTCGGCGTTAAGTTGCTCGACGACCTCGCGCATCGTCGGGCTGCCCAGCACCACATCGGCGGGCAAGACCACTACCTGGTCGAGGGGAAGGCCCAGATCGTGGGCGAGCGACGGGCGCAGCGCATCGAGGCGTTCGGGTTCGACCTTGTTCACCACCAGCGCCACCACCGGGCAACCGCGGGCACGAAAGGCGTCGTGGGCCTGCCGCAGCATACCGGCAAGCTCCTCGACACCGCGACCCTGACCGCTCGTCAGCAGGATGACCGGGCTATCGAGGCTGCGGGCGAGTTCAACATTCAGGTTGAACTCAAACTGAGGAGCATCGTGGTGGCTGTCGGAGCCCATGCAGCGGCAGCGAACCGATCCGCAAGTGGTTCGGCTCGTTCCAGGGGGCGCACATGCTGCTGGGCTTCAACAGCAACATGGCCGACGTGGCCTTTGGCGGGCGCCTGGTGGAGAACATGCGCTTGCCGAGCTTCTTCGGGATCGACTTTCCCTGGGCCCAGCCGACCATCGCCCAGGCGTGGATCAAGACCTCCTTCGAACTGAGCGCCGGCAAGATCGCCTACATCTACGCCCGCAGCAGCACGGTCAATCCTGCCAACGATAAGCTGCCGCGACCGGGGCAACCCATGCCGCCACGTCCATTCCCGGTGAGTTCGTATCACTGGGTGTGGGAGGAGTTCTAGTAATTCTTGGGAGGGCTATGCCCTCCCAAACCCTCCCACCCGGTGGGGGGATGGGGAAACCCGGTTTCCCCATTCCCCTGCGCAAGGGCTGCGCCCTCCCAAACCCTCCCGCGGGCGGGGGGCTGGGGAAACCCGGTTTCTCCATCCCTCTGCTCGAGGGCTGCGCCCCCCCAAACCCTCCCGCGGGCGGGGGGATGGGGGAACCTGGTTCCCCCGTTCACGTTAGGCGCTGCGCGCGGCACGGCCCCCTCCCCGCTTCCATCACCATCGCGGGCCGGGGGCTCAGGCCACCAGCGCCTCAAGCACCCCCATGAGCTTTTCGCTCCAGGCGCCGTTGAGGGCGCGCCGGTCGAGGCGCACGAACTGCGGGCCGACCCTGACCGTCCGGTCGCGCAGGAAGCGCCGGCGCAGGCGCTCGCGCCGGGCGCTCTCGAGCACCGGCAGGCGAATGACGAATTCGTCGCTCGAGGCGACGACCGAACTGACCCCCGCCTGCAACGCCAGGGCCTTGATCTGCAGCCAGGTGAGCAAATGCAGGGCCGCCTCGGGAGGCTTGCCGAAACGGTCGTGCAACTCCTGCCGCAACTCGCGCACCTCCTCCACCGTCTGCGCTTCGGTCATGCGCTGGTACATCGCCACCCGCAGCATCGGGTCGGCGATGTACTCTTCGGGCAGGTAGGCCGTGAGCGGCAGGTCGAGGGTGACGAGCGGCGAGACCAGGACCTTTTCGCTGATCACCAGGTTGCTGGCGGCTTCGCTCAGACTGACCCGGGGCGCGGCGTCCCCGGACGGCGCGGCGCGGTCGACGCTGGCCTTGAGTTGCCGCACGGCCTGTTCCAGCAGCCGTGAGTAGAGATCAAAGCCCACGGCGGCAATGTGGCCGCTCTGTTCGGCGCCCAGGAGATTGCCCGCGCCGCGGATCTCGAGATCGCGCATGGCGACGCGGAAGCCCGCACCGAGTTCGGTGGCCTCCTGGATGGCTTCCAGGCGCGCCTGGGCCTCCTGGGTCATCGGTTTCTCCTGGCGGTAGAGCAGGTAGGCATAGGCGCGGTTGGCGCTGCGACCGACGCGCCCGCGCAACTGGTAGAGTTGCGCCAGACCGTAACCGGTCGCATCGTCAATGATGATCGTGTTGGCGTTGGGCACGTCCAGCCCGCTCTCGATGATGGTGGTGCAGACCAGCACGTCGTAGCGTCCATCGAAGAAATCGAGCATCACCCGCTCGAGTTCGCGTTCTTCGAGTTGCCCATGACCCACGGCGATGCGCGCCTCGGGAACCAGGTTGCGCAAGCGGTTGGCGACGTGGTAGATGCTTTGCACCCGGTTATGGACGAAGTAGACCTGGCCGTCGCGTTCCAGTTCCCGCGTGATGGCCTCACGCACCAGTTCCTCGTTGTACGGCGCCACGTAGGTCTTGATCGGCAGGCGATCCTCGGGAGGGGTGTCAATCACGCTCAGGTCGCGCATGCCGGCCATGGCCATGTGCAGGGTGCGCGGGATGGGGGTGGCGGTGAGGGTCAAGACGTCCACCTCGGCGCGCAGACGCTTGAGGCGCTCTTTGTGGCGCACGCCGAAGCGCTGCTCCTCGTCAACCACGACCAGCCCCAGGTCTTTGAACCGCACATCGTTGGAGAGGAGGCGGTGGGTGCCGATGACGATATCCACCTGGCCGCGGGCGAGATCGGCGACGAGGGCCGCCTGTTCTTTCGGCTGGCGGAAGCGCGAGAGCATTTCGACACGCACCGGGAAGGCGGCCATGCGTTTGCGGAAGGTGTCGTAGTGTTGCTGGGCCAGCACGGTGGTGGGCACCAGGACGGCCACCTGTTTGCCGTCCTGGACGGCCTTGAACGCGGCGCGGAGGGCCACTTCGGTTTTGCCGAAGCCCACATCGCCGCAGATCAGGCGGTCCATCGGCACGGGTTGTTCCATATCACGTTTCACCTCACCGATGGCGCGGAGCTGATCCTCGGTTTCCAGGTAGGGGAAGGCGTCTTCCAGTTCACGCTGCCAGTCGTTGTCGGGGCCGTAGGCGTGGCCCTGCTTCATCTGGCGCTGGGCGTAGAGGGCCAGCAGTTCTTCGGCCAGGTCCTGCACGGCGGCGCGAGCCTTGCGCTTGGCCCGTTCCCAGTCTTGCGTGCCCAGGCGCGTAAGCGCGGGCGCGGCATCACCCGCGCCGATGTAGCGGGTGACGCGATCCACCTGGTCCACCGGCACATAGATCTTGTCGTCGCCGGCGTAGCGCAGCACCAGATACTCGCGCTCGATCTCGCCGACGACCCGGCGGATCAGGCCCTCGAAGCGGGCGATGCCGTGTTCGATGTGGACCACGTAGTCGCCCGGCTTGAGACCGCGCACGAAGGCGGCCCGTTCCTCGGCGGAAGGGCCGCGTTTGTGGCGCTCGCTGAGGGGGCGGCGCTGGCGAATGCCGAAGATCTCGCTATCGGTGTAGAGGGTCAGATTGAGAGCGGGGAGGCGCCAGCCGCCCTCCAGGGCGCTATGGACCGCGGCGAAGCGCGTCCGGGTCGCCCCGGCGCCGACGTTCGGGAGGGCCTCCTCGACCAGTTCCTGGAGCCGGGCGGCCTGGCTGGTAACGGCCAGCACCCGTTCGCCGCGCTCCAGACGGGTGACGATGTCGTGGACCAGGCGGCGGAACTGGCCGCCGAACAGTTCGGGGGCCTCGAAACGCAGATCGTGGAGCGGGAACGGCTCGCCGGAGGCGCCCGCATCGGGCGCCTCGGAGCCGCTGAGGTCGGCCAGGGCCAGGCGGGCGGAAGACGCGCCGGGGGCGAAGAGTTCGTTCCAGAGGACGTAGGGCCGGGGCATGTCGGGCGGCAGTTCGCCGGCGCCGATCAGGCGCGCGCGCCCGTGCTCGGCCTGGTCGTGGATCTCGGCGGCGTGGCGGGCCAGAAACTGCGCCTCGGAGAGCAGGATGGCCGCGTCGGCGGGCAGATGGTCGAGCAGGGAAGCGCCCATGCCGTGGCGATAGAACGGGGCATAGAAGGCGCGGCCCTCGAAGCGGAGGCCCTGTTCCAGGCGTTCGAGAGCGGCGTCCCACTCCAGGCGCGCCTCGCGGCGCAGGCCGCTGCGATCGAGGGCGGCGATGCGGGCTATCGCCAGTTCGCGGCGCCACAGCGGGATCTCATGAGGTGGGCCAAGTATGGCCGCTTCCAGACGGACCTCGCTGCGCTGGGTGGCGGGGTCGAAACGGCGGATGCTCTCCACCTCATCGCCGAAGAAGCCGATGCGCAGGGGCAGATCGTCTGCCGGGGGCCAGACATCGAGCAGATCGCCGCGGCGGTTCACCTCGCCCGGCGCCTCCACCGTCGGGGCCATCTGGTAGCCCAGGTGGAGCAACTGGCGCGTGAGGACCTCGGGACGATGGGTCGCGCCCAGATCGAGGCGCAGCGTCGCCTCGGCCAGTTCATCGGGGGTCAGGGTTGGCTGCATCAGCGCCTTGATCGGCGCGACAATCACCGGCGCTTCCGCTGGAAGCGCCCCGGCGCGCCAGGCGGCGAGGATCTGCAAAACGCGCAGGCGCTGGCCGATCACCTGGCTTCCCGGCGACATATGCTCATAGGGCAGCGCGTCACTGGCGGGATAGTAGAGCGCTCGCTCAGGGCCGAGCCACTGCCGGAGGTCATCGGCGGCGCGCAGGGCCACATCGGCGCTCGACAGGACGAAGAGCAGCGGGGCGCGATGGTGGTGGGCCAGGGCCGCCGCCAGGGGCGCGCGCGCGGCCGCGGGCAGCGGCGCCAGTCGCAGTGGAGGGCCGGCCCGGCCCAGGGCGGTCGCAATGGAGGCAACGCCAGGATGGGCGGCCAGTTCGGCGCAAAGCTCCTCAAGGGTACGCATGGCAACTCAAAACAGGGCTGATCGTGGCGATCAGCCCCTTCAAGCGCAACTCCGGCCAGGCGGAGGCGCGGCGTGGTTCTGTTTATGTTATAGCACAGGTGCGGGCAAATGGGCAGGGTTATGGTCTTTGAACAACCGCTCTAGCCCGCGCAGGCGGGCTTCGCATTCCGTAGCCGAGGGCTTTAGCCCCACGGCCAGCCCGGCATACCGGATGAATTGCTCAAAGACCATCACCCGTGAACCACGATCGTATTGCGCCCGGCGCGCTTGGCGGCGTACAGGGCCTCATCGGCGGCGCGCAGCAGCTCCTCGACGCCGCCGGCGCCGCCGTAGGCGGCCACGCCCACTGAAACGCTCACAGGTTCCAGACGGCGGCCGTGAAAGTCGATCTGCAGGGCATGCACCAGGCCACGGATCTGTTCCAGCCGTCGCACCGTATCCTCGATCGCCGAGCCGGGCAGGACCAGCACAAACTCTTCGCCCCCGTAGCGGCAGGCGATGTCGCTCTTGCGCATATGCTCCCGAAAGATCCATCCTACCTCGCGCAAGAGGGTATCGCCGGCCTCGTGCCCATAGCGATCGTTGAAACTCTTGAAATAATCAATATCCAGCATAGCCACGCAGAGCGGCTCGCCCTCGCGCCGCGCGCGGTACACCTCGCGGGACAGGGTCGCCTCCAGGTAGCGCCGGTTGAACAATCCGGTAAGCGGATCAAGAATGGCCTGCTCGCGCAGGGCCTCACGGAGGTCGATATTGGCCAGGGCCAGTTTGATCGCGTCGCCGACGGAGATCAGCAACTCGCTGCGCAACTGGGCCTCCCCGGCGATGTGCAGCACGCCGTAGATTTCACTCCGCACGGCCAGGGGCAGGCAATAACGGTACACGGCCGGGGCCGCGCCGAGATGGCGACAGCGCAGCCCCCCCTCGGGGCCGGCGAGCACGTGGATCTGGCCGCGCCGCAGGGCCCAGCAGTCCTCGATGGGAAACACCGGCGTCGCCGGCTGTTGCTCGCCCCACTGGCAGATCACCTCCAGATCATTGGCGTCGGGAACGCGCACCGCCAGGTAGCCGCCGTGGTCGGGAAACAGGGCAGCCAGGCGCTGCCCGATCACCTCGGCGGCCTCGGCGCGATTCTGGCAGACCTGGAGCAGATCGTGCATCTGGTTGATCTGCATCGCCTCGGCGGTATGGCGGCGCGCCTCGATGATCGCCTGTTCGAGGCGCGCATTGACCGCCTGGAGCAGCCGTTCGGCGTGCCGGCGCTCGCTGATGTCGCGATTGATCGCCACCACGCCTATCACCTGTTCGGTGCCGTTGCGGAGCAGGGCGACCGAGGACTGGATGGGCGCATAGCTCCCGTCGCGCCGGCGCTGCTCCACCTCGCCGCTCCAGCGTCCCTCGCTGAACAGGACTTCCAACGCTGCCTCCTGCGAGTCGTGAATATAACGGGTTACCAGCACCTCATCAACCCGGCGGCCCAGCACCTCGCCGGCCGTCCAGCCATAGGTGCGTTCCGCGGCGGCGTTCCAACTCTGGATGCGGAAGGCGCGATCGGTGGCAATCACCGCGTCGGCGACGTTGGCGAGCAGATTCGCCTGGTAGTGGAGTTGCTCTTCGTGCAGACGTTGCGCGGTCACGTCTTCGATCTGCCCCAACACCTGACGCACCCGCCCCTCGGCGTCGCGGCGGAAGACCCGGCTGCGACTGCGCATCCAGCGCCATGAGCCATCGTGGTGGCGCAAGCGGAAGGTGTGCTCGACGATCTGCTCGTCGGTCATGGCCCGCAATTCCTCCAACCCGTTCTCCAGACTGGCGAGATCGTTGGGATGCAGCAGGCGTGGCAGAGAGTCAATGCTGGGGACGCGCAGCTCGTCGGCATTGTAGCCGAGCAGGCTGGCCAGGGAACGATTGGCATAGACGACGCGCCGTTCCGCCAGATCAAAGATGAACACCATGGACGGCAAGAGATCGGTGATCGAGCGGATGAAGTGATAATCCGACGACTAGGACCACTCCATCTGGTCGCCCAGCCAGGGATGCGGCGCCGGCGGGGCAAGATTGGGGAACGCGCCCTCGCCGAGCACCCACAGACTGGTGTGGCGCCCCTGCCAGACGCCGTCTGGATCGATGAACGGACGGCGGCGGTGCAACACCCGCCGCACCGTTCCGTCCCGATGAACCAGGCGCACCAGCAGGGCGCTGATCTGGCCGTGCTCGGGGCGCAACACCTCACGCCGGTGCCTCGCCCAGAGATCCTGATCGGCGGGATGCACGCAGCGCGTCAACAGATCGGGATCGGCGCAGAGTTCCTGGGGCGTGTAGCCGATGATGGCCTCGCTGGCGGGACTGCTGTAGCGACAGCGGCCAGACGCGTCGAGCCACAGTTCCCAGACGAAGGGCGCGGAGCGCAGATGCCGCACCAGATCGGTGGCCGGCGCGAGCGCGGGTTCGCGCGCCAGGCGGTCAAGCTGGGCGCGCAAGGCGTCAAGCTGCGCGTAGAGTGGCGCGAGGGTGTCAGGATCCATGGCGTAGCTCCAGGCGAGGCGGCCCGCTCCGGCAACATGGTGCCCGGTCATATGATAGCAGAGCAAGCGTTCGCGGGCCTTACATGGTCTTTGAGAAAGGTATGCCGGGCTGGCCGTGGGGCTGAAGCCCTCGGCTATGGAATGCGAAGCCCGCCTGCGCGGGCTATACCGGATTATTTATTCAAAGACCATACCAGCGAAGAGCGTACTGACCAGGCGCACGTATTCACTTGTCTCCTGGGAGCGCGGGCATCTTGCCCGCGTAGATGCGACGAGGGCGGGACGCTCTCGCTCCCAGGCGCGGGTGTTACCCCAAGAGTGAACCGGTACGACCACAGGGCTCTTGCAAAGTCACCTCCGGTGGGGGTGCGGGGGCGGCTCCGCCGCCCCCGCGATACTCTTTTTGGGTGTGCGCGGCGGCAAAGCCGCCGCGCACACCCAAAAACTGGGGTTTGGGGCAACGCCCCAAGGACTTTGCACTAGCCCTGGGTACGACCAGGCGCGCAGTTGCCCGTACCGGCACTTGGAGTTACAATACCAGGACAATTTGTCGCTCAGGTCGTCCAGGTGGGCAGGGGCCGGGGCGACCCGATTGCTCCGGCGCGCGCCGCGCGGGGTGACGCCGCTTATGCCCCCGGTGGGCAGGAGGATGGGGCAACCGGGTTGCCCCATCCTCCTCCAACTGGCGCCGAAAAGCCGGAAAGCCCGGCAGGCCGGGGCATGGGGCAACCCGGTTGCCCCGGCCCTGCGAAGGCGAGGTGGGCGGCCCATGTTCACCACAGCCCTCCATGCGGCTCGGACGCACAACGCCGCAATGAACATAAAGTTGTTCCTGGGAGGGCTGCGCCCTCCCACACCCTCCCGCGGGTGGGGGCATGGGGAAACCCGGTTTCCCCATGCCCCTCGCCGAGGGCGTAGGTTCACGTGAGACGGTCATGCGCATGGCGCACCACGCCCAATGAACATGACCTGGGAGCGCGGGCGTCCCGCCCGCGCCACGGCTCCGCGGGCACGGTGACCGCCCCTTCCCTGACCCTCCCCCGCTGGGGGGGGAACCCGGCGCCTCCCCCCGCTGGGGGGAGGCTGGGAGGGGGGCAGAACCCTGCGCACGATGGTCACCTCAGCCGTCCATGCGGCTCCGCCGCACACTGACGGGACGAACATACTTCTTGGGAGGGCTACGCCCTCCCAAACCCTCCCACCGGGTGGGGGTATGGGGAAACCGGGTTTCCCCACGCCCCTGGGGCCTATTTTCACGTTAGAGGGAAGGTCATGATCACCTATGACGATCTGGTAGCGGGGCTGGAAGATGCCTGGCTCGCCGTGGGCCTGCACGAACACGCCTTTATTGAGAGTGTCGTTCCCGCCACCCAGGATCGCGTATGCAAAATCGAACTCTTTCCTGAACACGAAGAGCCTCTGAGCAGTGAAAACTTCCCCCCCTTTCTTGAATTGAACTTCACCTGGTCGCCGGCGCATCAGTTGCTGGCCGAGGGGCGCAATCTGCCCACCGAGCCGCTTGATCTGCAGTGGACCTACACGGCCACGGCAAGCGTCGGGCAGGAGCGCAGCGATACGGAACTGGTGCGCATGTTCCAGCGCGCGGTGGCGAACGCCTTCCAGCGCTTCTACCCCGCCGAGGCTGCCGAGATGGAGCCGGTGATGGTCGAGGTGCGCCGCGTGTATCAGGGCGGGCCGGAGCGCCTGCGCCTGGAACACACCCAACTGGTGAGCAGCACCGTCTCCGACCTGTTCGAGATGTGGCCCGACCGCGATCCGCAGACCCTGCGCGAGGTGCTGCGGATCGAGATGCAACTCGCCAGCGCGATCATCGCCAATCTGGCCGATGCCTTCACCCCCCGCGGGCGTGGCGGCTACCGCGCGGTTGACGCGGCATAGGTCGCCAGCGCCAGCACCGCCACTCCACCCGCCGCCCCGATGTAGCCAATCCGGCGCTCCGGTATGCGGCACGCGGCGCCTGCCGCCAGGGCCGCGCCGAGGATGGCCAGGGGCGGCAACAGCCAGCCCGCAGCCTCCGCGGGAAGCCAGTCGCGGGCGCCTGCCGCCAGGGCCCCGAGCAGCGGCAGCGCCCCCACCAGGAGCAAGCCAAGCGCCCGCAAGGCCCCCGCGGAACCGCCCGGCCCGGCGCGGAGCAGGCGCGGCAAGCTCACCAGCCAGAGCGCGGCGCCCAACGCCAGCAGCGCCCGCTCCGGCGCGGCCTCGGGCCAGCGCAGCAGCCCGGCCAACTCCATCCCCCCCGTCGCAACCCCCAGGGCCAGAACTGCCGCCAGCAGCAGCGCGTAGTCGCGCAGCGCCTCGGCGGGGGCGCGGTCGCGCGCGGCAAGGACGCGGAAGCGTGGCCACTCCAGCAGGGCCAGGGCCACGGGCAGGTCAAGCCCGAAGGGGAAGGGCCGCGCCGGGGCCAGTGGCAGCAGGGTGAGCGCGGCAAGGGGCGGCACGAGATCAAGCAGGGTCGCCCGTGGAGCCGGCCAGGCGGGGGCGCCATCACAGGCGACCAGCCAGCGCATCAGCAGATGGCTGGCGACAAGGGCAAACAGGCCCCCCGGGTAGAGCGCCACACGGGGCCAGGCCAGACCGAGGGCGCCGAGGAGTTCAGCCATGGCTCAACGCTCGCGCAGGGCCAGCAATCGCAGGGTCGTCCAGCACAGTGCGCTGAGGATGAGCATCAGCCCGGCCAGGGCCAGCGAGGGGAGCGTAGCAACCGCTTGCCGCGTCGTATCAAAGGCGATCAGCCCTGCCCAGGGCCAGACGACAATCTCGCCAAAGGGCGTCAGACCACCCTCGAGCTGGGTCGTCACCGGCGCCAGCAGGCCCATCAGCAGCAGCGGAGCGCCCAGACCCAACCCGGCGCTGCACCCTGCCGCGAGCCAGGCCCGCGCCGCCGGGGCCAGGCCCTGTTCACCCCCGCCGTTCCCATCGCCGGGTGACGGCGCAACCGGCGCGAGGGCCAGGCGCGCGGGGGGCAGGGCCATCAGCAGCGCGGCGAGCCACAGCGCCACCGCCAGCGCGGGCAACCCTCCGGCGGTGGCGGCGGCGATGGCCAGCCAGCCGGCCACGAAGGGGCCGCTCAACGGCACGGCGGCGGAGAGCAGCCAGAGCGCGCGCGTCCCCGCCACAGGCCGCTCCAGCCCCAGACACAGCGGCGGCGCGAGGAGGAGGACGTACCCCGTGACGGTAAGCCCGGCCGGCGATCCCAGCCCGGTCCCGGCGATGGCCATACCGCCCAGCGCCAGGCCGAGCCAGGGCGCGGCCTGCTCCGCCGGAGCGAGGGCCGCTCGCCAGGCCGCCCAGAGTGCCAGCAGACCACCCATGAGCAGCGTGGCCAGGAGCCAGCCCAGGTTCCACGGCCCCAGACTGAACAGACGCGCCAGCGCGTAGAGACAACCGCTGGCAAGCGGCGACACACTGGCGGGCGCGCGTTCCCCCGCCAGCGCCGGCGCATCCAGCGCCAGCAGGGCGGCCACGAGGATCAGCGCGAAGCTCACACTGTTCAATCCCGCCCCCGCCAGCGGCGCGCCGTAGTTCCACGCGCCGCCGGTCAGGCCGATGAGCGCCAACCCCGCCAGCACACCGAGAGGGGCCAGACGCCGGACCTGCCGGCGCCAGACGGGCTGTTCCTCCGGCGGCCCCGTGTCCTGCACCAGCCCCGCGAGAACCAGCAATCCTCCCAGGGCAGCGAGGTGGCCCTGCAACGCGGCCACTCCCACCAGCCAGGCCGTGGCCGCCACGCGCCAGGGGCGCGGGGCGCCGTGGGCCAGGCTAACCAGGCTATGGGCGGCGACGACGATCACCAGCAGCGCGCTGAGCGCATCGGCGCGGAGCAGCCCATCCCAGGCGGCCAGTGGCGCGGCGCGGGCCAGCCCGGCCAGTATCAGGCCGGTGGCCAGCAGGCATACCAGCAGGGCAAGGGAGGCGTTTCTCACAAGCATCACGATCGGCGCTAACTATCGTCTGACCCCGCCCGCCAGCTCCTGGCGGCGGTAGCGGCAATGATCGCAGTAGACCACCCGATAGCAGGCTACGGTAGCGCGGCGCAGTGGGCCGCCGCAGTGCGGACAGGTAAGCGACAGAAGACCGCCCGCCCCGGTGACGACCGCTTCCTGGTGGGGCGCTACGGTCGGGGGCGTGGCAGAAGTGGGCGGAGGGGGCGCGGGTGGGGGCGCGACGGACGGGTCCTCCCGCGGAGTGGGACGCGCGGATGATGCTGGCGCGGGGGCAACCGGCTGCGCGGGCGCTGGCGGCGCAAAGCCCCAGAGGTCGCTCAGCCGCTCGACGAGCTGGGCATAATCGGCGGCGCCGCGGGAGCGCGGATCGTACTCGTAGATCGTCTTGCCCTGGGCCGACGACTCGGACAGGCGCACATTGATGCGAATGGGAGCGGTGACCAGGCTGCCATACCGCTCGCGCAACTGTTCGAGCAACTCTACCGACTGCCGCGTGCGCGCGTCGAAGAGAGTCGGCACGATTGCCCGCAGACTGCTGGCGCTGCCTTTGACCCGGCTGAGCTGCACCACGAGCATTTCCAGACCCCGCACGGCAAACGGCTCGACGGTCGTCGGCACAATCACATCGCTGGCCGCGTGCAGCGCGTTGAGATTCAGGACCGTCAGCGAGCCGCCGCAGTCGACAAAGATAAAATCGTACTCCGAACGCAGCGGGCGAAGGATCTGTTCCAGCACCCGCGGCCAGTCGGGCCGCCGGGCAATCGTCGGCTGGGCCGTGAGCAAGGTCGCATCGGCGGCGATCAGGTCGAGATTGTGGCGCGCGGGGGTGCGGCAATCAGCGGCGCGCGCGCCGTCAACCAGGGCCTCGTAGAGCGTGCGACGCGGGCTGACCCCAAGGGCCATCGCCAGGTTGCCCTGAGCGTCCACGTCCACCAGCAGCACGCGCGCGCCTTTGAGCGCCAGACCGGCGCTGATATTCACGACCGTGGTGGTCTTGCCGATTCCGCCTTTCAGGTTGGTGACAGCGACGATACGGCCCATGGGCAACCTGGTTTCACGTGATGTTTATGTTAAGCCACGCGGCTGCGTCCTGCGCCGCACAGCAATGGTGGGCAGGAGCGTTTTCCCGCAGGCCGCGCCTTCCTGGAGCCTCCCGCGGGGGACCTGTGCTCACCCCGGGGTGGTTTTGGGAGGGTTGCGCGCTCCCTCCCGGAGTCTCTCGTTTCTGTGCCTTTGGCACGCATATTGGCAAGTGTAGTGCAATCATCGGGGTGTGTCAACTAGCGTGGATGGCCATCTCAGGGCCTGCCGGCGGCGCGGCGGAGCATATCGAGGAGCACCGTCAGACCGATCAGCACCAGCACTCCCGGCCAGAAGAGACGTGGCACGGTAAACAACACACCCAGCCCAAAGAGCCAGATGACACTGAACAGGCCCTCCATGATCCGCCCGCTCATGGCTTTGACGGCAAAGACCGTCACGCCGATCACGAAGAGGATGGCCGGCCAGATGGGCACGCGGGTGAGCATGAGCACCCCGAAGCCGATCAGAAACACGGCCAGACCGATAACCTCGCGGCCAGGGCCGGCGCGCCGTATGGACGACGGGGGCGCGAGCGGCTCGGTGGAACGGGCCAGACGTTCCGGCATAGTGACCCCGGGGATGGGGACGGGACCCTTGATCAGCGCGCCGCAGCGCACGCAGTACGCGGCATGGGCAGGATTGGCGGCGCCGCAAACGCCGCAGATACGCGCATCGGCGGTAGCTCTGGGGAGCGCGGTGGTCGCGCCGGTGGCCGCGGGCCGCAGGCTGACCCCGCACTCGATGCAGAACAGCGCGTCGTCGGGCACTTCCGCGCCACAAGACGGGCACTTCATTGGTTTTCTCCCTGGATGTTGGACCGGGCAACCCGGCTTCCCCAGGTTCCCGGTTTGAGGTGGGTTATGGTCTTTGAGTAAATAATCGGGTATAGCCCGCGCAGGCGGGCTTCGCATTCCGTAGCCGAGGGCTTATGGTCTTTGAATACATCATCCGCTCTAGCCCGCGCAGGCGGGCTTCGCATCCCGTAGCCGAGGGCTTTAGCCCGACGGCTAGACTGGCATAGCGGATGAATTGCTCAAAGACCATTAGCCCCACGGCCAGCCCGGCATAGCGGATGCATTGATCAAAGACCATCAGCCCCACGGCCAGCCCGGTATACTGGACTAATTTCTCAAAGACCATAACCCGGGGGTGAACAGTTACACTTTCCCCGGCTACAGGCGCAGGCATTGTTCGGCCTCCGCCTGCATAGCGGCTGCGGCCTCGGCCTGGTTGAGCGCGCCGTCGAGCAGGTGCGGCAACCAGCCATCAATGGCAGAGAGGACGCAGCGCGCCGCGGGCGTCGGCGGGAGGCCGGGGGCCGCCGCAACGCCGGAGGCCATGGCGGCCAGGAGCGGGTCGGCGGCAACGTTCGCCGCCTCCAGCGCGCTAGCGCGAGCCGGCAGACGGGCGAGCGTAGCGGGAATGCGCGCCTGCGTCGCGGGTGCCAGCAGCCACCCCGCGAACGCGCGCGCCCGCTCCAGATCCTTCCCGGAGAGGTCCCGCTGAAAGAGCAAGTACGTGCCCCCAAGCAGACCGGGCGCGGGCCTGCCGGTCGCCGGGACCACCGGCAGCGGGGCGATGCCCAGATCCAGGGTAGCGCTGATCTGCCGGTAGCGCGGCAGCGCCCAGTCCCCATCAATGGCGAACGCGGCGTAGCCCTGGGCGAACAGGCGCTGTCCGCGCTGATACCCCGCGCCGCTGTCTGGCGCGGCGGCGTACAACTCGCGCAGCAAGCCCAGCGCGGCAACCATTTCTGGCGTATCCAGGCTGATGGTCCGGTCATCGGGCGCCAGGGGCGCGCCGCCGAAGGCATAGAGCCACGGCAAGAGCCAGCGCGCCTCGTCCCAGGCCATCACCAGGCCGGCAACGTCCTTCGTCGCGGCGGCCCGCGAGCGGGCGATCAGCGCATCGCTGGTGAGAGGCGCCTCGGGCGTCAGGGCGCGATTGTAGAGCAACAGCAGGCTATGGCGCCCGGCCAGCGGCACACCCCAGAGCCGATCGCCGGCGGTAGCGGCAGTCAGCAGGGCCGGCAGCGTATCGTCCGGCGCCACCACCCCTGGCGGCTGCACCTGCCCATCGGCAAGCAACCCTGCCAGGAGTTCCTGGTCGCCCCAGAACAGATCCGGCAGCGGATCGCCCACGAGCGTGGCCGTCGCCAGACTCAGGCGCAACCCATCGGCAGGACGGGCGAGTACTTCCAGCGGTGTACCGGTGCTGGCGGTAAACTCGCGCGCCAGCCCCCGCACACCTTCGAGGGCCGGTCCCTCCTCGGCGACCCAGAGGGCCAGCGGGCGCGGCGCCGGGGTAGCGATGGGGGGCGGTGGGGAAGGGGAGACCGCTGGCCCAGGTTGGGCCGCGGCGCGGGTGGGCGCGGGCGACGCCGTGGGCGCGGGAGCTGGCGCGCCGCCACAGGCGACCAGGGCCAGCAGCGCCAGCAGGAGCGCCAGGCCCTCCCGCGGGCGGGGGCGTGGGAAAATCCGGTTTCCCCACACCTCTCTCCGAGAGCTTATGTTCACATTAGACCCTCATGCGGCTGCGCCGCACACTGACGGGATGAACATACTTCTTGGAAGGGCGTGGCCCTCCCAAACCCTCCCATTGGGTGAGGGGAGGGGAAAACCCGGTTTCCCCACACCCCTCAGGGCTGCGCCCACCCAAACCCTCCCGGGGGCGCGGACGTGGGGAAACCCGGTTTCCCCACACCCCTCAGGGCTGCGCCCGCCCAAACCCTCTCATCGGGAAGGGGAAACCCGGTTTCCCCTTCCCCCTGCGCACGGGCCAGGCCTTCCACTCCTCCCCACCGGGAGGCGACCGCGTCACTCCCGTCACATAAGGATTATACAGGATCAGCGCCCGATCTCTCCGGATTGGATACATCCAACACTGCGCCGGCGGCGTATGTAAGGGTAATACGGAGTCGCACAGTACGAAGGAGTCGCCCATGATGCGCAAACTTGTTCTGGCCCTGATCGCCCTGCTTATGATCGCCGTCGCCGCCCCGGCGACCAATGCCCAGACCATGAACATGGTCCGGGTGATGCACGCTTCGCCAGACGCTCCCGCCGTTGACGTGTACGTCAACGGCCGGGCGGTGCTTACCAACGTGCCGTTCTTCGCGGTAAGCAACTACCTGAGCCTGCCCGACGGCAACTACAACGTGGCGGTCACCCCGGCCGGAAAGCCCGAGTCGGAGGCCGTCCTGCGCGCCACCCTGAACGTGCGCGGCGGCTACACCGGCACGGTGGCCGCGGTCGGGTTCCTCAAGAACATCGAGGCCGCCCTCTTCCAGGACAACCTCAGCCCGGTTCCGGCGGGCAAGGCGCGCGTGCGGATCATCCACGCTAGCCCCAATGCTCCGGCGGTGGACATCAAACTGGCCGGCACGAGCACGGTGGTGGTGGCGAATGCGCCGTTCAAGGCCGCGGCCACGGTCGAGGTTGACGCGGGCACCTACCGGTTCGACATCAGCCCGGCCGGCCAGAGCGCGGTGGTCTTCACCACGCCGGCCCTGCGCTTCGAGAACGGCTGGGTGTACACGCTCGTGGCGACAGGCGACCTGAACAAGAACTTCTGGGTGCAGTCGCGGGTTGACAAGGTCGGGCCGTAGGACACGCCTGTACATCCGCATACCTTCCTGGAGGGGCGCGGGGAGCTTGGCTTCCCCGCGCCTTTCTTTCCACACCCGCGGCGGGTGCGCCCTGGTGCATAAGCCTGCCGCCACGGGTTGAACAAAAACATTGCGGAGGGCGTTGCCCTCCGCGCTTGCCCCGAACGGGGCCGCAATGGAAGGGCAGCACCTCCCGGTTGCGGTTTCAGTTCGCTTATGCGCCAGGGCGCATCGTTTCGGGCATTTGCACGGCCACGACCTCGCCGCGCACGGTCACCTCGCCCTCAGCCACGATCCACGCCTCCACCACCACCTTGCGCCCCTTTACCTCTTTGACCCGACCGCGCACCTCGAGCACGCCGCCAAGGGGCGTCGGGCGCAGGTAGTTGACCTGCAACGACCCCGTCACAAAGCGGAGCGGGGGATCGCTGCCCATTGGTCGTCCGGCGGCCCGGTAGGCCGCGGCTGAGGCCGTGCCGGTGCCGTGGCAATCGATCAACGAAGCCAGCAAACCGCCGTAGACGTAGCCAGGAATGGCGGTGTGGTACGGTCGCGGGGTGAAATAGGCTACCGTCTCCTCACCATCCCAGGCGCTCTTGATCTGCAAGCCGCGCTCGTTCAGACGCCCGCAGCCGTAGCAGTGGCTCAACTCATCGGGGTAGTAATCCTGGAAATAGCCTGTGTCGCTCATCGGGGCGCTCCTCGCCATCCCGGGCAGACTCAAAAAGGGCCGGGCGGCGTCCCGCTACGGCCCTGGAAGCATCGTCACCGAGCAACTGTTCACACGTGGAGGAACACACGCCCCTGGGAGCGAGGGCGTCCCGCCCGCGTGGCGTTTCCGCGGGCAAGCTGCCCGCGCCCCCAGGAGCCATGTGAACACGTACATTACCGACTACTGCTGGATCGCGGGGTGGGCCACAAGGTAGTCCAGCGCGTCCTGAACCGTCTCGATCTTCTCAGCGTCGTCATCGCTGATTTCGATATCGAACTCTTCCTCGATGGACATAATCAGTTCCACCAGGTCGAGCGAGTCGGCCTTGAGATCCTTGGCGAACGAGGCGCCAGGCACCACCTGCGTTTCATCAACGCCGAGCTGTTCGGCGACAATTTTGCGCAGACGCTCTTCGATATCGGCTGCTTGCATATCACACCCTTTCATCTCACCCGACGGACACTGCGCGCGCCGGTGACGCGCGTCACGACTCCTCGGACCGGGGGCGATAGCGCAGCACCACCGTGCCGAGGACGCCGTTCACAAAGCGACTGGAATTATCGCTGCCGAACTGCTTGGCCAGTTCCACCGCCTCATTGATCACCGCCTTTACCGGCGTGCGTTCACGATCATCCACCAGCAACTCATAGAGCGCGATACGCAAGATCGCCTTATCTACGCCGGGCATCTGGGTGATGGGCCAGTTTGGGGCGGCCTCTTCGATGATCCGGTCCAGGTAGGAGCGATGCTCCCAGACGCCAAAGACCAGATTGCGCAGAAAGCGTTCGCCATCAGCGGCGAAGGACTCCTCTTCGAGGCGGCGCTCATAGACCACATCAATGGGGTGGTCGGTAGCATCCACCTCAAAAAGGATCTGCAGCGCGGCGATGCGGACGCGATGACGCAGACTACCCACGCAGGACCTCCCGAGCGTGCAGCAAGCGACCTTTTTGCCGCCTGTGAGCCGCCGATGCGCGCCAGGCGGGCCGCGCTGGAGGGCAAGGACGACCCGACCGGTTACACAGCGGCGGCGGCAGAGCGCTCTTCCTTCCAGGTGCGGAGCAACTCGCCGACATAGGCCGTATGATGACGAGCGGCGCGAAACTCCGGGTCGTCGATCAGCGCCAGTTGGAAGGGGATGGTTGTTTTGATCCCCGTAATCACACACTCATTGAGCGCCCGGCGCATGCGATTGAGGGCATCATCGCGGGTTTCGCCCCAGGTGATTATTTTCGCCAGCAGCGAGTCGTAGTGTCGCGGCGGAGTGTAGCCCGCGTAGAGATGCGAGTCGACGCGCACCCCGGGGCCGCCGGGCGGCAGATAGAACTCTACGTCGCCGCCGGCCGGGAGGAAGTCCCGCTCGGGATCTTCCGCGTTAATACGACACTCCACGGCATGCCTTGCTAGTGTAATATCATTTTGTTGCAGCGTCAAGCGTTCTCCAGAGGCGATCAGCAATTGCCAGCGCACCAGATCCACGCCGGTGACCATTTCGGTCACCGGGTGTTCAACCTGAATGCGCGTATTCATCTCAATGAAGTAATACTTCCCCTCCTGATCCATGAGAAATTCAAGCGTTCCAGCATTCACATAGCCAATAGAGGCGATACCGCGCACGGCATCGGCGCCCATCTTCGCCCGCACCTCGGGGGTGACGATCGGCGAAGGGGCCTCCTCGACGATCTTCTGGTGGCGGCGCTGGGCCGAGCAGTCGCGTTCACCGAGGTGGATAGCGTGGCCGTAGCGGTCGGCGAGCACCTGAATCTCGACGTGGCGCACCTTCGTGAGGTACTTCTCCAGGAGCAGATCGCCGCGCCCGAAGGCCGCCTCGGCCTCGGCCCGCGCGGTGGGATAGGCGCGCACGAGATCGCCCTCGTCGTAGGCCACGCGCATGCCGCGCCCGCCGCCGCCCGCGGAGGGCTTGAGCAGCACCGGGTAGCCGATCTGCCGCGCAATCTCGAGCGCCTCTTCGAGATTGCGCAACTCGCCTTCCGAACCGGGCACCGTGGGAACCCCCGCGGCGCGCATCGTCTGGCGTCCGATGGCCTTATCGCCCATCAGGCGCATCGTCTCGGCGGAGGGGCCGACGAAGGTCAGTTTGACATCGGCGCACATCTCGGCGAAGTAGGGGTTCTCCGAGAGAAAGCCATAGCCGGGATGCACGCCATCGCAACCGGTAATCAGGGCGGCGGTGATCAGGGCGGGCGGGTTGAGGTACGATTTGGCGGCGGCGGCCGGACCAATGCAGACCGCTTCATCGGCCAGGCGCACGGCGAGCGAGTCGCGGTCGGCCTCGCTGTAGGCGACAACGCTCTTGATGCCCAGTTCCTGGCACGCGCGAACGATCCGAACCGCAATTTCGCCCCTGTTGGCGATGAGGACTTTGTTGAGCATACTGGCCCCGGAGTATCAGCCGTCCATGCGGCTCGCGCCGCACACCGACGGAATGACCATAGGTTGTTCCTGGGAGGGCGTAGCCCTCCCACACCCTCCCACCGGGTGGGGGAATGGGCAACCGGGTTTCCCCATCCCCCTGCGGGGCGGGGGCGTGGGGCAACCGGGTTGCCCCACGCCCCTCGCCGAGGGCGTAGGTTCACATGAGACGGTCATGTGCGTGGCGCACCACGCCCGATGACCATGGCCTGGGAGCGCGGGCGTCCCGCCCGCATCGCGTCTCCGCGGGCACGGTGCCGGCCCCCTCCCTGACCCTCCCCCGCCGGGGGCAGGAACCCGGCGCCTCTCCCCAGCGGGGGGAGGCTGGGAGGGGGGCTGAACGCTGCGAACGATGGTCACCTCAGCTACAGCATCACCATCCCACCATCGATGGCAAAGGTCTGGCCGGTGATATAGGCCGCCGCGTCGGAGGCGAGGAAGCAGACCAGATCGGCCACCTCCTCGGGGCGCCCGAAGCGCCCGAGCGGAACGGCATCGAGAATGGCCTTGCGGGTATCCTCGCCGAGGGCGTGGGTCATGTCGGTTTCAATAAAGCCGGGCGCGACGACATTGACCGTGACGTTACGACCGGCCATTTCGCGGGCGGTAGCGCGGGTAAAGCCGATGATGCCGGCCTTGGCGGCGGCGTAATTGGCCTGGCCGGCATTACCGATCAGACCGATCACCGAGGCCAGGTTGATGATGCGCCCGCCGCGCTGCCGGCCCATGGGGCGCAGGGCGGCGCGGGTGCAGAGAAACGTCCCGCGCAGGTTGGTATTGATCACCTCGTCGAAATCGGCGTCCTTCATGCGCAGGATCAGCGTATCCCGGGTGATCCCGGCATTATTGACCAGAATATCCAGCCGCCCGAAGCCATCGAGGGCGCTCTTGACCAGCAGGTCGGCCGCCCCGGCCTGGGCGACATCAGCCTGCACGGCGCGCGCCTGCCCGCCCGCGGCGCCGATCGCCGCCACCGTCGCCTCGGCGGCGGCGGCGTTATCACGGTAGTTGACGATCACCGCCGCGCCGGCGGCGGCGAGTGTCACGGCGATGGCGCGCCCGATACCGCGGCTCGCGCCGGTCACCACCGCCACCCGGCCTCCTAGATCGATCTTCATCGCCCCTGTCACTCCGTCCGCGCTGCGTTGCCGGGCCGAAGGGCTGGCACCTGAGCGTGCGCCCTGTCATCCTTCGGCTATTTCGAACAGCGTCTGCCCGTTGATCGCCACCAGGTTCCGGCGCCCGGCGGCCGCTTTGAGGGCATCGGGCGTATAATCGGTCGAGGTGATCACCACCCCCTTGCGAATATCCTGGCGCTTCATGTCCTGCACCAGGCTCTCGATCGTCCCTGGGCGGACCTTATCGGCCACGGTGAGGCGCAGGAGGAAGCGTTCCCCCTCATACTCCATTTCGATGTCAAGGTGCTTATCCTTGTCGATGAAGCGATAATCCTTGAACACAAAGCCCTTCTTGCGGTAGAGGGCCACCACGTATGAGCCAAGCTGGGGCAACGAGAGGCCCTGCAGATCCTCAAGGGTACGCACCACGCCAGGGCGTTCGAGGCGCCCGCCGCGCTCGGCGATCTGCCGCTGGGTCTCACGGTTGCGCTGCTCGGCGCGGCCGGCCATCACCGTGCCGAACGCGGGGAAGGGGATGAGGGCAAAGAGGGAGAACGAGGCATACACGAACAGCAGTTCGTCGAAGCTCACCGGGGCCGGCGGCCTGTCGGCGCGCAGTTGCAGCACGGGCATCGGCACGACGCCGGCCACGCCCAGGGCGCCATAGATCGCCGCGAACGCCAGGCCAAAGAGAAAGCCGCTGATGCCTAGCACGAACCCGTGGGCAAGATAATCGCCCTTGACGCGGCGACCCAGGAACAGCCCCGCCATCACCGGCACGATGCCGGCGAGGATCTGCAGCACATTGCTGGCCAGGAACAGGGCGCACCAGGCCAGGGCCATCAGCGCGGCCACCAGCAGCGTCTGCCCCCACTCGACCCGCGCGAACGAGGCCCCGATGCGCTGCATCAGCGGCGCGCGCGCCGGTTGCCCGGCGCCATCCGCCGGGGCGGCGGGAGCGGCCTCGGTGGCGCGCTCTTCCGATTTGGCATCTACGCTCATCGAAATCTCTCCCCGAAGGGCGCGCCACGCGCGCGGGCCGACGCCCGCCACGCCGGCGGATTATGAGTTTTCAAGCAGTTCATCAACCGCCTCGCGCAACTTGCCGATGTCGGCGAAGGAGCGATAGACCGACGCGAAACGAATGTACGCCACCTCATCGAGATCGCGCAGGCGGCGCATCACTTCATCGCCGATCATGGTGCTGCTGACCTCCTGCTCGTCGGTGGCCATAATCGCCGCCTCGACATCGTTGACCAACTGTTCGAGTTGCTGCGCCGAGACAGGGCGGCGGTAGCAGGCTGTGCGCACGCCGCGCATCACCTTCTCGCGGTCGTAGGGTTCGCGCTCGCCGTCTTTCTTCACCACGGTCAGGCTCACCGACTCGACCCGCTCGTAGGTCGTGAAGCGGCGGCTGCAATGCCGGCACTTCCGGCGCCGGCGAATGATCTCGCCGTCGTTCAGCTTGCGGGTGTCGAGCACATCGGTATCAGGATGTTGGCAGTAGGGACAGCGCATAACGAACCCGGACCCGCCGTTGCGATCGGTCTGCTAGCGCATTATAGCACAGGGAGGGCTTGCGCCTCGCCCGCCTTCGCGGTAGCATGACCTCAGTGTCGCGTCGGAACCCCGCGCATAGGTTGTCCCTGGGAAGGCGCGGCCCTCCCAAACCCTCCCACCGGGTGGGGGGATGGGGAAACCTGGTTTCCCCATCCCCCTGCGTGAGGGCTGCGCCCTCCCAGAGCCTCCCGCGGGGGGTGTATGTTCACCCCGGCCATCCGCAATCTGCGATCGCTCTGGCACCCGGCGCGGGACGCCGGGTGCCAGCAGGAGCAGTCACGTGAATGATCCCACCCGCACGATCCGCGTGATCGCCTTTCGAACGCCCTTTGTGGCCTTCGAGACCCGTTCGTGGCATCCGCCGCTGAATGTCTACGAAACCGACGAGGGTCTGGTTATCGTTGCCGATCTGGCGGGTGTGAATCCTTCCGATCTGCAAGTGCATGTGAAACCAACCCTGATTGTCGTCGAGGGCCAGCGCCAGTTGGCGCCCCCCGCCGGTCTGCGGCGCATTCACCGCATGGAGATCGGCGCCGGGCGCTTCAACGTGGAAGTGCCGCTCTCCGCGCCCATCGATCCGGAACGCTCCGAGGGTCACTATCGCAACGGCCTGCTGGAGATCATCCTGCCCTACGCCAGCGATCCGCCGCAGCGCGTGGTGGTCATTCACATCGAGGGAGGGCTGTGATGAGCAACCCCGCGGCCACCCCGGATAAGCCGGCGGCCCCTGG
>Ga0209162_1000825_pt1 | contig 32726 bp, 30 predicted proteins | sample YNPNPMetaG_FD_187121 | JGI IMG/M metagenome (GOLD analysis project Ga0209162, IMG submission 187121) | Anoxygenic and chlorotrophic microbial mat microbial communities from Yellowstone National Park, USA - YNP NP MetaG (SPAdes) (version 2) ...
GCTTCTGTCGTTCCTGGAGATTTGTCGCGAACGCATTTGCAGATCGTGGAGCTTTCCACTACACAATTAGAATTTGAGCTGTCGCCCGGCATCGCCACACCGCAAAATCCGGGACGTCTCCGGCTGGTGGCAGCTCGTTCGCTTCATGCCGCCGCCAGTCCGAATCGCGGCTTATGTGACCTTCGGGCGCCAAGCCGGCCACAGCGGACGCCTGCAAGTTGAGCATAAACTGCTCTTGTGATAATTGGTATCGCGCGTACGCCGGCGACAATGGCTTTGCCTGGAGCCGATCCTCTGCTGCTTCAGTCTGCCAAGTCGTGGAGGGGCAGGCGACCGGGCAAGAGGAACGCGGGAACGCACACTCTTCAGGCGTGGCGCCGCGCTCAGAGCGCCTGCCGCATCCGACTCATTCCAGGTGGCGGATGACGGCGTCGGTGAATTCCTGCGTGGTCGCCGTTCCGCCGACATCGCGGGTGAGATGGCGGCCTTCGGCGTAGGTCGCCATGATGGCGTGCTGAAGGCGGTCTGCTGCTTCGCTTTCGCCAAGGTGGCGCAGCATGAGAATGGCGGAGGACATCAGCGCCGTCGGGTTGGCGACTCCGTGGCCGGCGATGTCGGGCGCCGAGCCGTGCACCGCCTCGAAGACGGCGCACTTCTCGCCCATGTTGGCGCCCGGCACGACGCCGAGGCCGCCGACCAGGCCCGCGGCCAGGTCGCTGACGATATCGCCGTAGAGATTCGGCAGCAGCAGGATGTCGAACGTCTCCGGCCGCATCACCAGCTGCATGGCGGCGTTGTCGACGATGAGCTCGTTGTAGGCGATGTCGGGGTATTCGGTGGCAACCTCGCGGCAGCAGCGGATGAAAAGCCCGTCGCTGAGCTTCATGATGTTCGCCTTGTGCACGGCGGTCACTTTCTTGCGGCGGTTTTTCCTTGCATAGGCGAAGGCGTAGTTGGCGATGCGCAGCGAGGCGTAGCGGGTGATGATCTTCAGGCTCTCGACCACGTCCTTCACCACCTCGTGTTCCAGGCCGGAGTACAGGTCTTCCGTGTTTTCGCGGAAGATCACCATGTCGATGTTGACGTCCTGGTAGCGCGTCTTCAGCCCGGGCAGAGTGAACACGGGCCGCACGTTGGCGAACAGGTCGAGCCGTTTGCGGAGCTCGACGTTGACGCTGCGGAAGCCGCCGGCGACGGGCGTCGTCACGGGCCCCTTCAGCCCCACGCCTGTCCTTTCGAGCGAATCGAGCACATACTGCGGAAGGCTCGCCCCGGTCTTCTCGATGATTTCGGCGCTGAGCTCCGTCGTTTCCCAGTCGATCTTCACGCCGGTCGCGTTGACGACCTGCACGGTGGCCGCGGCCACCTCCGGGCCGATGCCGTCCCCGGGGATCAGAGTCACCTTGTGTGCCACGCCTTCATGGTAACAGGGGGCCGCCGGATGGCAGAATAGAGGGTCATGCCCAGAATTCAACGCGCCCTCCTCAGCGTCACCGACAAGACCGGACTGGCCGACTTCGCCCGGGGCCTGGCCGGGCTCGGCTGCGAACTGATCTCGACGGGCGGCACCGCGCGCCTGCTGCGCGAGGCCGGGCTCGCCGTGCGGGATGTCAGCGAAGTGACCGGGTTCCCGGAGATCCTCGACGGCCGCGTGAAGACGATCCACCCGGTCATCGCCGCGGGCATTCTGGCGCGCCGCAGCGTGGCCGCGCACCGCGCGGCGCTCGAAGAGCACGGCATCGCGCCGATCGACATGGTGGTGGTGAACCTGTACGAGTTCGAGAAGGCCGCGGCCCGCGAGGGAGCCGGCATCGAAGAGCTGATCGAGAACATCGATATCGGCGGACCGACGATGATCCGCGCCGCAGCGAAGAATTTCGAGGACGTGGCGGTGGTCACCTCGCCGGAAGACTACGGCGCCATCCTCGAGGAGATGCGGGCTTCCGGCGGGGCGTTGAGCCTGCGCACGCGCTGGAACCTGGCGCGCAGGGCGTTCGAGCGCACTGCGCGCTATGATGCGGCGATCACGGTGCGGCTGGCGTCGATCGAGTGCGACGAGAGCGGCTTCACCGACCAGCCCGGCGATCTGCCCGCCGCGCTCCACGTGCTGCTGCCGCGCCGGCAGGCGTTGCGCTACGGCGAAAACCCGCACCAGAAGGCCGCGCTGTATGCGCAAGGCGCCGAGGGGGTGGCCAACGGCCGGCAGCTGCACGGCAAGGAGCTGAGCTTCAACAACCTGGTGGATCTCGACGCCGCGTGGCAGCTGGCGTGCGAGTTCGAGCGGCCGGCGGCGGTCATCATCAAGCACACCAACCCTTGCGGTTGCGCCGAGCAGGACTCGCTGGCCGAGGCCTACCGCAAGGCGTACGAGGCTGACCCCGTGTCGGCCTTCGGCGGCGTGCTGGCCTTCAACCGCGAAGTGGACGCCGAGACGGCGCTCGAGGTGTCAAAGCTTTTCGTGGAGGCCATTGCCGCGCCGGCGTTCTCCGAACAGGCCCTGTCGATCCTGCGGGCGAAAAAGAATCTGCGGCTGCTCGAGGTGAAGGGGAGCGTGACGGCGGACCCCGTGCTGCGCTCGATCACCGGCGGCGTGCTGGTGCAAACGCCGGACCTGCTGACGCTCGACCCGTCGCAGCTCCGCGTGGTGACCGAGCGCAAGCCGGGCGAAGACGAAATGGCGGCGCTCGCCTTCGCCTGGAAGGTGTGCAAGCACGTCAAATCGAATGCGATCGTTTACGCGCGGCGCGGGCAACTGCTCAGCGCCGGGGCGGGACAGATGAGCCGCGTGTTTTCGGCCGAGATCGGCGCGAAGAAGTCCGTGTTGCCTCTGGAGGGCTGCGTGGCGGCTTCCGATGCCTTCTTCCCGTTCCCGGACGGGTTGGAGGTGGTGGCCTCGCACGGCGCGACGGCGGTCATTCAGCCTGGCGGATCGGTGAAGGACGAGGAAGTGATCGCCGCGGCCAACCGGCTGGGCGTGGCGATGGTGTTCACCGGCATCCGCCATTTCCGCCACTGAAGGTCAGGTCTTGCCGAGCAGGCGAACCTCGATGCCCTTCACGCCGGCGCCCTTTTTGGCCTGCTGAATGTCAGCGGTGACCAGCGGTGCGCCGCCCTCCTGGGCCAACGCCAGGTAGAGGCAATCGGGCAGTTTGTGATCCAGCTGGGCGGACAGGCGGGCAGCTTTCTCGAGCAATTTCCGATCCTCCACCAGATGGAGGGCGGTGGAGTCTACGAAATCCGCCAGCCAGTGCCCTACGAGCTTGAGCGCGTGGGCCTGAGGGATCTCACTTCGCCTTGCCCGGGCCATGATCGCGGAAGCGACCTCGATCTCGATGATGCGCGGCGCCAGCAGAAGCTCGTCCAGCTCGAGCAGGCTCCGTGCCTCGTCGTGAAGATCCTCCACAATGAACCACTTCGTGGCCACACTGGCGTCCACCACCAGCATCAGTGGTTCTCCATTTCCTTCCGAACAGCCCGAATGAGCGGTACGCTGCTTGTCAACGTTCCGCACTTGCGGCGTGTTTCGGCAGCCAGTTCATCGATGAGCTGGATGAGTTTGCGCCTTTCCGACCGGTATGGCGCTTCAAGCACATTACGCAACCGTTGCTCCAGGCTCATGCCCTGCTTCGCGGCCTCGCGCTTGTGCCACTCCACCAGCCAGTCGGGAAGATTCCGAACCTTGACGTCTGCCACAGCTCCGTTCCTTTGCCCCCAGAGTAGCCCAAGCGCTGTCTGGGGTCAATGCGCCCGAAATGCCTTTGGGGGCGGAGAACCCGATTCGGTTACCGCACCCGCAGCAGCGCGTGCAGCCGCCGGCCCAGGTATTCGACCAGGCGGTCCCAGGGGTCGAAGCCCAACACTTCGCGCGCGTTGGCCACGAAATTGGACAGCACGTTGAGGTCGTAAAAGACCGGCTCTCCCGTGCGGTGGTCGATGATGTATTCGATGCCGCAGAGATCGATCTTCCCTAGCCGGGCGGCGTTCAGCGCCAGCGTGGCGGCTTCCGGCAGCGGCTCGCAGCGCGTGAACACGGGCCGGGCCGGCGACGCGCAGGCATCCGCCGGGCACAGATTGTAGCCTGCGCCGTCGCGCTGCACCTTCAGGCAGTAGAGGATCTCGCCATCGAGGATCTCGATCCGGTAGCAGGCGCCGTCGCGGGAGGGGATGTGCTCCTGCACCAGCGCCGTGTGGTCGCAGCCGAACGTGGCTTCGGCCGCGCGAGCTTCGAGGTCTTTCAGGGTGTCGAAGCGCACCACGCCGTGGCCGGCCCCGCCGCAGTTCGGCTTGACCAGCACGGGGAAAGGAATGCCTTCGGCGGCGCGGCGGAGCTGCCCGGGGCAGTTGGCGACGCCCGTCCGCGGCGTCCGCGCGCCGGCGCGGCGGAACAGTTCGAGCTGCCGCACCTTGCTGATCTCGAGCTCGTAGGCCGCCGCGCCGTTGACCACCGCGACGCGCCGCGCCTCGAGCACGGCAAGCAGCTCGCGCACGGCGAACTGCGCGTGCCCGTGGCCGCGCCAGGCGGCCGAGGCGCTCATGCGGTTGAAAACAAGATCGGGCCATTCCGTCTGGTCCAGCCGCCAGGCGAGCGCGTCGGCGCGCCACTCCTCGAACGGGATGCCGGCCCGCCGCAGCGCTTCGAACAGCGGCCGGAACCATTCCGGGTGCTCGTACAAAATCGCAAGGCGGGCCACGCCGGCTCAGCTCCAGTCTTCGGGTTTCCTGCCCTCGGGCAGCAATTCTCCCTTGTCAATGTACCGGATGTGGGAAGCGAAGCGGGCGGCGTGGGGGTCGTGGGTCACCATGACGACGGTCTTGCCGAACTCCTGGTTGAGCCGGCGCAACAGCTCGAGCACTTCGTCGGCGCTGCGGGCGTCGAGGTTGCCGGTGGGCTCGTCGCACAGGATGATGTCGGGGTCGGTGACGATGGCGCGCGCGATGGCGACGCGCTGTTCCTGGCCGCCGGAGAGCTGCCGCGGGTAGTGGTGCAGGCGGTCGCCCAGGCCGACCAGTTTGAGCGCGGTGACGGCGTGCTGGATGCGCTCGCCTTTCTTGAGGTGCGTCAGCTTCAGCGGCAGCTCGACGTTTTCGAGCGCCGTCAGCACGGGGATCAGGTTGAAGCTCTGGAAGACGAAGCCGATGTGGCGGTTGCGCCAGCGGGCCATCTCCGTGTCGGGCATCGCGGCCAGATTCGAACCGAGCACCTCGATCTCGCCGCTGGTGGGGCGGTCCATCGCCGCGATCAGATGCAGCAGGGTGGACTTGCCCGAGCCGGACGGACCCATCAGCGCCAGGTACTCGCCGCGGCGGACGTCGAGATCGACGTCCTTGAGCGCGACAATGTGGAACTCGTCGCGCACGTACTCTTTCGTCAGCCGCCGCGCGCGGATCACCACGTCGTTGTTCATGGGCGCTTCACCTTCACTTTCATGCCGTCCTTGAGCTCCGGCCCGGGGTTGAGCACGAGGTCCTCGCCGCCGATCAGGCCTTCCTCCACCCGCAAGCCCAATGGCGTGTTGCCGCTGGTCCGGATGGTGCGTTCGATGAGGCGGTCACGGAGCACGATGAAGACGCGGTCGTTGCGCACCGCGGCGGGTGGAATGAAAACGACGGGCTTGCCCGGGGCTGCCGCCGCGGCGGGTTCATCGGAAAGGAAGGCCACGGCGGCGTTCATCTCCGGCCGCAGCCGCTCGTCCGGGTTCAGCACTTTCACCTTCACCTGCACGGCCGCTTTCTGGCGGTTGGCTTCCGGGGCGATTTCGTCGAGCACGCCCTGCCATTCCACGCCGGGCCAGGCGTCCGCCGTGATGATTCCCTTCTGGCCGGGCTTGAGGCGGGCGAAGTCGTTCTGCGAGATGTCCAGCTCCACGCGCAGGTCGTTGAGATCGGCCAGCGTGACGACGTAGCCTTTTGCGCCGCGCTCGCCGACGAAGCTGGTGGTGACGAATTCGCCCTTCTCGACGCCGCGTTCGAGAATCGTGCCCGAGACGGGCGCGCGGATGAGCGTGTTGGCCAGCTGCGTTTCGGCGAAGGCCACCGCGCCGCGGGCCGCCTCCACCTGCCCGCGCATCGACTCGATCGCTTCGCGCCGCGGCCCCTGGCGGACGAGCTCGTAGTTCTTTTCGAGCGACTGCACGCGCGCCAGCGCGGCGTCGTAACGTGCCTGGGCGTCGTCGAGGGCGGACTTCGACATGACTTTTTCGAGCGCGAGCTGGCGGATCCGTTCGAGCTGCACGCGGGCGTTTTCCAGATCCGCCCGGGCCTGGTCCACCTGCGCGCGCGCCGCATCAATTTCTTCCGGGCGCGAGCCGCGTTCGAGCTCGGCGAGCCTGGCTTCAAGCGCCGCCAGCTGCCCGCGCGCCTGCTGCAACTGCGCGCGGTATTCGTCGTCTTCGAGCCGCACGATCACCTGGCCCGCCTTCACCTTGTCGCCCTTTTCGACGCCGATCCACGCCACTTTGCCCACCACCTTCGACGCCACCTGGATCTTGTGCGCCGCCACGATGTAGCCGGTGGCGTTCAACACAACCGTGCCGCGGCCCGGGCCTCCGGCCTGCTGCGCCTGCACGCGCACCGTGGCGATCTCCGGCGCCGCGTTCAGGAACCGCTGCACCAGCGCGGCCGCGCCGAGCAGCAGGAAAAGGCCGACGCCGGCAAGGATCCACTTCGCCGCCCAGCCGGCGCCGCGCCGGTCCGGCGCGCTGCGGTCGATTCTCAGACCTTTCAAATCGGCTTCCATCGAGCGTCAGCCCTCCCTCAGAGCTGTCAGGATCTCCTTCCGCGCCGCCTGGAAGGCGGGCAGCAGTCCGCCTGCGGCGCCCATCAGCAGGGCAAACAACAGCGAGAAGGCCATGGTTTGCGGAGTGATGCGGAGCTGGAATGCGATTTCGGTGAACGTGGTGAAGCTGCCGATGCCTGTGGTGATGCCGTTCACGGGCAGCACCAGCAGGATGCCCACAATGCCGCCGAGCGCAGCCAGCAGGAGGGACTCGACAAGGAAACTGGCCAGGATGGCCGCGCGCGAGTAGCCGAGCACGCGCAGCGTGCCGATCTCGCGCGAGCGGCGCGCCACGGCCGCGTACATCGTGTTCATGGCGGCGAAGCACGACCCGACGGCCATGATGAGCGCCACAGTGGTGCCCAGGTAGCGGATCAGGTCGCCGCTCGACATCTGCTGCGCGTAATACTCCTTCTCGGGCCGCGCCGTCACGTTCAGGCGGGGGTCGGTTTCCAGGTCGTTGATGAGAGCCTGATGGGCCACTTCGTCGGTGGCGCGGATCAGCGCGGAGCTCAACACCTCCTCGCGCCCGAAGTCCGCCGCCACCTGGTTGAGGTCCACGAGGATCTCCGAGTTGCGGGCCATCTGGCTGCTGTCGTAGACGCCGACGATTTCCCACTCGCCGCGGCCGAAGCGGATCCGGCCGCCGAGCCGCGCCTCCGGGTAGCGCTTCGCAATCAGGCTGCCGACGGTGGCTTCGCGCCGCCCCGGCGTGAACCACCGGCCCTCGATGATCCGTGCGTCGTCGCGGATCTCGATGCCCACGGGAGTGACGCCCCGCACGGTGACGTTTGCGCCCTCGGGGAATTCGATGCTGGCGAGGTTGATCGCGGTGACGACTTCCAGCGAGGCCAACGGCTCGCCGGCGGCGTTGCGGGCGATGCCCGGCTTGAATTTGAGGTCGTTGAAGACGCGGCGCTCGAAATTGGACACCAGCTCGGAGTCCGAGCCCTTGCGCGTGACGAGGATGTTCAGCGGGTGCCCGGAGGCTTCCAGCGCCAGCCGCAGCCCGTCGACCAGCGCGAACGAGGATGCCAGCACGGCCACCGTGAGCCCGATGCCGAGCGCCGTCATGATGGTGGTGGTGCGGCGCACGGCAAGGTTGCGCAGGTTGTAGCTCAGCGGCAGAATCATGTGGCTTCGCCCCTCAGTCGGTAAAACGCAGCGCGTCGACAATGTTCTGGCGCGCGGCCGAAACCGCGGGCACGATCGAGCTGGCCAAGGCCACCAGGAGGCTCACTCCCATCAGGGCGGCCATCACGGGCGGCTCGAGGGAAAGCGTCTTGGACTGCTGCACGATGAGCGGCCCCTGCCGGACGACGAAGCATAGGCCCTGCGCCAGCAGCGCGCCGAGCAGTCCGCCGCCCACAGCGATCAGAACGCTTTCGCCGAGGATCAGGCCGACGATGGTCGACTTGCGGAACCCGAGCGTCCGCAGCACGCCCACCTCGCGCACCCGCTCGCGGACGCTCATCGCCATCGTGTTCGCGGTGATGAGCAGCACCGTGAAGGTGACCGCGAAGCAGATGCTCATCAGGATCATCTTCACGTTGCCGAGGAAAGACAGGAACGACATGCCGAAGGCGTACTCGCTTTCGGTCTTCGTTGGCGCCTCGCTGTTGGCGAACATTTCGTCGATGGCGCGGCAGATGGCGGGCACGTCCTGCTCGGAGCGCGCCAGCAGGATGAAGGTGCCAGCCGCCAGGCGCGGCGAGTTGCGCAGCATGTTCTCCATGTACTTCCAGTTGAACCACAGCGTTTCGTCGTCGAGCTCGTCCGAAGTGTAAATGCCGCGCACGGTAAGGTCGAGATCGAAGGGGAAGATGTCGCCCTTGATGAGGATCCTGTCGCCGACCTTGAACCCGTGGCGCCGGGCAAGGACCCTGTTGACCACGCAACCGGCCGGGTCGCGGATAAAGGCTTCCTTTTCCTCTTCGCTGATCCGGTAGTCCTGGTAAATCCTGAACAGCTTGTCCGCCTCCGCCGCCATGCGCGGGAAAAAATTGCGCTGGTCGCGGGAATCCTTGTAGACGCCGCCGAACCACTGCGTCACCATCACTTCTTCCACGCCGGGCACCTGGGCGATCTTCTGGCCGAAGTGCAGAGGCATGGGGAAGGTGAGCGAGACCTTGTGACGCACGACCACGCGGCGCGTCTGCGACTTTGTCGGCTGCCCGCCGATGAACAGGGCGTAGTAGAGCGCCATCATCACGCCCAGCAGGCAGAGCGAGACGGCGAGGCTGGAAATGGTCAGCAGGGTCCGCCGCCGGTTGCGAATCGCGTTCTTCAGAATCAGCGGCAGGAATTTCATGGGACACTTTCATTCTAGACGGACGCTCCGGCGCTATCCGCCTCCGTCGGCGTCACATTGGTAACATTTCGGCCCGTAGGTGCAGGTGCGGTGAACGACGAATTCTGGATGCGGCGGGCTCTCGAGCTGGCCCGCCAGGGCGAGAGCGAGGACGAGGTCCCCGTGGGCGCTGTCGTGGTGCTGGAGGGCCGCGAGATCGGGGCCGGGTTCAACCGTCCCGTGTCTTCGTGCGACCCCACGGCGCATGCCGAAATCGTCGCGCTGCGGGAAGCCGCCGCGCGGCTCGGCAACTACCGCCTGAACGGCGCGGCGCTGTATGTGACGCTCGAACCGTGCGTGATGTGCGCCGGGGCGATCGTGCATGCGCGCATCGCGCGGCTGGTGTTCGGCGCCCGGGACATCCGCTTCGGCGGCGTGCGCTCGAAATTTCGTCTGGCGGATTCCGAACTGCTGAACCACCGGGTGGAGGTGGCCGAGGGGGTGCTCGGGGCGGAGTGCGCGGCGCTGCTCGAGGAGTTTTTCCGCCGGCGGCGATGAGGCCGGGGGCGCGGTTCCCGGCGGCTTTCGCGGCCCGGAAACATCTGTTCAGGATGAGGCGCAACCGCCGGGCCGCTGCGGGCCGGTTGCTATAATGAGAGCACCCCATCCTCATGCAAATGACTCAAACTGCCGGGAAAAAGGTTCTCCTGCTGCGGCCGAGGGGCTTCTGCGCGGGAGTGGTCCGGGCGATCGATATTGTGAAGATCGCGCTGGAAATCTACGGGGCGCCGATCTATGTGCGCAAGGAGATTGTGCACAATCGGCATGTGGTCGACGAGCTGCGCGCGCTGGGGGCGATTTTCGTCCACGAAATCGACGAGGTGCCCGAAGGCGCACGGGTGATTTTCAGCGCCCACGGCGTTTCCCCGGCCGTGCGCGAGGCGGCGCGGCGGCGGAACCTGGCCGTGATCGACGCCACCTGCCCGCTGGTCACCAAGGTGCACCTGGAGGCCGTGCGGTTCGCCCGCGACGGCTACACGATTCTCCTCATCGGCCACCGCGACCATGAGGAGATCGAAGGCACCTACGGCGAAGCGCCCGGCAACACGATCATCATCGAGAGCGAGGAAGAGGCCGAACGCGTCTCCGTGCCCGATCCCGAAAAGGTCTGCTACCTCACCCAGACCACCCTGAGCCTCGACGAAACGCGCGGCATCATCGAGATCCTCGAACGGCGGTTCCCGCACATCGCCGGGCCGAAATCGCAGGACATCTGCTATGCGACGCAGAACCGCCAGACGGCGGTGAAGGCCGTCGCGCCCCTGTGCGAGCTGCTGCTCGTGGTCGGCAGCCAGAACAGCTCCAACTCGAAGCGCCTGGTGGAAGTCTGCCGCCGGGCAGGCGTGCCGAGCTATCTGATCGACGACCGCCGCTTTCTGCGGGATGAATGGCTCGATGGTGTGAAGACCGTCGCCGTAACCGCCGGCGCCTCGGCCCCGGAACATCTGGTGCAGGAGTTGATCGACGCGCTGCGGGAGCGCGGCTTCGGCGCGCTCGAAGAGGTCGACATCGTCGAGGAGGACGTCCGCTTCAGCCTGCCCGCGGAAGTGCAGGTCCCCCTGGCCCGTCTTTCCGGCGCGGCGTCCCGGCCCCCCGCCACGGCATGAGTCCGGCTGCGCCAGGCGATGATGCAGGCGCGGCGCTGCAAGGCGCTGCCGCGCGGGCCGCGGCTTGTCTGACTGCGTGGCAGCCCGACGAAGGCGTCTGGCCGAACCTGCTCGAGGGCGGGCCGTACCTGGAAATCCTCCATGCTCTCGGGGCCTGGGTGTTGCAACGGAAGCGCCAGCCGCTTTCCGCGCCCGGGGCTGCCGCCTTCGCCGGGCGCCTGTTGGCGCGGCAGAACCCGGACGGCGGCTTCGCGCTGTGGCCGGGCGGCCCCTCCGAGGCGCAGGCCGCGCCGGAAGCATGGCTTGTGCTGCGCCTGGCGGGGGTGACTGAACAGGATCCGCGCATGGAAGCGCTCCGGCAGTGGATCCGCAATCACGGCGGTTTGAGGCCGTTTTCTTCGTCGGCGTGGGTCAGGCTGCTGTGGGCCGGCGCTGGCGCCGACGGCAGTCTTGCACCCGAGCCGCCGGAGACATTCTTCTTCGCGGACTATGAGCGGCAGAGCGCCGCGGCTCGGCAGCGCACGGTTTGCGAGGCGGCGCTCTCGGTGGCAAGCTACCTGCGCAACGGCGTTCCGCCCCTGGCGGTACCGGTGGAGAGCCGCATCACGGTAGGCGCAGGCGCGCCTGAAAAGACAGAAGCGGCTTTTTCTGATTCGTCCGCGCGGGCCGGCCCGATGATCCGGTACTGGGCCCGTTACGCGCCCCGCGCTTTGCGGGATCCGATCGTGTTTCGCACGTACGACGCTTTGGTCCGGGAGGCTCTGAAGTGGCCCACGCTGCCGGTGGCGCTGCATGCGGCCGTAGCGGTGCGGGCCGCCGGAGGCCGCGGCTCGGATGCTCTGGCGCATTTCGAGCGCGTGCTGTCGTTTCTTGCGCCCGGCCAGGACGGAGAGGCTGCGCGGCCTTGCGACGAGAGCGTTCGAGACACGGCGCTGGCGGCGCTGGCCCTCGGCGGCGGCCCGGAAGCCGCGCGGGCGCGGGCGGCGCTGCTCGCACGCTTCCGCCCCGCCGGCGAACGCCGCAACGGCGGCCCCGCCGTCGGCGGTTGGGCTGCCGGCGATCTGCACGCGCAGGCGGACGCGGAGACGACGGCCCTCGCGTTGCGCGCGCTGCTTGCGACGGGAAATGCAGGTTCGGAGGACGGGCAGCTCATTCGCGCCGCGGCCGGATCGCTTGCCGGCTTGCAACGGGACGATGGCGGCTGGGGCGCGATGCCCGGCGAGCCCTCGGCTGCCGACGTCACCGGGACGGTGATGGAAGCGCTGGCAGCGGTGGGCGGCCCCGCGCAGCCGGCGCTTGCCCGTGCCGCGCGCTTCCTTGAGGAGACGCAGCACGGCGAAGGCTATTGGCGCGGGACCCGCGGCGTTTGCCTCATCCACGGCACGGCGATGGCGCTGCGCGGACTCCGCGCGGCCGGAGTCGACTGCCGCGAAGCCACGGTGCTCCGCGCGGGCGAATGGCTGCGCTCGGTTCAGAACGCCGACGGCGGCTGGGGCGAGTCCCCGGAATCCTGCGAGGGTTCGCTGTTTCACGGGGGCCCGAGCACTCCGGCGCAAACCGCCTGGGCGCTGCTGGGCCTGCTGGCCGGCGGCGACGCCGGCAGCGAGAGCGTGCGCCGCGGCTTCGCCTGGCTCCTCGAACGCCAACGTCCCGATGGCGGCTGGGATCCTGTGGCGCCGACGCGCCCCGGCGTGGCGTATGCTCCCTATCTGATGGACCCGCTCGGCGCGGTTGCTTTTCCGCTTCTGGCGCTCAGGGAGCGGGCCGGAACGGCGCATCCCGTATGAGTGGCTTCCCCGGCAACCCGCAAGGAGTCCCGGCATGAAACCGGCGCTCGTCACCGGCGCCTCCGGCTTTCTGGGTTGGCACGTGGCGCAGGTGTTGCTCCGCCGCGGCATTCCGGTGCGCGCTCTGGTGCGCCGCCCGGAGGCGGTGACCGATCTGGATGCGGAGCTGGTGGCAGGCGACCTGCGGGACGCGGAGGCGGTGCGCCGCGCCGCGGCCGGCTGCGGCCTTGTGTTTCACGTTGCTGCGGATTACCGGCTGTGGGTGCGGCGTCCGCGGGAGATGTACGAGTCCAACGTCGGCGGCACGCGCAACGTGCTCAAAGCGGCGCGGGAGGCGCGCGTGGAGCGGGTTGTCTACACAAGCACGGTGGGCTGCATCGGCTTTGTCCGGGGCGGGCTTGGCGACGAGACGACGCCGGTGTCGATCCGCGACATGACCGGGCACTACAAGCGCTCGAAATGGCTGGCCGAGCAGGAGGCGCTCAGGGCCGCGCGGGAAGGGCTGCCGGTGGTGATTGTGAACCCCACGGCGCCCGTGGGCGCTCACGACGTCAAGCCCACGCCGACCGGCCAGACGATTCTCGACTTTCTGCGCGGGCGCATGCCGGCTTACGTCGACACCGGGTTGAACATCGTCGACGCGGGCGATGCCGCCGAGGGCCACTGGCTTGCGTGCGAGCGCGGCCGCACGGGCGAGCGCTATATCCTCGGGGGCGAGAACCTTACCTTGAAACAGATTTTCGATATTTTGTCGCGCCTCACCGGCCTGCCTGCGCCGCGCGTGCGGCTGCCGTGGGCGCTCGCCCTGGCCGCCGCGTTTCTCGACACGATGCGCGCCGAGCTGACCGGCAAGCCGCCGCGGGCGCCGCTGGACGCGGTCCGGATGGCGAGGAAGAAGATGTGGGTGACGCACGCCAAGGCCGAACGCGAGCTGGGCTACCGCCCCGCGCCGGCCGAGACCGCGCTGCGCAACGCCGTCGAGTGGTTCCGCAACCATGGGTACTGCTGAACAGGAGCCGCTGATCGCCGTGGCGGCGGAGCCGCTGGAGTTCCGCGGCCTCTTGCGGCGGGCGCGCCGCGTGCGGCGGCTGGGCTGGCCGCTTGCGTTCGCCCGCGAAGCCGACATCGGCGGGCGGCGCTGGATTCTTGCCGCTCACGGCCCGGGCCCCCGGCTGGCGCGCCATGCCGCGCAAACCTCGCTGGACCGCTGTGGCGGCCGGGCCGTCGTGCTCAGCACCGGCTTCTGCGGCGGGCTGGATCCGATGCTCAGGCCCGGGGATGTGTTCATCGCCGGTGAAATCATCGAGGCAGCAACGGGGGCGCGGTTTCCGACGCTGCCCTTGCGGGACTGCCCGCAGGCCCGCCACGGCCTGCTGTGGTCGCAGGACCGGGTGGCCGCGACCGCCGAAGAGAAGGCGCAAATCCGCCGGCGCGGCCCGGACGCGGTGGACATGGAAGCGGCGGCCGTGGCCGCCGAAGCGGCCCGGCGCCGCGTCCCGTTCCACTGCGTGCGGGTCGTCAGCGACGCGGCCGACGGCAGCCTGCCTCTGGATTTCAACGCGTTTCGCGACGCCGAGGGCAGATTCTCGCGATCCCGTATAACGCTCTTCGTCCTGTTGCATCCTAGTAGGGTGATGCCGTTGTTGCGGTTCCGCCGCGAGTGTCGGCGGGCCGCGAACCGGCTGGGAGAATTCCTTGTCCACTGCTGCTTTTGACATTGGCCGGGAAATGATGGCCGCCGTGTACACGGGCAACGGGCGCATCGAGGTGCAGCCCGTGCCGGTGCCGGAGATCGGCCCCGGCGAAATCCTCGTTCGCGTGGAAGCCTGCGGCATTTGCCACACGGACCTGAAGAAGGTGGCTCACGACCTGTTGCCGCCGCCGCGCATTTACGGCCATGAGACGGCGGGCGTCGTGGTGCGCGTCGGCGAAGGGGTGACGAAATTCCGCCCCGGGGACCGGGTGGTGGCTTTCCATCACATTCCTTGCAGGAATTGTTTTTACTGCCGCCGCAAGCTCTACGCGCAGTGCGAGACATACAAGAAAGTCGGCATCACGGCCGGCTTCGAACCCGCCGGAGGCGGCTTCGGCCAGTACGTGCGGGTGATGGACTGGATCGTGCGGGACGGCGTCGAGCGGATCCCGGAAGGGGTGCCGTTCGAGGTCGCCAGCCTGGTCGAGCCGGTCAACACTGTGCTGAAGGCGGTCGTGCAGGCGGATCCCGGGCCGGAAGACGTGGTGCTGGTCCAGGGGCAGGGGCCGATCGGGCTGATGTTCACCATGCTGCTGCGCCGCACGGGCTGCACCGTGCTGGCGACGGACACCATCCCGCAACGGCTCGGGCTGGCGCGCCGGTTCGGCGCCGCCGAGGCGTGGAACCCGCTGGAGACCGACGTGGCCGCCCGTTGCCGCGCGTTGACCGGCGGCCGGGGGGTCGATCAGGTGATTGTGGTTGCTTCGGCCCCCGGAATCGTCCAGCAGGCTATCGCTGCCTCCCGCCCGGGTAGTAGAATATTGTTTTTCGCCCAGACGTCCGAAACGGAACGAATCGAATTGTCCGGCGCAGACATCTGCAAATACGAGAGAACCCTGTTTGGTGTCTACAGCGCCTCCATCGACCTTCAGGCCGAATCGGCGCGCCTGGTGATGAGCGGGGAATTGCCCGTGCAGGATCTCATATCGCATCGCATGCCCCTGACGGCCATCGGGGATGGCATCCGGCGCGCGATGCATCCCGACGGCGAGTCCTTGAAGATCATCGTTCAGCCACAGAGGTTGAGTTGAAGCAATGAAAAAGATGAAGGCTGCCGTTCTCTACGGACGCGAACAGGTGCGCGTGGAGGAGGTGGCCGTTCCAGCCATCGAAAAAGGCGACGTCCTCGTGCGGGTGCGCGCTGCACTCACCTGTGGCACGGACGTCAAGGTGTTCCGCAGGGGCTATCATGCGCGCATGATCGTTCCCCCTGCGCTGTTCGGCCATGAACTGGCGGGCGACATCGTCAAGGTGGGTTCCCACGTGGAGAACTTCCGCGTGGGGCAGCGCGTGGTGGCCGCCAACTCCGCCCCGTGTCTGAACTGTTTCTATTGCCGCAAGGGGCTGGAGAACCATTGCGAAGACCTGCTGTTCAACAACGGCGCCTATGCGGAATACATCCGCATTCCGGCGCGCATCGTGCAGCGGAACATGTACGAGATCCCTTCGCACCTGAGCTACCAGGACGCCGCGCTGATCGAGCCGCTGGCGTGCGTGCTGAAGGGTCTGGAAGAGACCAACGTGCGGCCGGGCGACAACGTGGTCGTCATCGGCCAGGGGCCCATCGGGCTGATGTTCGTCCGGCTGGCGAAGGTCTATGGCGCGCGCGTCATCGCGCTCGGGCGGCGCGAGTCCCAGCTGGAGCGGGCCATCCGCATGGGCGCTCACGACGCGCTGATCAACACCGGCGCCGAGTCCGTGGTCGGCGAGGTGCGCCGGCTCACCGGCGGCTACGGCGCTGATGCGGTCATCGAGGCAGTGGGCAACCCGGAGACCTGGGAGCTGGCCACGAAACTGCTGCGCCGCGGCGGCACGGCGCAATTTTTCGGCGGCTGTCCTTCCGATACGACGATCACGCTCGAGACGCAGCTGTTGCATTATTCGGAGATCCGCTGCGTCGCCAGCTTCCATCACACGCCTGCCTATATCCGCAAGGCGCTCGACGTGGTCAGCCGCGGCGACATCAGCGCGCGCGACTTTGTCAACCGCGAAGAGCCTCTCGCCAACCTGCTGGACGTGATGCGCCACCTCATGAGCCACAACGGCCACATGAAGACGGCCATCATCCCCTGACGCTGCGCGGATCCCACGGCGTGGAGCTGCTCGAACCGATCCCGTTCTTGCGGTCGCCCGAGGCGGGCCGCCGAAGCTGGACGGCGGACGAGTCGCGGCGGTACACGCGCTGGCTGGCCACCCATCATTACGAGAATTTCCACGTCGTCTCTCTCCTGCTGCCCCGGCGGCTGCACCAGGATTTTTACAACGTCTACGCCTTTTGCCGCTGGGCCGATGATCTCGGCGACGAGACCGGCGACAAGGCCGAAAGCCTCCGGCTGCTCGCCTGGTGGCGCGGGGAGCTGCGGTCGCTGTTTTCCGGGCAGCCGCCCTCGCACCCGGTCTTTGTGGCGCTGGCGGAAACCGTCCGCCGCCATGATCTGCCGCCGGAGCCTTTCGATCATCTGATCGACGCCTTCATTCAGGACCAGACCGTTTCGCGCTACCGCAACTGGGACGAGGTGCTCGACTATTGCCGCCGCTCGGCCAACCCCGTCGGCCGGCTCGTGCTGATGCTCTGCGGCTACCGCGACGAAGAGCGGTTCCGCCTGTCCGACTCGACCTGCACGGCCCTCCAGCTGGCCAACTTCTGGCAGGACGTCCCGGTCGATCTGCTCAAGGACCGCATCTACCTGCCGCAGGACCTCCTGGCCAGGCACGGCTGCACGGAGCAGGACCTGTTGGCGCGCCGCTGCACGCCGGCGTTCCGCAACGCCATGAAGGAAGCGGTGGACTACGCGCAGGCGCTGTTCGAGCAGGGCTTGCCGCTGGTCCGCATGGTCGACCGCCGGCTGGCCCTCGACATCGACCTGTTCAGCCGCGGCGGCATGAAAGTCCTCGACAAGATCCGCGCGCAGAACTACGACGTGCTGCGCGCGCGCCCGGTGATCACGAAGACCGAAAGGGCCGTGCTGTTGCTGGCGAGTCTCGCACGGCTGGCGGCGGGACGCGCGGCATGACATCGCTCGAGGATTCCTGGCGTTACTGCGAGCGCGTGGCGCGGCGCCGGGCCAGGAATTTCTATTATTCCTTCCTCGCCTTGCCGGCCGAAAAGCGGCGCGCCATGTGCGCGCTGTACGCATTCATGCGGGAGTGCGACGACCGCAGCGACGGCGCGGGCGCGAGCCTCGAAAAGCTGGCCGAGTGGCGGGCGCAGCTGGAAGCGGCGCTGGGCGGACGCGCGCCCGATCACCCGGTCTGGCCGGCGCTCGTCGAAACGGTGCGCCGGTATTCGGTCCCGCACGAATGCCTGCTGGGCATGATCGAGGGCGTTGCCTCCGACCTTGAGCCGCGCTCCTTCGAAACCTTCGACCAACTCTACCGCTACTGCTATCTGGTGGCCTCCGTCGTCGGCATCGCCACCATCCACGTCTTCGGATTCCGCGACGAGCGCGCGCCGCGCCTGGCCGAGCGCTGCGGCATCGCGTTCCAGCTGACCAACATCGTGCGCGACGTGCGGGAAGACGCGCTCAACGGGCGCATTTACCTGCCGCGCGAGGACATGGAGCGCTTCGCTGTCACGCCGGAGATGCTCGAGGCGCGCCAGGCTTCGCCTGAGCTGCGCCGCCTGCTGGCGTTCGAAGCCGGCCGCGCGCGCGCTTTTTACGCAGAGGCGCAGCCGCTGATCTGCATGGTCGATGAAGACAGCCGGCCCGCGCTGTGGGCGCTGATCGAAATCTACCGGCGCCTGCTCGGCCGCATCGAGGCGCGCGGATACGAGGTGATGGCCGGACGCGTGCGCGTGCCGGCGCCTGAAAAAATGTGGATCGCGCTTCGCGCCGCGGCGCGGCTCGCCCCCTGAGCGTCAGGGCTTGCGCCCGCGCACGTGCTTGCCGAAGCCGAACGGCGTTCCCTTGTACGGCGCGAGCGGCGCAACGTCGAAATCCTCCCGGATTCCCTTCTCGCGCCCCAGCGCCCAGTAAACGGCGTTGATCAGCAGGCGCCGTAGCCCGGCGTTTTCAAAATCCTGCGCGGATCCCATGGTCAGCGTAAAAACACGTCCGCCCTTGTATGTTTTGGTCCACGCCACCGGCATCATGGGGTCGTTCACCGCTCCGGCGGCGCGCGGCGCATCCGGCGTCAACCCGTCGGTCACCTCGCCGAGCAGCAGCGGCCGGCACCCGTCCGGCAGCGGCAGCCGCACGGCGTAGACGTCGGTCGGCACCTGGATCTCCCCATCCCGGATGCCGCGAAGAACCGGATGCCCTTCCGCGCCCGGCGCGATGCGCGCCCTTGTGCCCTGCTGACCGTGCTTGCCGTGGTGGCGGATCCAGGTCTCGCCCAGCACCTGCCGCCCGAAGCCTCCGTCCCACTCCTTGCTGTTCCAGCTCCAGTGGGCCCAGGTCGGGCTCGAACGCAGGTGAAATGCGTGCGTCGCCGTGCGGATGCCGATCACCGGCTTGCCGGCCTCGACGTATTCGACGATGTGACGCATCTGCTCGTCCGGCAGGTCGCGGAACCGCGTGAAGATGACCATCAGATCGGCGCTGCGCAGCGCCTCAAGGCCCGGAATGTTGCGCTGGTATGCGGGATCGATTTCCCCCGTGGCCGGGTTGACGGCATGGAGCACCGTGCAGCGGAAACCGTGTTTGGCTTCGGCGATTCGCGCCAGCATCGGCAGCGCTTCTTCGGACCGGTACTCTTCATCGCCGGCGATCCAGACGATGTGCGGACTCTTCGCGGGCGGCCCGGCCTGCGCGGCCAGCGCGACAGCGGCCAGGATGCAAATGACGCGGGACATGATTCCATCTTCGATATCACACGCCGCGGCCTTCCCGCTGAGGGCGTCCGCAAGAGAATGACGCATGCCCGGTTTCGGCCTCATTGTGAACGAAGAGCCGCGGAAGGTGAATCCTGCCCGCGGCCGCTTTTCGCGGGAAGTTTGGCGTGAGGAGACGCGGGCGCCTGGCCGGAATCACGGCCGCGGCCAAAGACAATGGCCCGCCGCCGCCCCGTCGCGGGACTTCGCGGAGTGGCGCCGCCGGAGGTAATTGTCCGGGTTGCGGGATCTTTTCCCTCAAGAACGGGCCTTCGCTGCCGATAGGGGCAATCAGGCGGCAGGTGTCGCCGGAAGCGCCCGCCCGGAGGCGGGCGAGCCAGATGGACAGGAGGCATCGACATGGGTGCGCAGTGTGCGCCGGCACTCTCCGACAAACCGGAACAGCGGATGACCGGATTCGCTGACGGCGGCGGATGCCCGTCGCTGTCGGCTTTCGCCGGGGCGCAGCCTCCGGGCGCCCCGCGCGGGGTGCAAGCGTCGCCGTCGCGATGCGGTTCGGCGCAAGGCTGCGCTTTGCCCGTTCTGGTGGTGGAAGACAACCCGATCAACCAGCGCGTGCTGGCGGCCTTCCTGCGCAAGCGGGGCTACCGCGTCGATGTGGCCAACGACGGCGCCGAGGCTTTGCAGCTGCTCGCGCAACAGCGCTACGGGTTGATCCTGATGGACCTGCAAATGCCTGTGCTCGACGGTTACGAGACGGCACGGCTGATCCGCACGCTGCCCGACATCGGCGAGATCCCGATTGTTGCCGTTTCGGCGCACACTCTCAACGGCGAGAAGCGACGGTGCCTTGAGGCGGGCATGAACGGCTACCTGGCCAAACCCGTCGATGTCACGGAACTGTTCGGCTGGGTGGAGCGCTTTATCGGCCCGCCGGGAGAAGGCTGACAGGAACCCGCGGCCTCCGGCTCCCTCCCGACCGGCGTTCCGAGGCCTGCCGCGTCACTCCTGTTTCTGTGCTGCCGGCGCCTTGCGGATCTGCTCGTAATAACGCTGCACGTAAGGCTGCAAGTGCAGCGGCACTTCGTCCCGGTTCAGCTCGGATCCCGAGTCGGTGCGGTTCCCGGTCCTCTGCACGAACGGGGTCCGCAAGGACTGGTTCTTCGAGTGCGTCACCTCGACCATGATCTCGCCCTGCACGTTCTGCGCCCGCTTGCCAATCAGCTCGTCGAGCTTCCCCATCGCTTCAAGCTGCTCGGCCAGCTCCAGCTCCTTGCGTCCCTCCTCGCGGCCGACGCCGCTTTTCTCGTTTTGCGACGAGGCGTCGGGGCGCCCGGCCTGATCCGATTTGGCCTGTTGCGAGGAGTCGGCGGCCTGTTGCTGGCCGGATTGCAGATCGCCTTCCTCGCCCGGCTCGCCCTTCTTTCCGGGCTGCGGCCGGCTTTTCTCGCGCCCTGCGGACTCCTTGCGCGAAGAGTTCTGCGCGGTGGTGCGGCTGCCGTCGCCGGGCGGCAGCTCCAGTTTGAACTTGTCCATCAGGCTGGCCAGCGCGTCGCGCATCTTGTCAAGCAGCGAATCCTGTTTCTGCGGCGGGGGGCCGTTCTGTTTGTTTCCGTTGGCGCTGTCCTCGCCGCCTTCCTGGTTCGCCTCGCTGCTGTCGGCGGCGTCGGCGGCCTCCCCGGCATCTTCTGACGCTTCTTCCGGGGAGCGGGAACGGCCGGATGCCGTCTTGCGGAGAGACTCCGGCGAAGGCGCGGCCGGTTCCCGGGAATCGACAGAGCGCAGCGCCTCCGGGGGAAGGGGGAGTTCCTCTTCCGCGGGGGAATTCTCCTCGAGTCGGAAGCCGGGCAGCTCCAGTTTCTTGACCGGCATCCGGGGCGGCGGCTTCGGGGGCAGCGGCGCCCCTGTGAGCGTGTCAAACTCGACGGCGACAAGCGGGGCGCGGAGATCGAAAGTGCGCAAGACCCCGACCCGGAGGATGAAAAGCGCCAGCGCCAGCGTCAGGGCCGCCGCGGCGGCGGTGGCGGCGGGCGTCCACCGCAGCGGGACGGCCTTGCGGACATCGGCGGCCTGGCAGGCGTGTTCCGCCTGTTCCTGCACGAGCGGGGCGAGCGTGCTGCGAACGCCGCCGGCGCGGTGCAAATACCATGCCGTGGCGAGGAGGTCCTTCAGGCCGAGCCCCGCATCGGCGCGCTGCGCCACCGTGTAAGGATCCGGCCTGCGCCGCGCCACGCGCCAGGCGCACCAGCCGGCTGCTGCGAGTCCGGCCGCGACCGCCCACCCCGGGCGGAAAATGTCGGCGCCGGAAACCAGCAACACGGCCACGGCGAGGAACAATACAGCCGCAGCCCGGCAGCATTCCTCAAGCAGAAGAACGGCGATCTGCCGGCGCCGGGCGCGCGTCACAAGCTGCTCGATGAGTGAGGGGGAGGCCTGCACCACTTTCATTATCGCAGCGGCGCCCGGCCCGCCCCGGGCGGCTGCGCAGACCCGGAGGCAACGTGAGCGGAATTCGCGCCCGGAGTCTTCCGCCCGGTCGGCCTTCCGTCCGGCTTTATCGAAATCCGCCAGGCGAGGCGGGCCGAAAATCACCGGATAAAATCGCCTCGAATTTTCATGGGAAAATGGCCCGATATTTGTTTCGCCGTTCAGGAAAAAAACCGTCATTCGGCAGGCACTGTTTCGCAGCGCGGCAAAGCGGCGGCGAACCTGGCGCCTGCATCTCCGGCGCGCGTCCCCTGCCGGGGAGGCGGGGCGCAGCCGGAAAAGTCCGGCCGGCGCGCGCCCGCGCTGGCGCAGCGGCGCGCGAAGTGTTCCAATGGAACGCGTGAGGTGGACGGCGCTGCTGATGATCATTGCCTGGGCTGCATCGGGACAGGACCGGAACCAGTCCCGTTCGATCGCCTACAGCACGCATGGCGTTGTGGCGACAAGCCACGCGCTGGCGACGCAGGCGGGCGTGCGCATTCTGGAGCGGGGCGGCTCCGCGGTGGATGCGGCCATCGCCGCCAACGCGGTGCTCAGCGTGGTGGAGCCGATGATGTGCGGTCCCGGAGGGGATCTGTTCCTGATCCACCGCGACGGGCGGAGCGGAAAGCTGGAAGGGCTGAACGCCTCGGGCTGGGCCCCGGCCGGGCTCTCGGCGCAATGGCTGCGCGAACAAGGCCACCGCACGATGCCGGCGTCGGGAATCCACACGGTGACAGTGCCCGGGGCCGTGGCGGGGTGGGCGGCGGCGCACGCGCGCTTCGGCAGGCTGCCATGGAAGGTTTTGTTCGAGGACGCCATCGAACTGGCCGGGAAGGGACATCCCGTGCATGAAGTGATCGCATCGCTGTGGGATGCGCCCAGGGTGCGGGAATCCGAAGAGGCGGCGCGCGTGTTTCTTCCCGCGCCGAAGGCCGGGGAGCTGTTCCGGAACCCGGCGCTGGCGCTGACGCTGCGGCGGATCGCCGAAGGAGGGGCGGAGGCGTTCTACCGCGGCCCGATCGCTCAGGCGATTCTGGAGGCGAGCCGGAGGGCCGGGGGCCGCATGAGCGCAGCGGACCTGGCCGAGTATCAGCCGGAATGGGTGGCGCCCATCTCGACCACCTACCGCGGGTGGCGCGTGTGGGAGCTGCCGCCGAACGGGCAGGGGCTCGCGGTGCTGCTGATGCTGAACATCATGGAGCAGTTTCCCGCCCCGGCGGGAGGCCCCCTTTCGGCGGAGGCGCTGCACTGGAAGATCGAGTCGATGAAGCTCGCCTATGCGGACCTGATGGCCTATAACGCGGACCCGCGGCAGGCGCGCGTCCCGCTGCAAGGCCTGCTGTCGAAGCAGTATGCACGCCGGCGCTCGCAGGAGATCGACTGGAAGCGGGCCAACTGCGCCGCGAAGGCGGGCGAGCCGCGCGAGTCCGACACCACCTACCTGGCGGTTGCCGACGCCGCGGGCAACGTCGTGAGCTGGATCCAGAGCATCCGCGCCGCATGGGGGTCGGGAATTTCGCCGGAAGGGACGGGATTTCTGTTGCAAAATCGCGGCAGCGATTTTGTTTTGACGCCCGGCCACCCCAACGAGCTGAAGCCGCGCAAGCGCAGTTTTCACACAATTATTCCCGGATTTCTGGAGAAAGACGGAGTGGTATTGGCCTTCGGCATCATGGGGGGTGCGAACCAGCCGCTGGCGCACGCGCAGTTCGTCTCCAACATCGCCGATTACGGAATGAACCCCCAGGCGGCGATGGAGGCGGCGCGGTTCACCAAGGCCGGGCCGCAGGGCTGTGACGTGCAGCTGGAGGCGCGCGTGCCGGGCGCCACGGTCGAAGCGCTGCGCGCCCTCGGGCACCTCGTGGAGCTCCGGCTGGACTATTCCATGAACATGGGGCGGGGCGCGGTGGCGGGCGTGGAGCTTCGCACCGGCGTGCAGTTTGGCGCGGCCGACCCGCGCGGCGACGGCCATGCAGCGCCGGCGCTGCGCAGCCGGTGAACGTCCCCTGAAGAAAAACGGGCTGCCGCCCCGCGGGAGGCGGCAGCCCGGACCGGGAGAGATCGGGCGGGATTACTTGCGGCCGGTGCGGGCCGGAGCGCACTTCACCCAGGCGCGCTTCTTGTGGGACTCCAGCACGGCCTCCAGCAACTGCATGCCGCGCAGTCCGTCGGCGAAGGTCGGGTATTGCACGGGCAGCGAAGGATCCAGCACGCGCGACCAGAAGCGCTTGAACAGCTGCTTGTGGCTGTCATCGTAGCCTTCGCTGTGGCCGCCGGGGTAGTCGGCGTAGGCAGCCGCTTCCGGATAGAAGAGGCTGGGGTCCTTGACGATGATCTGGTTGGGCTCGTTCCGGCGGCCGATCCAGAGCTCGTCCGGCCGCTCCTGGTTCCAGGCGACGCTGGCTTTGGTGCCGCAAATCATCCATTCGAAGCGGTTCTTGCAGCCTGCCGAAACCTGGCTGACGGTGAACGCGCCCCGGCAGGAGTCGCCCAGGTGGAGCAGCGCCATGCCGAAGTCTTCCGTGTCGATTTTCACCTCCTCGTAGTCGGAGGGCTGGAGCGTCTTGCCGGCGAAGGTCTCGATGGCGACTTTCGGCTGCTTGCGCGTCTTGTGGACGATCTTGAGATCCGCGCAGAGGGCGGTGATCGAGAGCCCGGTGACGTGCTGGATCATGTCCATCCAGTGGGAGCCGATGTCGCCCATCGCGCGCAGCGGGCCGTTGTGCTTCTTCAGGATGCGCCAGTTGAAGTCCGTGTCATAGAGGAGCCAGTCCTGCGAGTAGGTGCCCTGGACGACGAGGATGTCGCCGAGGTCGCCGCGCGCCACCATGGCCCGGGCCTGCTGCACGGCCGGGTAATAGCGCAGGTTGTGGTTGGTGGCGTGGTGGAGCTTCTGTTTCTCGGCCAGGTCGAGCATTTCCTTGGCCTCGGCGGCGGAAAGCGCCAGCGGCTTTTCGCAAAGCACGTGCTTTCCGGCGTTCAACGCGGCCTTGGCGACAGGCGCATGCAGCGCGTTCGGCGTGCAAATGTGGACGCCTGCAATTTCCGGGTCGGCGAGAATTTCCTTGTAATTGCCCGTGGCTTTCGGGATGTTGTAGGCCTTGGCGAACCGGTCCGCCTCCTCCTGCGAAATGCCGGCGATGGCGGCCACTTCCACGAAACCGAGCCGGCGAAGGTTTTCCACATGGGTCCTCCCCATGAAGCCGGCGCCAATCACTGCAACTTTCAGCTTGCTCATAAAGAATCTTTCCTCTCGAGCCGATAGTCGAACAGAAGGGTGTAGACTCCCTACACTCTATAACAAGTTGGCGCGGCAAGGCATCATGGTGGTACGAGTCCGGTGGAAACGAACGGTAGCGGGGCGCCGGGCGGCGCCGGCCGCGGCGCCCGGGCGGAGAGAACCGCCAAGGCCGCTGACGCGGCAGGAGGTGGAGGGCGGGTTGGCGGCGATCCTCTCGCCGGTGGCGGCGCTGCTGCTCTCCATCGCGCTGTGGCGGCTGGGCCAGGATCTTGGCTTGGCGGGCAACTTCTTCATTCAGGAGGGGCCGCTCTCCCACTGGCAGCCGTGGTTTGTGATGTCGGCATCGCTCGGGCTGGCAAGCGCGCGCCTCGGCCGGCGCTCGCAGGGGTCCGGCGGAGACCCGGCGGCTTCGGGCTGAAGGCCGGCGTCTTGCGGCCGGGCAGGGATACGCGCCGGAAATGCGCCAGGGGGATGGCGCATCGGTGCGCTTCCACTGGCTCGGGAGGGAGTTCTGGGCGGTTCATTTGCGGTACCGCAAGCGTCGGGCAGATTTCACCCGTTGCGGCCGCTCCACTCGCGGCTCTGAAAGCGGGGGAAGGGACGGTACGCGCGTTCGGAGCCGCAAACCACGGCCGGAATTCGCGAAAATTCCGGCCACTGTGAGCGGTCACTGGCGGCACGTCCGGTCAACGCGCGGGGGTGGGGGCATGGCGGCCGTTGCGGCTGGCGCAACCGTTGCGGCCGCTCGTTTCCGCGGCCTGCGGCCGCTCCACTCGCGGCTCTGAAAGCGGGGGAAGGGACGGTACGCGCGTTCGGAGCCGCAATCGGCGGCCGGAATTCGCGAGCATTCCGGCCACAGTGAGCGGTCACTGGCGGCGCGTCCGGTCAACGCGCGGCGCTGGGGCTTTGCGGCCGTTGCGGCCGTTGCGGCCGCTCGTTTCCGCGGCCTGCGACCGCTCCACGCGAGGCTCTGAAAGCGGGGGAAGGGACGGTACGCGCGTTCGGAGCCGCGGGCTGCCTGTACACTGGGAGCATGCGGCTGTGGGTTCTTGCCGGGATGGTTGCGGGCGCGCTTGTGCAGGCGCAGCCTTCCTGTCAACAGGCCTCCATTTATATGCCGTGCGAGCTGGATTTCGAAATTCCGGACTCGGCGGCAGCGCAGCACGCCAATCCTTACGTCTCGGCCGCATTGCACGCCGAGTTTCGCTCGCCCGAGTTCAGGACATACCTGGTTCACGCCTTCTGGCGCGGCGGCCGGCGCCTGACCATCCGTTTCACGCCAACCGAGGCGGGCGCCTGGACCTACCGGCTGACCAGCAACATCAGCGCATTCAACGGCCAGACAGGCTCTTTCCAGGCTGCCTCCCGCAAGCCGCCCACCGCCTTCATCCGCAGGGCGAACGTGCATCACTGGCAGTACACGGAGGAGCGGAAGCCGCACCTGTACATGGGGGCCGACGATGTGCCCGGCGTTCCCGTGAGCGCGTTCGCGGCGCGGAAGTTCACGCACCTCGCCGTGCGGGTGCTGCATGAGCAGGCGTTCCCGGAGCCGGACAGGCCGAACCCGGCGTGGTTTGAACAGCTCGACGCCCGGATCTCGGAAATCCACTCGGCCGGCATCACCGTGGACCTGGTGCTGGCCGCGTCTCCGGACCACATCCGGCGGCTGGCCCCGTCGCCGGTGCAGCGGGAGCGTCTGCTGCGCTATCTGACCGGGCGGTATGCGGCGTTCAACTGCACGTGGCAGCTTGTCGAGGAGTGGGAAGCGCAGCCGGGCGCGCGCGAGCTGCTGAAGGAGTTCGGCGCCGCCCTGAAAAAGATGGATCCCTACGGCCACCCGATTTCGACCCGTGCGCGCGACTCGTCGGCCTTTCTCGGGCGCGACGGCTGGATGGACCACGCCATCTACGGTCCGGGCCGCGACGAACTCATCGCCGTGGAGCACCAGACCAACACGGTGCCGCAGGTGGCGCTGATCGACGGCGCGCTGCCTCCGGACGAGTTCCGGCGCCGCCTCTGGAACGCGGTGATGAGCGGCGCCTACCCGGCCATGAAAGGGGCTGTTTCACCCGACTCGCAAAACGCGCGCACCATGGAAGCCTGGTTCCGGTTCATGAGCGAGAGGGTGCGCTTCTGGGACACGCAGCCGTATTTCGACGTGGATGGGGGGCGCGCGATCGCGCTGCCGGGGCTGAAGACGGAGGAGTACGAGCTGCCGGCGACGGAGTATGTCGTTTACATCGAAAAGCCGGGCCCGGTGCGCGTGACCACGCGGAAGCACACCTATAACGTCTACTGGGTGAACCCGGCCACCGGCGAGGCGCGCAAGGAAAAGAAGGACTGGAAGGGCGAGCTCTACGAGGCGTCCCCGCCGGACTCCTCGCGCGACTGGGTGCTGCACCTTTCCCGCGACGGGCGCAAGGTAGGAATGCTGCGCAGCTACAAGTTCGAGTCCTGGCCCGTGCCCGTGCAGGAGCCGGAGCGGAGCCCCCAGAAGGCGCCCTTCGAGCTGGTCCGGCCCGCCCTGGGCGAGACCCTCGTTGCGGGAGCGGCTGCGCCCTACCGCATCGCGCTGAAGCGGCAGACGGCGGGCACCCGCCGCATGGTCTACGTTCTGACCGGGGAGATCGTGCAGGATGGCGAAGGGGCCCGGTATCTGGCAGCAGGGCCGGAAGGGACGTTCACTGTGGACCGCGCCCTGCTGAAGTCCGCCTCCGGCACGCTGGCGGTGCGGCTGGCCGCGCTGAATGCGGCCGGGAAATTGTATCTCATTGACTACGTATTTCCTGTGAAAAAGGCGGACTGAATTGGCAAATTTTCGAGGGAATTTTCTGCCGTTTCCGGCACAGGAGCGCGGCGCGCCTGTCCCGCCAGGCCGGCCGCCGGCGCGCGGAGGAGCGGCATGACGCGCATCGCCGCCATCGACACGACATCCGAGTTCGGCTCGCTCGCGCTGGCCGAAGACGGGCGGGTCGTCGAGGAGGTTCTGCTGCACTCTCCCGACGGCTTCGCGCACGTTCTGTTCCAGCAGCTTGAGCGGTTGCTGAAGCGGCACCGCTGGCGCTGGGACCAGATCACCGGGTTCGCCGCGGCGGCGGGGCCGGGTTCCTTTACCGGCGTGCGGGTCGGGCTGGCGGCGGTAAAGGGGCTGGCGGAGGCCTCCGGGGCGCTGGCCGCGGCCATTTCGAACCTTCAGGCAATGGCCTCGTTCGGGAAACGGCCGTTGCGCGCGCCGTTTTACGATGCCCGCCGCGGGGAGATTTACGGCGCCGTCTACGATGAGCGTCTGGAGCTGGTACAGCCGGAAGTGGTGATGAAATTCCCGGCCTGGCGCGCCGGGCTGCCGGAAGGCGCGGAGCTGTTGACGCCCGACCCGGGCCTGTTTTCGGTTGAGGCGACCCCGACGCCCCGGGCGCTGGCCGGGGCCGTCGCGCTGCTCGCCTTCGACCGGCTGCAAGACCCGGCCGCGCTCGACGCCAATTATGTGCGCAGGTCGGACGCGGAGCTGCACTGGCGCGAACCCTGAGTCCGGGCGCATCCTGTAGGTGGCTTGGCGCGACCAGCCAAAATGGATGGCATGGCTTGCATCCTGCCTGCCGATTGGCTATGTTGAAAGAGCCATGCTGGGCGCGCTCCATCTGGATCCCCAGGCGCAAGAGCCTCTCTACCGCCAGCTCTACCGGCAGCTGAAGGACATGATCTTGGCCGGCCTGTTGAGCCGCGGGGAAAAGATCCCTCCTATGCGCGAATTGGCTGGCTCGCTTGGCATCAATCGCGCCACGGTTGCGGCGGCCTACGCCTTGCTGGAGCAGGAAGGACTGATCCGGGGACACGTGGGCCGAGGCAGCTTCGTGGCGGCCCCGGCGCTTGCAGGTGGAGCGGTCGATTGGGAGTCGCGGCTCGCCGGCGCAAGCGGCGAGATCCGCTCCTGGGCGGGGCAGGCGCGCATCAGTTTCGTCTCGGCCCGGCCGGGAGAGGACTTGTTGCCGGTTGAGGACTTCCGCGCCTGCTGCCGCGAGGTGCTGGACAGCGGACAGGTGCCGCAGATCCTGCAATTGGGTTCGCCTTACGGCTATGCGCCGCTGCGGGAATGGCTCCTGGAGCAGGCCCGGGCGGAAGGCACGGCGCTGCCTGGCGACGAGATTGTCGTCACCAGCGGTTGCCAGCAGGCGCTCGACCTTCTCGCGCGCGTGCTGGTGCGGGAGGGCGACGCGGTCCTCGTGGAAGACCCCGTCTACCCCGGGCTGCGGGATGTATTCCGAAGAGCAGGGGTGCGTGTGATCGGGGCGCCGGTGGGCCCGGAAGGAATCGATCTGGACGCCGTGGGCAGGGCGCTCGAACGGGAGGCGGTGGCGGCGTTGGCGGTGACGCCGAGCTTTCAAAACCCCACCGGCGAAACCATGGGGCTGGAGGCGCGGCGGGAATTGCTGCGCCTGGCGCAGCGCGCGGCAGTGGTGGTGATCGAAAACGACATTTACGGCGGATTGCGGTACGAGGGGGCCGAGATCCCTTCTCTGAAGCAGCTCGACTCGGCCGGGATCGTCATCCAGGCCCGGAGCTATTCCAAGCTGGCGCTTCCCGGCCTGCGCGTGGGCTGGGTGACGGCGCCGCGCGCCGTGGCGCGAAGGCTGGCGGAATGGAAGCAGGTGGCGGATCTGCACTCGGACCAGCTCTCGCAGGCCGTGCTGTTGCGATTCGCCGCCAGCGGCCGTCTGGCGGACCACCGCAGGCGCCTGGTGGAGTCCGGCCGCGCCCGGCTGCGCGCCGTGCTGGAGGGCTGCGCCCGCCATCTGCCGGCCGGCACGCGCTTCACGCGGCCGCAGGGCGGCGCGAATGTCTGGGTGCGGCTGCCGGAGCCGCTCGACGCCGAGCGGCTGCTCGGCAAGGCCGAAGAGGCGGGCGTCAGCTACCTGCCCGGGCGCCTGTTTGCGGTGCAGCGGGCCGAACCGGCCGCCTTGCGGCTGAGTTTCACGGGATTGGCGCCCGAATCGATCGAAGAAGGGCTCCGGATTCTGGGCCGGGTTTTCCAGGCCGGGCTGGAGCGGCAACGGGCGGCGGAGGAAGCCGGGCTGGCGCCGGCGATCGTGTGACAAGAGCGGAAAACGAATGAGGATTTACGCACAAATCCGGAAAAGGAGACGGAAAAATGATCTATCTTGACGACGCATTTCGCGTGAAGGTCGGTCTGGCGGAAATGCTCAAAGGCGGCGTCATCATGGACGTGACCGACGCGCGGCAGGCGGAGATCGCCGAGAAGTCGGGCGCGTGCGCGGTGATGGCGCTCGAGCGCGTGCCGGCTGACATCCGCAAGGAAGGCGGCGTGGCGCGCATGGCGGCCATCGGCAAGATCCGCGAGATCATGAAGGCGGTGTCGATCCCGGTCATGGCCAAGTGCCGCATCGGCCACTTTGCCGAGGCGCAGGTGCTGGAGGCGCTCGAGGTCGACTATATCGACGAGAGCGAGGTTCTGACGCCCGCCGACGAGGAACACCACATCTGGAAGCGCGACTTCAAGGTCCCCTTCGTCTGCGGCTGCCGCAACCTGGGCGAGGCGCTGCGCCGCATCGCCGAGGGCGCGGCGATGATCCGCACCAAGGGCGAAGCCGGCACTGGCAACATCGTCGAGGCGGTCCGACACATGCGGACGGTGATGAAGGAAATCCGCCTGCTCACCACGCTCCGGCAGGACGAGCTGATGGCCGAGGCCAAGCGTTTGCAGGCCCCGCTCGAGCTGGTGCAGTTCGTGCATGACCACGGCAAACTCCCCGTGCCGAATTTCAGCGCCGGCGGCGTGGCCACGCCCGCGGATGCGGCGCTGATGCGGCAGCTCGGGGCCGAGGCGGTGTTCGTCGGCAGCGGCATCTTCAAGTCTTCCGACCCGGAGCGGCGGGCCCGCGCCATCGTCAAGGCCACCACGCACTACAACGACCCGAAGGCGGTGCTCGAAGCCAGCGAGGAGCTGGGCGAGGCGATGCCGGGCCTCGACGTGCGCACCATGAGCGAATCCGAGATGCTGTCGACGCGGGGCTGGTAAGGCGCGATGGCCCGGGTTGGCGTCCTCGCCTTGCAGGGAGACTATGAAGCGCACGCCGCGGCGCTGCGGCGCGCCGGAGCAGAGCCGCGCGAGGTGCGGCGGGCGGCGGAGCTGGACGGGCTGGATGCTCTCGTGATTCCCGGCGGCGAGAGCACATCCATGCTCCGGCTGATGGAGTATTACGACCTGATGGCGCCGCTGCGCGACTTCGGCCGGGAGAAACCGGTGTTCGGAACGTGCGCCGGCGCGATCCTGCTGGCCAGCGACGTGCTGAACCCGCCGCAGCCGTCGCTGGCGCTGGTCGACATGACCATCGAGCGCAACGCCTATGGCCGCCAGCTCGAGAGCCGCGTCGTGCGGCTCGACGGCCACGGGCTGGGAGACGGCCCGCTGGAGGCCGTCTTCATCCGCGCCCCGATCATCCGGCGCGTGGGCAAAGGGGGCGAGGTGCTGGCCACCTACCTGGGCGACCCGGTTCTGGTCGATTTCGGCCGCCACATGGTGGCCACCTTTCACCCGGAGCTGACTGCGGATGACCGGATCCACCGGCGGTTCCTGGCGCGGATCGGCGTCAACGGGGGCGCGGCGCGGTGAAGAAGAGGGTGCTGTTTGTCTGCATCGGGAACGCGTTCCGCAGCCAGATGGCCGAGGCCTTCGCGCGGGCCTACGGAGGCGGCGCGATCGAGGCGGCCAGCGCGGGCCTGTCTCCCGTGCTGGAAATCCCCGAACTGCCCAGGAAGCTGATGCTCGAAAAGGGCATCGATCTGGAAGGGCACTTCCCGAAGGCGCTGCTCCACATGGACGTCAAGAGCTATGACGTCGTTGTGAACATGAGCGGGGCGCCGCTGGCCCTGCCCGTGCGGGAGGTGATCGAATGGCGCGTGCCCGATCCCGTCGGCGCCGGCGAGAAGGCGGCTCGGCAGGTCCGCGACCAGATTGAGCAGCTGGTGACGGGGCTGCTGATCCGGCTGCGGAGCGCACAGAATTGACACAGGCGCACCGCTTTTTGGAAAATAAAAGCGACAGGCAAGCCAGTTGTGCGGATGTGGCGGAACTGGCAGACGCGCTAGATTCAGGTTCTAGTGGGGGCAACCCCGTGGAGGTTCAAGTCCTCTCATCCGCACCACGCGCCGGAAGTTTTCAGGCCCCGCCCGACCGGCGGGGCTTTCTGCTTTTCTCCCTCGCAGCTCTGGCCGCTTGCCGGCCCGCGCCGAGGAATGCTAGGGTGGATGCTGCCATCGCCCCTCTGCTGCCGGGCTCGAGCCGCGCGCTGGCTGGTCTTCGGATCGACCGGCTGAAGAAGACTCCCGGGTTCCGCCCGTTTCTCGAGGGCAGGCGTCCTGCCGCCTTGCGGCGGTTCGAGGAACGCACGGGGCTCGACGCGGCGCGCGATGTCTGGGAGGTGGTGTGGAGCTTCGACGGCGCCGTCTCGCTCGCCTTCTTTCGCGGCAAGTTTGGCGGACAGTTCGGCCAGGAGCCGCGCTTCGACGTCCCCGGGGTCGTCAAACGAAACTACAAGACGTACTACGTCCTCGAAAAGGACGGGCTTGCGGTGCTGTTCCTCGGCTCGGGCGTGGCGATGATGGGCCTGCCCGGCGACGTGGAAAGAGTCATAGACAACAGGGACCGGAATGACGAGCAGCCCCCGCAGGAGCTGATCCGGGCCGTCGCCGGGCTTCCCGCATGCGAGTTGTGGGCCGTGGCTGGCGGGGGCGAAGGCCTGCGGGCCGCCGCGGGGCGGTGGCTGCCGCTGAAGGCGGGGCCGGTGTTCGACGCGCTCTACGAGTTGCGCCTTCACGCGGTGGCGGGGAAAACACTGGATGTGACCGTTCGCGCCCGCTTTCGGGGACCGGAAGACGCCCGGGCGGTGCTGGACGGGCTGGAGGCCCTGCGGCAGATGGCGAAGCTCCGGAAAGGCGACCAAAAACTGCTCGAG
>Ga0209162_1000827_pt1 | contig 32701 bp, 28 predicted proteins | sample YNPNPMetaG_FD_187121 | JGI IMG/M metagenome (GOLD analysis project Ga0209162, IMG submission 187121) | Anoxygenic and chlorotrophic microbial mat microbial communities from Yellowstone National Park, USA - YNP NP MetaG (SPAdes) (version 2) ...
CCCCTTCCAGGGCGCTGCAGCGGCCGGGCTGTTCGCCGGGTCTTCCCATGAGTCGCAGCCAGTTGTGATACAGGGTATCTTCCACCAGCGTGCTTTTTCCCGATCCGGAAACCCCACTCACACCCACCAGGCAGCCCACGGGAAAGGATACGGTGATGTTTTTGAGATTGTTTTCCGAGGCGCCCCGAACGAGCAGGACTCGACTCGCGTCGGGGCGCCTTCGCGGGCGGCCCGTCCAAGCGGCAAACGCGGTGCGCTTGCCCTGATCTTCCAGGTAACGGCCTGTGAGGCTGCCTTCGGCTCGGGCCAGTCCTTCCGGCGGCCCCTGGTAGAGAATCCGACCTCCCCGCTCGCCGCCCCCCGGGCCCATGTCGATCACATGATCGGCCAGGCGGATCATGTCGGGATCGTGTTCCACCATGACCGCCGTGTTTCCCAAGGAGACGAGCCGATGGAGCTGGTTCATGAGCCGCTGCTGGTCTCGAGCGTGAAGGCCCACGCTGGGTTCGTCCAGCACATAGAGGACGTTCGTAAGAGCGGAACCCAGGGCACGGGTCAAATGCACCCGCTGGACCTCGCCGCCGGAAAGAGTTCGAGATTGGCGATCCAGCGTGAGATAGTCCAGCCCCACGTCCACCAGAAACTGAAGCCGGTTTCGAATTTCCTGGCACAGAAGCGCCGCCGCCGGATCCTTTTCCAACTCGGGCCAGGGTTCTTGGAAAAACCGCAGGGACCGCCCGACGGGCCAGGCGCACAACTCGTGGATGGTCACCCCCCGCAACCGATAGAGGCGGACCGCATTCCGGAAGCGGGACCCGCCGCACGCCTTGCAGGGCAGGTAGGCTCGGTAGCGGGAAAGAAAAACCCGCACGTGCATCTTATAGGTCTTGGTTTCCAGCCAGTCGAAAAACCCACGGATGCCATAATAATCGTCCGTTCCTTCAATGATTTTGCCCTGATATTCCTGGGAGAGTTCGGCAAAGGGAATATCGGTGGGAATTCCTTCCCGGCGACAGAAGGCCATGAGCTCCTGGAATTCCATCCGATCCGGCGTCCAGGGGCGTATGGCACCTCGTTCGATGGACAGCCGTTTGTCCGGGATGACCAGATCCAAGTCCACATCGATGATCCGCCCGAATCCCCGGCACGTGGGGCAGGCGCCCAGGGGGCTGTTGAATGAAAACAGGCTCGGGCTCTTGGGTTCCACCGTCACATGGCAGCGCGGGCAGCTTAGGTCCTGAGAAAAGCGCATCACGCGGCGAGGCGGCACCACCACGCAGGCCGTGCCCCCTCCCATGGAAAAGGCCGTTCGAAGAGAATCCAGCACCCTTTCAGGGGTCGCCCTTTTCCAAAGCAGCCGGTCCACCACCACCAGAACCTCACCGTCGGCCGGGGGGCGGCCTGAAAAACCAGCGGAGGGATCTTCCATGTCGAGCACCGCGCCGTCGGCATAGATTCGAAGGAACCCCTGGGAAACCAAACGACGGGCCCAGTTCGTGCCGGAGGGGGTGTGGGGAAAACAAAGGAGCAGGGGGCTTTCCGGATCCAGGGATTCCAGGCTTTGGAGCACCGTTTCGGGGCTTTCCTCCCGGATGATTTCCCCGCATCCGGGGCAGACGGGAACGGCCAGGCGCGCGTAAAGATACTTCAGATGGTCGTTGATCTCCGTCATGGTCCCGACGGTGGAACGGGAGCTGCGCACCGTGGTGGCCGATTCGATGGCGATAGCCGGCGGAATGCCTTCGATGGCATCCGCATCCGGCCGGTCCATGCGCTCCAGAAACTGGCGGGCATACGGGGAAAAGGTTTCCACGTACCGGCGCTGGCCTTCGGCATAGAGGGTATGAATGGCGAGACTGGATTTGCCGGAACCGCTGACGCCGCTTACGGCGATGAGGCGATACAGGGGAAGATCCAGGTCCAGATTCTTGAGGTTGTGCTGGCGCACGCCGCGCAGCCGAATGTGTGCGCCGTCTTCGGGACTGTGTTTTGAAACCATGGCACCCTTTCCACGCCCGTGTGTCGGCCCGCCACACACCGCGCGTGGGCGAATCTCGGCAACGGCTAGGCTTTCGTGAGCGTGATGAAGACCATCTCGCCTTCGGTCCGAAAACGCACAGGAGATCCGGAAACACCGACACCGGCACTTGTATAACCGATCATGTTCTTGTGTTTCCAGAGCCCCTGGACCAGGGAGCGGGGGGATCGGGTATGGGTAAACACCGGGCCGATGCGGGGCACTTGAATCTGACCGGCGTGGGTGTGCCCGCACAGATACAGCGGAACGTCGTAACGAGCGGCTTCTTCGGCAATTTCCGGAGAGTGGACCAGCAAAATGACGAAGGCCCTCGGTGGCACCTGCGCCAAGGCGGCCGGCAAGTCGTCGGCACGAAAGTAATGGGGATCGTCCACCCCGACGATGCAGAGGCGATCCGAACCTCGTTCCAAACAGTGGGCTTCGTTCACGAGGAATCGAATGCCGTCGTCTTTCAAGGCGGCAACCATTTCCGGGCAGTCGTGATTGCCCAGAACCGCCAAAACGCCATCTCGAGCCTTGATATGAGGCACCAAAAGACGCAGCCGCCGGATGGCCTCGTCGCTCGGCCCGTAGTTTTCCATGCGGTAATCCCCACCAAGAAGGCACAGATCCACGGGCTCATCGGCGAGCCATTCCTGAAGGCGTTCCACCAAGCCGTCCAGACCGTCCAGATGCAAGTCCGTCATGAGCAGCAAGGTATAGCCGTCAAAGGCGGGCGGAAGGTTCGGAAAAGCGAGACTCAGCCGCCGCTTCGTGACGTTGAGCGCATTGGCCTTGCCGGTATCGATCAGCCGCAGCCATCGAAACACCGTGTTCATCACGACGCGGTAGAGCACCACGTCTTCGAAATGAAACATGTGGGACCAGGGCGCCGTGCGGATTTGGCAGCTGGTCAATTCCCGAAAGCGCACTCGAGTGTTTACCGGCCTTGGATATCCTTCAAAAGGTTGCTGCGAGAGAATCTTTTTGAAAAAATGCGACCCCACATAGGCCCCCACACAAAAGAGCAGGACCAGGGCGCCGATCACCGCCGGATGGGTGCCCACGTAAGGGAAAAGCACGATGCAAGGGAATGCGCCCTCGAAAAGCTGGTCCAGAAGCGGCACCGTGCTGCCGCTGGTAAGATTCAGTCGGCGTTTGATAAAGCTGGAAAGGAGATCCCCGGCCATGCTCAAGACCGCGGCCGCTCCGCCCGCAAACCACGGCAAGCCGAGGATCGGGGCCGCCAGCATACCGGTGGCCACAGCCCCCACCACCCCGCGAATCGTCTTGTTCGGCCCGAAAAGGGGCTTCCCATCCCAAAAAAGACGGCCTCCGTCCAGCGGAGCCGCCCAGCGCTTGTCGAACAGAAACGCCAGCAGAGGAGGAGCGAAGTTGATAAGCCATAACAGGAAAAGAGCGCTCAGAAAATTGTGCACACCCATCTCACCGATCTCTCGTCATCGTGCGGCACCACGACGCCTCGCGCCGCGCCTTGAAGGATGCCACAGTGCGTAAGCCGTGCGCCGTCGTCTTTCGGTCTCATTCCTTGAACCGATACAGTTTCCTGGCCCTTTTGGCCTCCTTGGAAACCCGACAGGGCGGGGATAATACACCGATTCTTTGGCTGGATACCAGAACAAACGCCGATACGGCCTCAACCCTGAAGCGATGGCTTGAAACCTACGAGAGACTTCTTGTCGCCTACTCCTTCATGACGCCCCAGTGGCCTGAAACAGCCCTGGAAGTGCGCGCTTTATCCCTTCTGCCGGAACGGAACCGATGGGTCTTTGTGGCTGGGGGACCTCATCCGTCCGCCAGCCCGCGATCGGTTCTTCAGGCCGGCTTCGATGTGGTGTGCCGGGGAGATGGGGAGCCGGTTTTTCCGGAACTGCTGCGGCGATGGGCCGAAGGGGCACCGCTGCATCCCATTGCCGGACTTTACCTGCGCAGTCCGGAAGGACCCATTTACACCGGGCGTCCTCATAGGGCCGTGTTGGATCGTGTCCCGGCCCTTCCCATCGCCCATGGAAAATACGGTCCCATTGAAATCACTCGGGGATGTCCCTACCGGTGCCGGTATTGCCAAACCCCGCACCTCAAAGGCCGAAAAGTTCGCCACAGGAGCCTGGACGGGATTTTTCGGGCTGTGGAAGCCATGATGCAAGCCGGCCGAAAAGATATCCGCTTTATTACCCCCAATGCCTTTGCCTACGGGTCGCCCGACGGACGGCAGCCCAACCTGAGGGCCCTTCATGCCCTGTTGTCGGGCCTTCGGGACCGCCTGGCTGACACCGGCCGCATCTTTTTCGGCACTTTTCCCTCGGAGGTCCGCCCCGAGTGGGTCCGGCCGGAAACCGTGGCTTTGGTGGCCCGTTTCGCAGACAATCGCCAGCTGGTCATGGGGGCGCAGAGCGGGGATCGGGAAATGCTTGCCCGAATGGAACGCGGCCACACTCCTGAGGATGTGCGGACAGCCTGCGCGTTGATAAAGACCTTCGGAATCCAGCCCATTGTGGACTTTATTCTCGGGTTGCCTGGAGAAAGCCGCGAACAAATGGCGCGCTCCGTGGATTTCATGGAGGAACTGGCTGAAGAAGGGGCTCGCATTCACGCCCACACCTTCATCCCCCTTCCCGGTTCACCGTGGGCCGCTCTCAAACCCGAACCCATCCCGGACGACATTCGATCCCGCCTGGAACGGCTCATTTCGCGGGGCAAACTCTTCGGACAGTGGAAAGCTCAGGCCCGACTGGCCCAAATCCCGATTCCATGAGGCGACGCATTTTTGTCTGGTCGGACCGTCAACATTTTGATATCAATCCATTTGTCACCTCAGGCCGCAAGCCTTCCCCGTCATCCTTTTCCATCGGCCTCTGGAGGAGTTGCATGCCGCCCCCGTCGGCCCCATGGTTCACACGCCGGCTTTTCGTTCGGCCCACCACTGGGGTGACTTATATCCCTTTTCGCACCTTGAACTTATCGTGCGGGTTTTATGCGCCCCGTTTTCTCGAAACCTCGGACCACGTCTTGCAGCGTGCGGCTCTATTCACGGGAAAGACCTCATTCGGCACAATGAGGCACAATCCTTGCCAGGTTGGGATGACATAGCGAACAAGGCTTAGGGAAGGAGGTGGGACAATCGGGCCCTTGTGCGAAGGAAAGGGTCCACTGTGCCTTCGGGCACCTCTGGTTTGATCAGTCTTGGGTTTCGTCTTGAACCGATCACCATCGCCTCAACAAAGGAGCAGATCCATGTGGAGAAAAAGATGCCTGCTGGTCCTTACCGTGTGTGTCGTCGGCGCTTTGTTTTACGGATGCGGCAGTATGCCCGTTCAAGTCGGGGACTCCTCGGCCAAAACGGTGGCCACGGGGAGCGCCGGAGGGGCCACCAGCCAGAATGTGAACGCCTCTTTGGAGCGCTGTGACAGGCCCTTGGGCACCATCGCGGTGGAAGAAGACCAGAATTCCGACTGGTACCACTACATTACGGGACAGTACAAACTGACCTCCACGGTCCCTGTTCTGAGACTCTTAATCCAACAGTCCAATTGCTTTATCGTGGTCGACCGCGGTCGCGCCATGAAAACCATGATGGGAGAGCGGGCGTTGCAGCAAACGGGCGAATTGCGCGCCGGCAGCAACTTCGGCAAAGGGCAGATGGTCAGCGCGGACTATACCCTGACTCCGGAGGTGATGATCAGCCAAAAAGGAACAGGGGGCGCAGCGGGAGCTTTGGGAGCCTTCGGCATTGGAGGGGCCGTTGCCGGGGCCGTTTTGGGCGGCGTGAAAGCCAATGAGGCCGCAGTGATGCTCATGCTCGTCGACAATCGTTCCGGGGTGCAAGTGGGCGTGGCGGAAGGCAGTTCCAAAAACTTCGACTGGGGTCTCGGGGGCGCCATCTTCGGCGGCAGTGCCGGCGGCGGGCTCGGAGGCTACACCAACACGCCGCAGGGCAAGGTGATCGCCGGGGCCTTTCTTGATGCCTACAACCAGTTGGTGCGCGTGGCCCGAAATTATACCCCGCAAACCATGGGGGATCGCCAGCTGGGAACGGGCGGCCGTCTCGGGGTTGAAGGGAGCAGCCAAAGCGGCGGCTACCAGGGAGCCACCCTTTCTTTGAAAGAAGCCCAAAAAAAGCTGAATGCCCTAGGCTATGAGGCAGGAACGCCGGACGGCAAGATGGGCGAGGCGACACGCCAGGCTCTGATGAACTTCCAATCGGACCGAGGCCTGCCTGTCACTGGACGTCTTGACGCCGCGACGGCGGCCGAACTTGCCAAATAGGAACTTCGGGGATCCCTTGCAGAAAAAACTTAGCGTCTCAAAACGGAAGAGGAAAGGCTCGAACCATCAAGGGAGAAAGGCGGATCATGGGGCTGAAAGAACACGAGTACGTGCGCCAGACGTTGGAGCGCTACACGAATTTCCCTTTGGATCGTATGGGAGAGCATTTCCTCATCACCAATTTCAAGAAGTATGCGGATTGGTTTCAGCAAAAGACCGGCGGGGAAGAAAGCGAAGGCAATTTCCGGCTGGTCAACGCTCCGGATCTCAACTGCACTCTTATCGATTTCGGTATCGGCTCCCCTCAGGCGGCCCTGCTCATTCACTGCCTGGCCTATCTGGATCGACTCAAGTCGGTCATCATGCTCGGTATGTGCGGCGGCATTGACGACACCTTGGAAATCGGCCATTTCGTCGTGCCTTCGGCGGCCATTCGCGGGGAAGGGACGAGCCGTCATTACCTGCCGCCGGAATTTCCCGCCATTCCGGCGTCGTCCGTCAACCTTTTTTGCATCGGCGCCGTAAAGAAAGTGGGGCTGCTGCCCAAGTGCGGCATCGTCTACACGACGGACCGGCGCTTGTGGGAATTCGACGAGGAGTTCGTCGAATACCTGCGAAAGCAGCGCATTCTGGCCATCGATATGGAACTGGCCACCCTGTTTTCCGTTTCCTATCACTATGAAGTGCCTATCGGTTCCATCATGCTGGTTTCCGACATGCCCTTGCAACGCAAAGGCATCAAGAGCAAGGAATTGCACGAAAAAATCTACGCCGATTACATGCCCACCCATCTGGAACTGGGGATGGAGGCCATCCGATCGTTGGAGGCCAACTGGACCGACGTGTCTCGGCGTCTCGCCAGCGAATGGTAAACCCTGAAGCGTATCAGGAGGAACACTCTATGGACGTTCTTGTGCTGTATTACTCTCGAAGCGGCAACACGAAAAAGCTCGCCGAACATGTGGCCGAAGGGGTCCGGTCCGTGGACGGTGTCTCAGCCGTGGTGCGATCCACTCAGGAAGTGACTCGGGATGACTTCGTCAACGCCGCGGGCATTATCGCCGGCTCTCCGGTCTATTTCGGCGTCATGGCCACCGACCTCAAGCGGGTTTTCGACGATTTCGTCGGCGTTCGCAAAAAGATGGAAAACAAAGTAGGAGCCGCCTTCGCCACCTCGGGAGATCCCACCGGAGGCAAGGAAACCACCATGTTGTCCATCCTGCAGTGTTTTCTGATCTACGGCATGATCGTCGTCGGGGATCCCCTCTCCGCAACGGGCCACTACGGCGTCGCCTGCGTGGGGGCTCCCGATGAAAAGACCGCGGAAAACGCTCGCAAATTGGGACGCCGCGTGGCCGAACTTTGCCTGAAACTCCACACGGCCTCTTGAATCAGACGCCGGGCGGGCCCAACGTCACCGCCTTTGAGCCCAATCCCTATCGTCGAAGGCTCATGAGGCGCTCGGCAAAAGGATTTTGGGGGACCGGCCTTCTTCCAAGGCGCCGGCATCGGGAGCACGGTAAAGCACCACCATGTGACCCACCAATTGGACGAAATGCGCCCCCACGGTGCGCGCCAAATCCCGAGCCTGCGCCTTCTTCGGGCTGTCCTCTCCGGAAAGCCCCAGCCATTTCACCTTGATCAACTCATGGTGGAGGAGCTGCTTTCGGATTTCCGATACCACCGCCGGCGTGACCCCTTCCTGCCCAATGTGCACCACGGGGTCCAATGTGTGGGCCAGAGACTTGAGGTATCCCCGCTGCTTGCCGGTAAGCTCCCCGGACGGTCGAGGTTGCCACGCCAAAGTCGAAAGATCCACACCTTCCTGCCACCACGGCCCCTTCGACGGGCCGTTCCTTGCCTCCTTCATGCTATTTCCCCCTTTGGGACAAAAAAGATCCGGCCTCCCGTCCGGGACGCCGGATCCACGAAGTCTGTCTTTCCTGCAAACGACTTAATCCAAATAGGGTTTCAACAGCTCCTGTTTGCTGGGATGTCGCAGCTTGCGCAAAGCCTTCTTTTCGATCTGGCGGATCCTTTCCTTCGAAACCTTAAAACTCTTGCCGATCTTTTCCAGGGTCTCGCCAGGCTGCCCGTCCAGGCCGAACCGAAGCCTCAGAATTTTTTCCTCCCTCGGCTGCAGACTCGCCAGAATTTCCCTCGTAAGCTCACTGAGCTCATTGGCCTCGCAGCCTTCCGCCGGTGACTCGCACTCCACGTCCTCGATGAAATCGCTCAACCGCTGCTCGTCATCCCCCACGGGCATTTCCAACGACAGCGGCTGACTTACCAGGCTGAGGACCATTTCGACCTTTTCCGGCGGTATGTTGGCCCGAAGACTGATCTCCTCAGCGGTGGGCTCCCGCCCCAACTCCTTGACGAGCTCGTGAAAGACCTTGAAGAAGAGATTTTTCAGCTCGATGAAATGGACCGGCAGCCGAATGGTGCGCGTCTTGTCGTAAATTCCACGGATAATGCTCTGACGCACCCACCATGTGGCGTACGTGCTGAATCGGTTGCCCTTCGTGTGGTCGTAGCGCCCTACGGCTTTGAGCAACCCCAAATTGCCTTCCTGAATCAGGTCATCAAAACTCATGCCGCGACCCCGGTATCGCTTGGCAATGCTCAAAACCAAGCGCAAATTGGCCTTGACCATCTGATGCTTGGCTTCGTCGATCTCGGCAATGATCCGGTCGCACTCCTCCTTCATGGCCGCCAGCGTCGTGTTGTGGGGTTCATCGGCCACGGCCTGCCGCAAGGTTCGGGCAATTACCTTGAGCACCTTATCCCGAACTCCCGGAAAGGTTTTCGCCTGCCCCAATAGGTTCCGCACCTTGCCATACAGATCCTTGACCGTCGGATGCTCGTCCCGGTGGGTTTCCACCAGGCGCACTAGACGGTCTTGGCCGTCCCGGATCCTCTTGGCCAGCTCGATTTCCATTTCCGGCGTCAGCAGCGGGAAAGAAGACACCTCGCGCAAGTAGCAGGTGACATGATCCTCATCGAAGTCAACCGTCGCCTCTTCTTCCACGTCGGTGTCGTCGGGCGTTATGGCCGTTGTGAGCGGAAGCGCATCGGACCGAGAATCGTTGCGGTCGTCTTGAATGAGCCCGTTGCGGTCGTGCTCCACGGATTCGTCCTCTTCCAGTTGTTCTGCGAAAAGATCGTCATCGGATCCCAGGATTCCCATGTCCAGGAGGCGCTCAAAATCTTCCTCCGCCTCGCCCTTTAGGCGAAAACGATACAGAGGATCCAACCGGTCTTCATGCAAGCTCTTCATGGTGATCCTCCCTCTGGGCACCCTAGGTTACAGCGCACCGTATTGCGTCAATAAGAATGCCTCGCGACCCTCCTTTGTTTTCAGGTTCACGTCGGTGACCGCGCGGGGGCGGTCTAAGGGATCTTACTTACGCTAAGCTCGATTCGTTGCCGAGTCAATGGAATCCGAAAGGGTCGTGTGGACGCAGGGTTTCAAGGCAATGAGGGCTCGCTCGATGAGGCCCGCGCCGTGCTGCGCGCCGCACAATCAGGGCGACAGGCACGGCTCCATGGAAACGGTCAGGGCATTTCAGATGCGAAATTCCACCACGTCGCCGTCTTGCAGGACGTAGTCCTTTTGGACCATCTGGCCGTCGAAAACCGCTTTCCCCCAAATTCTAGCGAATTTGAGTTTTTCCACAAAGTCCTTGTGAATTTTTTCCGCAAGATCCTGAAGCGTGCTTTCTTTCGGCAGGACGAAGGGGGCCGATTTGTCCGGTTCTTTGCCCGGAGCCTTTGTATAGACTCGAATGATGCCCGAAAGCTGAAAAATCGTCTCCAGCAGCGCGTGCAGCCCTCGCCCCGAGGCCGTGGAAACCCCCACGCACGGCAGGCCGCATTGGCTCAATTCCACGAAGGCGAGGAAATCGTCCATGTCCGAGTCCGTGTCCACCTTGTTGACGACGACGATCATTTTCTTGGGGAAAGGTTTTTTGAGGAGATCCGGCGGCAACGGCTTCCCTTCGGGAAAGACGCGCAGTTCGGCGAGGACCTCCAGGGTATCTTCCAGCTGCTGGAGCGGATCGGCTTTGAGGTCCACCATAACGATCACCAGGTCCGCTTTGCGGATGAGGTCCGCCATCCACGGATCGATGAAGCTCTTGCTGATGGGAGGGGTGTCGATGAGCTGAAACTGGATGTTTTCATAAGGCACCATGCCCGGTGTGGGTTTCCATGTGCTATGAGGAAATTCGGCCACTTCCGGCGACGCGTTGCTCAGCACGCCCACCAACGAAGACTTTCCCACGTTGGGCGCCCCCACCACGACGACCTGGGCGGCCCCTTCTTTGTCAATGGCGTAGGACAGCCCTTTTCGGCTCGCGCCTTTTCTCTGCTGTGCCTCGGATTTGAACTTGGCGATCTTTCGGCGCAAGTCCGCGCGCAGCTTGTCCGTGCCCTTGTGCTTGGGCATGATGGTGAGCATCTCTTCAAGGGCTTCGATCTTGGCTTCCGGAGTCTTGGCTTCGCGATATCGTTTTTCGGCTTCGAAATAGGGCGGGGGGAGATTCGCCGGCATGGATCACACCTCCTCGCCATGGCACGCGTATCGTTGCGATTTTCAACCTACAGAATGGGATCCGTTCTTGTCAATGACGTCTCGAGCGGGTATAGACGGCGTGTTGGCTTGCCATACGAAAGGATCTTCCATGCTGCCATGTCCGAAATGCGGTAGACCTCTCCAGTGGATTCGGCAATGAAGGCGCCAGGTGTGGCGCTGCACGGCGTGCCGCGTGGATTATACCTTGGAGAAGCTTGCCGCCTTGCTGGATGAGGAGCTCGAAGAGCAGTTGGGCGGCATCCGGGTCGACAGGCTTTAGCCGCAGGCCCACGGCGGGGCCTGCGGCTTATGGTCCGGAAAGTCGGGGCAGGGCTCCTTTTCGGGCCTTACGAAGTGAGTTTCGCCTCGAGGATTTCTTCAGCGCGCTTTAAAGCCTCCGGAAGCTTCTCCGGAAGATTTCCTCCGGCCTGCGCCATATCCGGGCGGCCTCCACCGCTTCCCCCCACCACCCGGGCCACTTCTTTGATCACTTCACCCGCATGGATTTTCCCGGTCAAATCCTTGGTCACCCCAACCAGCAAGAACACCTTGCCGTCATGATGGGCGCCCAGGACCATCACCCCGGAACCGATCCTTTCCTTGAACCGGTCGTTCATTTCCCGCAAAGCCTTGGGATCGGTGGCCTCCACCTGCCGCACCAAAACCTTGACGCCGGCCATCTCTTTGGCCTGATCCAAAAGATCCAGGGATTTTTTCGCCGTCATGGAACTCTGGACGGCCTCCAGCTGCTTTTCCAGTTCTTTGATCTGTCCCAGGAGTTTTTCGAGGCGATCTGGCAGCTCTTCCGGCTGCGCCTTGAGGCGCCGTGCGGCCGTCTCCAGCAATCGGCGCTGTTCGTGCCAAAACCGCAGGGCATGGCGACCCGTGAGGGCTTCAATGCGGCGCACTCCCGCCGCAACGCTCGATTCCTGCACAATGACGAAAGAGCCGATGTCCCCGCTGCGTTCGGTATGGGTGCCGCCGCACAGTTCCTTGCTGAAGTCGAGGATTTCCACAAGGCGGACCGTTTCCCCGTATTTTTCTTCGAAAAGGGCCATGGCTCCCGTGCGTATGGCCTCATCAAAGGCCATGACGTGCACGCGAAGCGGTCGATTTTCCAAGATGGCTTGGTTGACCCGCCATTCGATTTCGTGGAGCTCTTCCGGAGTGACGGCCGCAAAGTGGGTAAAGTCGAATCGCAGCCTTTCGGGTGCCACCAAGGACCCCGCCTGTTTCACGTGATCCCCGAGCACGTCCCGAAGCACCCGATGGAGGATGTGGGTTGCCGTGTGGTTGAGGGCGGTGTCTTTGCGGCTTTGGGCATCCACTTTCAGAATCACCGTATCGCCCGGGCGAAGTTCCCCATTTTCGATGCGCACCGTGTGGACCCACAGGTCTCCGGGCAAGCGTTGGGTGTCTTCCACGACGGCCGAAACCCCGGAACCTTCCAGGATGCCTTTGTCCCCCACCTGCCCTCCGGATTCCCCGTAAAAAGGCGTGCGCTCCACCACCACTTCCACTGTCGATCCCGGCCCCGCCGCGTCCACCAGCATGCCGTCCTGGATAAGGGCCGTCACACGGCTTTCCGTTTCCAAGCGGTCGTAACCCACAAACTCGGTGCGGACCCCTTCGACGGAAAGTTTTCGGTACGCTTCGGAAATCTCCCGTTCTCCACTGCCTTTCCAATGGCGGCGGGACTGCTCCCGTTGGCGCTCCATGAGCTGGTCGAAGCCTGTTTGATCCACCTGCATGCCCAGTTTTCGGGCCATGTCCGTCACGATGTCGATGGGAAAGCCGTAGGTGTCGTAGAGTTTGAACACGAGGGAGCCCGGAACCGTGCGAGCCCCTTCGTCTTGCAGGCGAGCCATTTCGTTGTGTAGCAGTTTGAGGCCGTGGTCCAGCGTTTCGCTAAAACGTTCTTCTTCATGCAAAATAACCCGGGAAATGTAGGTGCGGTTTTCCAGCAATTCGGGATACACATCCGCCATGGCGTGCATGACGGCTTCCACCACGCGGTGTAGAAAAGGCCGATCCAGACCCAGGAACCGTCCGTGGCGCAACGCCCGACGGATCACACGGCGCAGAACGTAACCTCGGCCTTCATTGCTCGGCAGCACACCGTCTCCGATGAGAAACGCCGCCGCCCGACCGTGATCCGCAATGACCTTGAAAGAAACGTCTTTTTCCGAATCGTCGCCATAGCGCAACCCGGCCTGGGCGCCGATGGCCTCCATCATGGGCGCAAAAAGATCCGTGTCGTAGTTGGAGGGCACCTTTTGGATGACGGCCGCGATCCGTTCCAACCCCATCCCTGTGTCGATGCTCGGCTTGGGCAACGGCTCCAGGGTGCCGTCTTCTTTTCGGTTAAACTGCATAAAAACAAGGTTCCAAAGTTCCAGGAACCGGTCGCAGTCGCATCCCGGACGGCACTCGGGCCGGCCGCACCCCATGGCCTCCCCTTGGTCGATAAGAATTTCCGAACACGGGCCGCACGGACCAGTATCTCCCATCGCCCAAAAATTGTCCTTGGTGGAAAAGGTGAGGATCCGCTCCTGGGGAAGGTAGCGTTTCCAATAGTCCCGCGCTTCCTCATCCGGCCCCAGGCCCATGCCGGCGTCCCCCTCGTGGATGGTGGCGTAAAGCTTGTCTTTGGGCAGGCCCATTTCGCCGGTGAGGAATTCCCATGCAAATTCCACGGCTTCCTTCTTGAAATAATCGCCGAAGGAAAAATTGCCCAACATTTCAAAAAAGGTGTGATGGCGTGCCGTATAACCGACGTTTTCCAGGTCGTTGTGTTTTCCCCCCGCTCTCATGCACTTTTGGCTTGAGGTGGCGCGGCTGTATTCCCTTTTTTCCTCCCCTAGAAAACAGCGTTTGAATTGGTTCATGCCTGCGTTGGTAAAAAGCAGCGTGGGGTCGTCATGGGGAATGAGCGACGAGCTCTTAACGATGGTATGGCCTCGGTCACGGAAGAATTCCAAAAACTTTTTGCGAATTTCACTGGCCTTCATCAAAGGTTCTCCTGTTTTCCAAACCTTCGGCGACAATGGTCCCTTCGATGCCGGTGCGGAGATTTCGGAGAAGGGGCGGCTTCGAGGAAACGGACCTTACCCCTCCGCTTCTTCGGCCGGGGCGAGGGACGGCAGCACATGGCGCTCCCGGACCTTATTTTCGATTTCAAACAACAGGTCGGGATTTTCTCTGAGAAAGTTTTTCACGTTCTCTCGGCCCTGACCCAGGCGTTCGCCGCCGTAGGAATACCATGTTCCGGAACGCTCCACGATATTGGCCGCCACGGCCAAATCCAGCACGTCCCCTTCCCGGGAAATGCCGCGCCCGTACACGATGTCGAATTCCACTTCCTTGAAAGGCGGGGCGATCTTGTTCTTGACCACTTTGACCCGGGTGCGGTTGCCCACCACCTCTTGCCCTTCCTTGATGGGTCCCACACGGCGGATGTCCAATCGCATGGTGGCGTAGAACTTGAGCGCGTTGCCTCCCGTGGTCGTCTCCGGAGATCCGTACATGACCCCGATTTTCATCCGGATCTGGTTGATGAAGATGACCGACGTCTGAGACTTGCTGATGGCGGCCGTCAATTTCCGCAAGGCCTGGCTCATGAGCCGCGCTTGGAGCCCCACGTGGGGGTCGCCCATTTCGCCGTCGATTTCCGCCTTGGGCACCAAGGCCGCCACGGAGTCGATGACGATGACGTCAATGGCGTTGCTGCGCACCAAAATTTCGGCGATTTCCAGAGCCTGTTCCCCGTAGTCGGGCTGGCTGATGAGCAGATCGTCCACCTTGACGCCCAGTTTGCGCGCATAATGCACATCCAAGGCATGTTCCGCATCGATGAAAGCGGCCAAGCCGCCCTTTTTCTGCGCTTCGGCGATTACATGCAGGGCCAACGTCGTCTTTCCGGAAGATTCCGGGCCGAAAATTTCCACAATCCGACCCCGGGGAATCCCGCCGATGCCCAAGGCCAAGTCCAGAGAAAGACACCCTGTGGAAATCACCGGAATCTCGACCGCCTGGGCCCCTTCGCCCAGGCGCATAATGGATCCCTTGCCGCATTGGCGCTCAATCTGCGCCACGGCCATGTCGATGGCCTTTTGGCGATCGTTGCCACCCGGTGCCGTCATGGCACGGTCCTCCTCCGCATGGGATTAAAGTTCCCCCGAATGCTCCGGCCCGCCTCGAAAGGGCAATCTTTTCAAGGGAGTATATTGGGCTCCATCGGGCTTGAGATCGCTTTTATACAACACCACTTCGGAGACGTCAAAAATAACCCCTTGGTAAGCTTGGCGAGCCGTCAGCGCCTCTTGCAGCGCTTTCATCTGGCGCCGTCCCTTGACCCTGCCCAGGGTGAGATGGGCCCGAAACGGACGGTTTTCCTTGGCGAACCCCAGCCGTTCCAGAGCCTCTTCCACCCGGCGATGGAGCCCCATGAGCGGCTCCAGGTCTCCCTGAACGCCCACCCAGAGGACGCGCATTTCGCGTAGCGAGGGAAAGGCGCCGCATCCCGCCGGCCGCAGCCGGAACGGGCGTACCGTCTCCACGGCGGATTCCAAGGCGTCCCCGATGGCCTCCACGGCCGACTCGGGCACGTTGCCGAGGAATTTCAGGGTGAGATGAATCCGATCGGGGCGGATCCAGCTTACGGCCGCATCGAGCTTTTGCAGGGGAGCACAAAAAGCGGCCAAATCTCGTTGCACGTCGGCGGGGAGATCCAAAGCGACGAAAGTGCGTATCATGACCGCAGCATCCTCCACAAGAGGGCCAAGGCTTCCTGAACGGAGTGTTCCTGTACGACTCGCCGGCTTCCGTAAAAATGGTGCCTTTCCACGGTGAGCTGCCCACGTAGCGCACAGCCGATGAAGACGGTACCCACGGGCTTTTGCGCCGACCCGCCCGAGGGGCCCGCAATGCCCGTGACGGCCAAGGCGGCATCCGCACGGGAATGGCGAAGCGCCCCGCGCGCCATGGCTTCGCAGACGGGGTGGCTCACCGCTCCGTGTTCCCTGAGGAGCTCCCCGGGCACGCCGAGAAGATCCTGCTTGGCCTGGTTGCTATAGGTCACAAAGCCTCTGTCAAAATAATCGGAGGCGCCGGCAACGGCGGTGATCCGAGCAGCGAGGAGCCCCCCGGTGCAGGATTCCGCCACGGCAAGTTTCCAGCCTCGATCCCGAAGCATGGCGCCGACCACCGCTTCCAGCGTTTCCTCGTCTCGGCCGATGACGTGGGCTGGGCCCAAGAGTGTGACGAGCTTTTCTTCCGCCGCCTGCAAAATTTTTTCCGCATCGGTTTCGCAACACGCCGTCGCCAGAAGGGTCACCCAGTTTTCCCCGGTTTGGGGCAGATAGCCCAGCTTGATTCCGTATAAGGCGGGATCAAACCCGCTCAGCCGCTCGTTGATTTCGGATTCCATCAAACCGTGGATGCGCAGGATCCGTTTTCGGCACGCGGGTCTTTCGGGAAATCGGCGTCTAAGATCCGGCAGGACCACGTCCGCCAGCAATGTTTCCATCTCGTGAGGAACACCCGGAAGGAAGTAACAGGGAACCCCTCGATGTTCCAGGAAAAATCCAGCCATAGGCCGTCCCGGGGCCATGCGGGTCGCCCCTTGCGGCAGCTCGGCAAGACGACCCAACCGGTCGCTCCATGTGCCGCCTCGGGCCTGCACCCGGTCCATCAAGTGTTTCAAATCCGTTTCGTCCACGGCCATGGGAAGGGCAAAAGCTCGAGCGACCGCCGATTTGGTGCGATCGTCGTCCGTCGGACCAAGCCCGCCTGTGACGATGACGAACCGGCTTTCCGCCGTGAGCTGCTCCAGCTGAAAAGCGATGGCCTCTTCGGCGTCTTCCACGACGACCACCTTCCCCAACCGGAACCCCTGCGCTCTCAAAGCGCCGGCAATATGATGGGCATTGGTGTTGAGGATGTCTCCCAGAAGGATTTCGTCCCCGATGGTGAGCAACGATCCGCGAACATCCTGAGGGGTTCCTCGATCCATCACGGCTCCGTCTCGGCCTTTGCGGCGTGTCTTTTTTCCCGGCAGATCCTTTTGACTTCGTCGTAGACAAGGGGCAACGGCGTGGCGGTGCGTCGCGCCGCCTCCCGGCACGCCTCATATTCGGGCTGATACCGCACCGTCCCGTCGGGAAGGGTGGCCGCTTTGACCCGCACGGCCCCCCACGGCGTGGGCACGTCGCACGTCGTGCGCGGCAGCTCCAGGCGGTCCACCTCATGAAAACGAACCCCCAAAGTGGTGCTTTCCGAAAAGACGCGCGACGCCACGCGGTCCCTGAGGGAAGGGTCCATGAGCACGCGGACCAGCGTCGCCGGCCGATTCTTTTTCATGAGCACGGGAACAAGCACCACGTCCAAAGCCCCTTCCGCAAAACACGATTCCATGAGGTGTTCGTAGAATTCCGGATTCATATCGTCGATGTGGGTTTCCATGAGGAGCAACCGTCGGGTCCCGAACGAGGGTTGCGATTCGCCGACCATAAGGCGCAGCACATTGGGCGGGTCCACGGCCGGGTGCGCCCCCACGCCATATCCTACCGCGCCGAGGACCATGGGGGGAAGAGGGCCAAAGGCACGGCACAACCCGCTCAAAATGGCGGCGCCGGTGGGCGTGACCAGTTCCCTTTCCACGCCGCCGTCGCGCACGGGAACGCCTTCTAAAAGGGCCACCGTAGCTGGCGCCGGAACGGGAAGAACGCCGTGGGCGCCGGAGACGCGGCCTCGCCCCAGAGGAAGCGGGGACGCCTGAAGGTTTTCAATGCCCAAAGCCTCTAACCCGATCACGGTCCCGACGATATCGATCACGGTATCCACCGCGCCGATTTCGTGAAAATGGACGTCTTCTGCGTGCATGCCGTGCACCCTGGCTTCCGCCTTGGCCAATCGTTCCAGGATGTGCAGCGATTTGTGTTGGACGCCCTCGGGCAACCGGGACGTAGTGATCAGGGTTCGTATGTCTCGATAATGCCGCAGCGGGGCCGATCCGTCATCGTGGACGATCACTCGAGTGCCGGTGATCGCCCCCCGGGATTCTTTCCGCACTTCAAGGCGCCAGCCCGTCAGGGGCAGAGCCTCCAAAGCGTCCGTCAGAGTCTTTGGCGAAACGCCCACATCGATAAGGGCCCCGAGGATCATGTCCCCACTGGCCCCAGAAAACGCGTCCACGTAAGCCAAGCGCATTCCGTCACTCGCCTTTCACGTCGAAAAGCCGCGCCAAAACCTGATCCATGTGGGTCATGGGAACAAAGGCCACGGATCGGGTGATGTACTTGGGCAATTGCGCCGCATCGGCCATGTTGGCTTGCGGGATGAGCACGGAAGCGACCCCAAAGCGAGCCGCCGCCAACGCCTTTTCCCGAAAGCCTCCTACGGGAAGAACATCTCCCAAAAGAGAAATTTCTCCCGTCATGGCGCAGCATTCGCGAATGGGTTTCTGCAGCACGGCGGAAACAAGCGCGGCACACAGGGCCATGCCGGCGGAGGGCCCGTCCTTGGGCACCGCGCCGGCCGGCACGTGGATGTGGATGTCGGCCTTTTCGTGGAAATCCGCAGGGACTCCCAGCCGGTCGGCCCGGGTGCGAATGAAGCTAATGGCCGCCTGCGCCGATTCCTTCATGACCGTCCCCAGATGGCCTGTGAGCACCACGGTGCCTTTGCCCGGCATGACGGCCGCTTCAATGCGCAGTACTTCCCCGCCGTGGGGCGTCCACGCCAGCGCCAGAGCCATTCCAGGAATGATCGGGACCTCACGGCTGATAAGATCCTGCTGGGGCGGCCCCAGATAACGCTCCAGAGTGCCTCGGGTGATGCGCAACGGCGGGGGGCTGCCTTCGGCCGCCCTACGGGCGGCCTTGCGGCACAGGGTACCCAGGGCTCGTTCCAACTGGCGAACGCCGGACTCCCGCGTGTAGCGGTGCACGATGGCCATAAGGGCCGCGTCGCTGAGGGCCACGTCGCCTGAGCGCAGCCCGTGTTCCTGAAGCTGGCGCGGAAGGAGGTAGGATTTGGCGATGATCATCTTTTCCCGGTCCGTATATCCGGAAAGATGCAACACCTCCATACGGTCCGCCAGGGCCGGTGGGACGTTTTCCAGGCTGTTAGCGGTAGCGATGAAAAGGACCTGGGAAAGATCGAAGGCCACGTTCAGATAATGATCGGAAAACGCTCGGTTCTGCTCCGGATCCAGGACTTCCAAGAGCGCCGCCGCGGGATCACCGCGGGCATCGGAACCGATTTTGTCGATCTCATCGAGCATGAAGACTGGATTCTTGGTCCCCGCGTTGCGCAGTCCCTGAATGATCCGTCCGGGCAAAGCGCCGAGATAGGTGCGCCGATGCCCTCGGATTTCCGCCTCATCCCGAATGCCTCCCAAGGAGACGCGCACAAAACGGCGGCCCATGGCCTTGGCGATGGAGCGCCCCAAGGACGTTTTGCCCACACCGGGCGGCCCCACCAGGCACAGGATGGAGCCTTTGAGGCCGCCCTTGAGGCTGCAGACGCCGAGAAAATCCAGGATGCGCTCTTTTACCGCTTCCATGTCATGGTGGTCGGCGTCCAACACGCGGGCGGCTTCCGCAAGATCCAACCGATCGACCGTGGTGCGCTGCCACGGCATTTCGATGAGCCAGTCCAAATAGGTGCGCACAATGGAGGCTTCGGCGGCATCGCTTTGCATCATCATGAGACGCTCGAGCTCGCGCATCGCCTCCCGATACGCTTCGGGGCTCATTCCCGCCGCTTCGATCTTTAGCCGGTAGACCTGTTCTTCCTTGTCTTCGTCCCATTCGCCCAATTCGCGGCGAATGGCCTTGAGTTGCTCTCTGAGGTACCGCTCCCTTTGCCGTCGAAGAAGGGCGTTTTGGGCTTCGGATTCGATTTCCAGTTGGATCTCGGCTTTCTGAAGCTCGTCGGCCAGGGCTTCAGCCACCCTTTCCAGGCGTTCCCCGGGTTCGACGATGGCCATGAGGCGGCAGCATTCCTGGGGATCCAGGTGCAGGTTGAATGCCAGGAGATCGGCGAGTCGCCCCGGTGAGGTGGCGCTTTGGAGCACCGCTTCCGCATCGGCGGCGTGCATGCCGCGCAGGGTAAAAAGCTTCAACCCCATGCGGCGCACCCGGGCCACCAGGGGAACGAGGTTTTCTTCGAAAGGCAAATCGGCTTCCACCAAAGGCTCAACGCGGACCCGAATTCCCGGGGATTGGGCCGTCACGTGCAAGACCTTGGCTTTGGCGATGCCTTGAACGAGAATCTTGTGCCGTCCGTCTTCCAAAGCCGTGTTTTTGAGGATAAGAGCGATACAGCCCACGGCACCGTCCCGAATCGTCTCAGGATCGTCGTTCAGATCGCACGGGCCGTCTTGAGCGCAGCACGCCGCCAAAAACACATAGCGGCCTGTTTTTTCCGCCTCCGCAAGGGCGGCCTTTTCGCCCGAATCCGAAAGGAACAACGGAAGAATCATGGCGGGAAAGAGCATGGTGTGGCGTAAGGGCAATACCGGCAAATCCGTGGGCCATGAGGGTGTGGTCATGGTGCGGCGTCGTCCTCCCGCCTTCCCCTTAACAGCGCGCTCCCCCCTTGTCAACAGACGACCAAGCGCTTGACCTTCTCTTGACAGCCGAGGGGTCCGATGATAGTTAGTCGGCACCTAGCTTCACCCTATGGAGGGATGGCCGAGTGGTTTAAGGCGGCGGTCTTGAAAACCGTTGGTCGGTTAGCAGCCGGCCCGTGGGTTCGAATCCTACTCCCTCCGCCACGACGATGCGTCGCTTGGAGAGATGGCCGAGTCGGCTGAAGGCGCTCGCCTGCTAAGCGAGTGTACTCCGAAAGGGGTACCGAGGGTTCGAATCCCTCTCTCTCCGCCACCTTATCCAATCCGCCCGACCTGCCAGGTCGGGCTTTTGTGTTTTCCAAGGGCTTATTTCGGGAGGATTTATGCCGGAAGAGACCAAAGATTGGACGCACTTGGATCGGCACGGCCGTATCAAGATGGTGGATGTGAGCGATAAGCCGCCCACATGGCGGGAAGCGCGCGCCCGGGCCCGGGTGCGCATGAAGCCCGAAACCCTGCAACGCATCCTCGAGGGGACCGTCGCCAAAGGGAACGTTTTCGATACGGCCCGTCTGGCCGGCATCATGGCCGCCAAGAAAACATGGGAACTGATTCCCCTGTGCCACCCTCTGCCCCTCACCGCGGTGGACGTTTTCCTTGAGCCCGATCCCGATCTGCCCGGGGTGCGTTTGGAAGCCCACACCAAGACCTGCGAACGAACCGGCGTGGAAATGGAAGCCCTGGTGGCCGTCACCCATGCCGCCTTGACCCTCTACGACATGTGCAAAGCGCTGGATCGGACGATGGTTCTGGAGGATATTCGACTGACCTATAAAAGCGGCGGCCGAAGCGGCACTTTTCGGCTCCAGGAGCCCCAGGAAGATTCTTCAAACTTTACGCCTTAAACGAGAATCCTGCTCAAGCCTTTCAGGTCCACGATGACCACGAGCACCCGCGGGAAAGGGAAAGCCTTTTCGACGGGTGAGGTCAGCCGCTCGGTCGTTGTCGAAAAGCATCGCAGAGCAGCATTTTAGCCGCATTTTGGGCTTTACAACCCGGCATGCTCTGTGCTAGCCAACATGCCTTCATCACAGCGCGCGGAGGATTCGCCATGGATCAAGAGACACTGGCTTACTTCAAGGAAATTCTCGAACAGCGACTGCGCGAGCTTATCGAGGAAGCGGAAAAAACCGTCACGGACATGACCGACGAAGGGGAAACGTTCCCTGACCCCACCGACCGCGCCTCCCTGGAGTCGGACCGAAACTTCATGCTGCGCATCCGCGACCGGGAGCGCAAACTCATCACCAAGATCCGCGAAGCGCTTCAACGGATCGAAGACGGGTCTTTCGGCATTTGCGAAGCCTGTGGGGACGAGATCGGGATTGAGCGTCTCAAGGCTCGGCCCGTGACCACCCTGTGCATCGACTGCAAGCGGCGTCAGGAAGCTATAGAAAAGATTCGGGAAGCCTGAGGGATAGGCCTCCAGGCGACGGTCACTCGTGCGTGGCCTGGGCCCATCGCAGGTGAAGGATATCGCCGACCCACACGGTTTCCCGACTCCCATCTGGCGTTTCCACCACCAAGCCGCCGCGGTCCGTAAGATCCCTGGCGGTTCCTTCGAGCATCCGCTCCGCCACCTGGATGCACACCCATCGGCCAAGCACGGCCGAAAGATTCTTCAAGTCGTCCCGAAGGGACACCAATCCTTTTTCCACGTACATTTCGTAGAGTTCTTCCATGGTGTTGAGAAAAGCCGCCAAGACACGGGCGCGGCTGATGCCCCACGGCGCCTCGCCCTCTCGGCGGACACGCTCCCATTCCAAAGCCAGGGATGTGGCCGGATACAGGGCCTCCGCAGGAAGGTCCTCCTCGCGGTGCAACACATTGACCCCAACGCCCACTACCAGGAAGTGAATCCGGTCCCAATCGGACTGCATTTCCGTCAGGATTCCGGCGACTTTCTTTCCCGAGATCAAGACATCGTTCGGCCATTTGATGCGGGCATCCACAGCCCATTGCGCCCGAAGGCAACGGGCCAAGGCCAAGGCCGTCACCAAGGTGGCTTCCGGGCCGTGTCGGGGCGGCATATCGGGGCGAAGGATCATGGAAAAGTAAAGCCCCATACCTTTGGGCGAAAGCCAGGGCCGGCGAAGTCTTCCGCGTCCCGCCGTCTGCTCCTCCGCCACCACCGTCGTCCCGTGGGACGCTCCGTGTCGCGCCAGATCCATGGCCCGGTCGTTGGTCGATCCGATGGATTCATGGTAATCATAAGAGCGACCAAGGAAGCGGGTGTGCAGCAAAGGAATGACTTCTTCCGGCCTGAGCGATCCGCTAAGAGCCGTCAGCCGGTATCCCTTTTTGGCCAGGCTTTCGATCCGGTAACCCCGGGACCGAAGGGTGCGGATGTGTTTCCAGACCGCCGTGCGCGAGATCCCCAAGGACGTCGCAAGTTCTTTGCCAGAAACGGTCTCTCCCTGACGTCTTTTGAGTTCCGCCAAAACCGCGAGAAGGGTTTCCGGCCGTTGCGTCATCCTCCCACCCCTCCACTGAAAACCAGGGCTGCGTGATACAGGGCGATTTCCGTCACTTCGTTGACCGCGCCCAGCATGTCCCCCGTCATTCCGCCGACCCACCGTTTCGCCGCCCAACGACACGGCACGGCCGCCGCCAGCGCCATTCCCGCCAAGAACAGGCCCCATTCCCTTTGTAAGGCGACGGCGGCCGTCCCAGCCCATACGGTGGCCCACAGCAGTTCGCGACGTCCCACATGGTCAAGAAAAGCCTTGCCCAAACCGCCTTCCGCTCGAGCGTAAGGGATCTTGTAAGTGCAGTAGACCATGGTGCAGCGGCTCAGCGCCGGCACCACGATGAGCGCGGACCACCGATGGGTGGCGAGAAGTCCCGAGATGGAAAAGACCTTGAACCCGATGCCGAAGATCAGGGCCAGGACGCCGAAGGCCCCCACACGGCTATCCTTCATGATGGCCAACCGCCGTGAGGGCTCATAAGCTCCGCCCACCCCGTCCGCCACATCGGCCAGGCCGTCCAGATGCAGGCCTCGGGTGAGCCAGGTTCCTAGACCCACGACCCACAAGGCGCACAGTTCCCCGGAAAAACAAAAGCCCAGTCCCCAGCCCGCCGCGGCCTGAAGCGTGCCAAGGATGAGCCCCACCACGGGAAAGACGGCAAGGGAGCGTGCGACCTTTTCGGGGGCGGCCACCCCCGTGTCCTGCCCGGGGAGGCGCAGTCGGCTGAGAAAGCCCAAAGCCATGGCCATATCTTTCCACATGGGAATGTTTCGTCCTTTGCAGGCCGCAGCGGCTCTTCAACGCGGCTTCAAGGCGACGGGAATGCCCGCGATGACGTAGGTGACGGCCGAGCACGCCTTGGCCACCTGCTGGTTGGCCCAGCCCGCCAGGTCTCGATAGCTTCGGGCCAAAGCGTTTTCCGGAACGATGCCGCAGCCGACCTCGTTGGAGACAAGGAGCACGGGGGAGCGCACCAAAGAAAGGGTGTCACAGAGGGCCGACACGGCGGTTCTGGCCGCGTTTTCGCCTGAACGAAGCAGAAGGTTGGAATACCACAGCGTCAGACAGTCCACCAAAACGGGGGCCGGTTCGGCATCCAGCCGCACGAGGGTTTCCGGAAGGGCCAGAGGACATTCCACCGTTTGCCACGAATCGCCGCGGCGGCTTTGGTGTTCCGCCACACGCCGGGCCATTTCTTCATCAAGGATTTCCGCCGTCGCCACGTATCGGTACGGCGGCGAAAAGGCGCGCGTGAGGGCTTCGGCATGGGTGCTTTTGCCGCTCCGCGCCCCTCCCAAAATGAGATGCGGGCTCAGGGGCCGATTCATGGGATGGGATCGTCCTCGGCCGATTCCGGATCGATGCCCAAATGGCGAAGCAGCCTTTCCAGCTGTCCGGGATCTCGAAACCCGATGGTCACTGTCCCCCGATCCCCGCGCCTTCTTACGGTGACGGGAAGATCCAGCCGGCGGCGTAATCGGTTTTCCAGTTCCAGCCAGCGCGTTCGCGCCGGGACCAAATCCGGAGCGGCCTTGGCGTGCAGCAGGGCGCTGATGCGTTTTTCCGTCTGGCGCACCGACAAATCCCCGCGCAGAATGGCATCGCGCATGGCCATGCAGGACGCCTCGTCGGGAAGGGCCAACAAAGCCCGCGCGTGTCCCATGGAAAGGCGCCCGTCCAGAATGTCTTGTTGGATCGCAAGGGGCAACTGCACCAGTCGCATAATGTTGGCGACGGTGGACCGGTCCTTGCCCACACGCTGCGCGATTTCGGCCTGCGTCAGGCCGAACTCGTCGTGCAGTCTTCGGTAGGCCGCCGCTTGTTCGATGCAATTCAGATCCTGTCGCTGTAGGTTTTCCACCAAGGCCAGTTCCAGGGCCTGGCGCGGCGTCGCCTCCCGAACCACCACGGGCACTTCGTTCAGCCCCGCCGCCTTGGCTGCCTGCCAGCGTCTTTCCCCCGCAAGGATCTGATAGGTTCCCTGTTCGGCGGCGCGAGTCACCAAAATGGGCTGCAGGATTCCGTTTTCCCGGACGGATTCGACGAGTTCCCGAAAGCTTTCGTCTTCCACTTTTTGGCGGGGCTGAAAGGGATTGGGCACCAGGCGATCCACCGGACAGTAGAACACCTGCACCTCGTCACTCTTCAACCACTCGGTGGAAGGCAATAGGTCCTGCAGGCCGCGGCCCAGCCCTTTTTTCTTTTCACTCACCGGAACCTTCCGTTTCCAACAATTCGTCGGCCAGGGCCAAATAAGCCCGCGCCCCAGCCGAGTTACGATCATAGAGGGTCACGGGGAGCCCGTGACTCGGGCATTCGCTCAGGCGCACGTTGCGCGGAATGAAGGTCTTAAGAACACGACCGCCCAAGTGGTTTCGCACCTCCGTCGCCACCTGGTGGCACAGGTTGTTGCGCCGATCGAACATGGTGAGCACAATGCCCCGAAGGCGCAGAGTCGGGTTCCACCGCATCTTGATCTTGCGGATGGTTTCCAGCAGGAGGGTTAATCCTTCCATGGCGAAGTATTCGCACTGAAGCGGAATGAGGACGCTTTGGGCTGCACACAGGCTGTTGACGGTCAAAAGCCCAAGGGACGGCGGGCAATCCAGCAGGACCACATGGAAATCGCGGCCGAGCGACTCCATCTTGCGAGCCAAAACCGTCTCGCCGCCCCCTTGGGCCGCCAGTTCCCATTCGGCCGCCGCCAAGGTGGGATTGGCCGGAAGAAGCCACAGGGGCAGCTGTTCGAAAGGCCGATGCAGGGGAGGATCCACGTCGCGCTGCAGAAAACCATAGAGGCTCGCATCCGCGTCGGTGACGCGCACCCCCAGCCCGCTGGACGCGTTGCCTTGGGCGTCGCAATCCACCAGAAGGACGCGTTTTCCTCGAGCCGCCAACGCCGCCCCCAGGTTGATCGCTGTGGTAGTTTTGCCCACACCGCCTTTTTGGTTGGCTACGGCCATGACGGCGCTCATGACGAAGCCCCCTCACGTCCTGAAACCACAAGAGCCCACGCATCGAAGAGTTCGTGATAGCGCACCAAGAATCGTTCCCCCGTATCCACAAGCACGCGAAAGTAGCGCATGGGCACGCGATGGGAGGCCACGAAGCCTTCGTACCATCGATCTTCCACCGCGACGACCCGGTAGCGGCGGCCGCGCCATTCCAGCGCCGTCGGTTCCTGGACCCCGCAAGACTGATCCCGGGTTGTCACCGTGATGCGTTCCAAGCGCATACGGCAGCCTCGTCACTCGCAACGTTCGACAAAGAATGACTAATATACTGGGCAGGGCTTATGATACAATGATTTTAACTTGTGATCCGCAAGGAGGTGCACGCTATGGCACGCAAAGCGCTCATCGTGATCGACATGCTCAACGATTTTGTCGACCCCCGCGGGGCTCTCTACTGTGGGGAATCGGCCCGAGCGATTATCCCCGCCGTTCGTCGCCTCATGGAGGACTTCTCCCAACGGGGAGATCTCATCGTCATCGTCAAGGACGCCCATCGAGACGATGATCCGGAGTTTCGCATGTTTCCGCCGCACGCCGTGCGGGGCACCTGGGGCGGAGCCGTCATCCCGGAGCTTCCCGTCCTGCAGAATGCGCAGGTCGTGGAAAAAACGCGCTACAGCGCCTTTTTCGGCACCCCCTTGGAAAACATTCTCAAGGAATACGCCCCGGACGAGGTGTGGGTCGTGGGGGTGTGCACGTCCATTTGCGTCATGGACACGGTGGGGGACCTTCGCAACCGGGATTACACCGTGGTGGTCCCATCGGAGGCTGTTGCCGATTTCGACCCTGAATTCCATACGTTTGCCCTCAAGCGCATGGAACGCGTCTACGGTGCCGCCGTTCGCTGAAAGCCAAGGAAATAGGCGCAGAGGAGGCCGAGACTATGGCGCTCTGGCATGGCTACCGCCCGGAACTACTCACCGACCTTTACCAGTTCACCATGGCGGCGAGCTACTGGAAGGAAGGGATGCACGGCCGGGCCGCCTTCAGCCTTTTTATCCGTGACCTGCCCCCTAACCGCGCCTACTTCGTCTCGGCCGGCCTTCAAAACGTTCTCGCTCTGCTCGACGATTTTCATTTCGACGCCACATCCATCGATTATCTTCGTTCTCTCGGTCGCTTTCCCGAAGGCTTTCTGGACTATCTCACCACGGTGCGCTTTACGGGCACGGTGCGGGCCATCCCCGAAGGGCGGATCTTCTTCCCCAACGAACCGCTCATCGAAGTGACCGCCCCGATTGTGGAAGCCCAACTGCTGGAGACGGTCATTCTCAACACCTTGCACCTGGAAACCTTGGTGGCCACCAAGGCCGCTCGGTGCGTTGCCGCCGCCCGCGGCCGCCCTCTCATCGACTTTTCCCCTCGGCGTACCCACGGGGTCGACGCCGCCTTGAAGACAGCCCGATCCAGCTACATCACGGGTTTTATCGGCACGAGCAACGTCCTGGCCGGCCAGTTTTACGGCATTCCCGTTTTCGGGACCATGGCCCATTCCTACATCACGAGCTTTCTTCACGAAATGGACGCCTTTCGAGCCTACGCTGCGGCCTTTCCGGACAATACCGTGCTGCTGCTCGACACCTACGACACCCTAAGGGCCGCCGAAAAGGCCCTCATCATCGCCCGAGAACTTCAAGCCCAAGGGAAAAAACTTCGCGGCGTGCGCCTCGACAGTGGAGACCTCAAGCGCTTGAGCCGCCAAGTCCATGACCTTTTCTGCCGAAACGGGTTCCCCGACGTGTCCGTCATGGCGAGCGGCAATCTGGACGAATACCGCGTGGACGATCTTCTCCAGTCAGGGGCTCATATCGATCTTTTCGGCATCGGCACGCGGCTGGGAGTGTCCGCCGACGCTCCGTACCTGGACATGGCCTACAAGTTGGTGGAATACGACGGACGGCCCGTACTCAAACTGAGCCCCGGAAAGATCACATGGGTGGGGGAAAAGCAGGTGTTCCGTTCCTACAACCCATCGGGCTTCATGGAACACGACGTCCTGGGCCTCAAACAGGAAAACCACCCCGGCGCCGAACCGCTCCTGATCCCCGTGGTGGTGCACGGACGCCGAACCGCCCCTGAAGAATCCCTCGGAGACATTCGCGCCCGTTTTCAGGCGGACTGGGACCGCTTGCCCGATGAGTACAAAGCCCTCCGACCGGAAAAAACCTACCCGGTCCGTCCCAGCGAGCCACTGCGCGCTCTTCAGGAGCGGGTCAGTCGCGCTCGCGTGGATCAGGAAATCCGATCATGACTTCCGGTGAATCCAGCGGATGAGGCGCCTTCGGCCCTGCAGGCCCGGCAGTTCATAACTAGCATCCTCCAGGCGTTCCAAGACCGCCTCCTCCGCCAAAGCAACGTGCCCTGGTGCAGAGGCGGCAGAAGAGGGCCCCGCCCAATAGGCGATGACACCGCGCGGGGCAAGGACTGAGCCCATCATCTGCAGCATGGCCTCATTCAGCCGAAGGGCCCTCATGGTGATCACCTCAAAGCCCGGCCCCTCAGCCCCGTGGAGTCCCTCGGGGGATCGGCAGCGCTTCGAGGTCCATGGCGCTTCTTCCAAACGGCCGTGCACGACCCTCACGTTTTTCAACGCGAGATCCGCCGCGGCGACTTTTAGAAAACTGGCCTTCTTTCGGTCCGATTCCAGCAGAAAAAACTGCAGCCCGGGCCGAATGACGGCCAAAGGAAGGCCGGGGAAACCAGCGCCGCTGCCCACATCCAAGGCCAGGCCTTTTTCGGGAAGCCAAGGCGCCGGAAGGAGGCTGTCCAGCACATGCTTGACCAGAGCTTCCCGCCCTGTGATCCGCGTGAGGTTCACTCGACGATTCCACAGGGCCACCAGAGCGACATGTCGGCAGCATAAGACCAAATCCCGGTCGGAAAGCCTCAGACCGCAGTCGGCACTTAAGGCCCGCAGTGTTTCGCGGCATATGTTTTCATCCACGAAATATCCCCCAACTCCCTTGGGCGCCCTACTTTCCGATGCAGAAGCGAGAAAAGATGCGGTCCAGAACGGCTTCGTCCACATGCAGGCCGAGGATTTCCTCCAGGGCAAGCCGAGCGGTTCGAATCTCTTCGGAGACCAGTTCGGGAAGGCCCTGAGTGCGCGCCACGTCCAGGGCCGCCACAAGGGCTTCGGCCGCGCGCTCCAGACATTCTTTCTGGCGCACATTGACGGCAAAAGTCGATTCGGCCCCCAGAATCATCTCTCGAAGAAAACGGTCTTCCAAAAAGGCTTTAAGTCGCTGAACGTCCTGTGGGTCATGGGCGCATAGAGGGAAAATGGGTTCGCTCAGGGCGTACCGGGCCGAGATGGCTTGGGCTGTGGTCACCGCAGGACAATCGCTCTTGTTCAAAACAACGAGGCGCCGCTTCGGCCGGGTTCTTTCCTCAATCCGATCGTCGTCGCCGTCCAGGGGGCGGCTTTGGTCTACGACCCAGAGCACCAAGTCGGCTTCGTCCACGGAACGCAGAGTCCTTTCGATGCCCAGGGATTCGATGACGTCCGGTTCTTCCCGAATACCCGCCGTGTCCAAAACCCGCACCCACAAACCTCCCACAAGGAAGCCGTCTTCGATCACGTCCCGCGTGGTTCCGGCAATGGGCGTGACGATGGCGCGGTCCTGTCCGACCAGGGCATTCAGCAGGGACGACTTGCCCACATTGGGTTTTCCCACAAGGACCACGGATAAGCCTTCGCGAAGCACGCGGGATTCGTCGTAATGGTCCAGGATCGTTCGAACGGCGGGAAGCATGTGCCGCTCCACACGCATGGCCAGATCTTCCACGGGGGAAACGTCCGGCTCGGCATCCATGTCGTCCGGAAAATCCATCTGGGCTTCCAGCCGCGCCTCCACGTCCAGCAGTTCCTCCCTCCAGCGGGAGACAGCTTCCCCCAAGCCTTTGCGCAACTGGCGTCCGGCCGCCTCCAGAGCCTTTTCCGATCGGGCATGAATGACATCGACCACGGCCTCCGCCTGGGAAAGATCCAGCCGCCCGTTGAGAAAGGCGCGTAGGGTGAATTCCCCGGGCCGGGCCAGGCGAGCCCCTTGGGACAGCACCAGGGTGAGGATGCGATTGAGCACGGCATAGCCGCTGTGGCAGTTGATTTCCACCACGTCTTCGCCCGTATACGATCGGGGCCCGGCCATGTAACTGGCCAGGACCTCATCCACGGCCGTTCCGGCGGCGGGATCCACGATCCAGCCGTAGGTCAGTTTATGGGAAGGGGGAGGAAAAGGGGACGATCGGGACGGGGCAAAGATTTTTTGGAGAATGATGAGGGCATCGGGGCCACTGATTTTGATGATCCCGATGCCCCCGATGCCGATGGGAGTCGCGATGGCGCAGATTGTCTCGGATCGGCAGGCAATGTCCATCGTGCGCGGATGCAGCCTCCGCTCACTGTGCGTTGGATTTCGCTTCGGTCATGGAGTCTGGAGTGGTTTTCGTCTTCTTGGCCGGATAGATCACCACCCGGCGCAGGTTGCCTTCGCCTTTGCTCTTGGTGCGGACGCCCTGGTCTTCCTTCAGGGCCATGTGGATGATGCGCCGGTCTTGGGCGTTCATGGGGCCCGTGGTCACGGGACGTCGCGATTTCTTGACCCGCTCGCTCAGCTGCAGCGCCATTTCCGTGAGGTTGCTTTCCCGTTTCGAGCGGTAGTTCTCCGTATCCACAATGACGGGCACATTGTCGCCCACCTCTCGGCTGACGATTTTGCTCACCACATACTGCAGGGCGTTGAGGGTTTTGCCCCGTTTACCGATGAGTAAACCGGACCCGTTGCTCACAATGTTCAAATAGACGCTTTCTTCCCGCACTTCGCTTTCCACGACCGTGGGGACGGCCACATATTTGAGAATCTCCGTGAGCACTTCCTTGGCCCGGTCACACGCCTTGCCGAGAGGCGTTTCTTTGGGGGTGGCGCGAATGCGCGCCTTTCGGGCCCCGACAATGCCAAAAATGCCTGAAGATCCCTTGGACAAGACCTCGATGTCCAGTTTTTCCTGAGGCAGCTGAAACGCCTCGCAGGCCGATCGGATGGCGTCGTCGAGGGTTTTCCCTTCAAATTCCTGCGTTGGCATACTCTCCTCCGTTTGTCGTCCGAAGCGCACGCGCGATCACCAATCTGTAGCGGAGAGGCGCCTGGTTAAGCGTAACGGTTGATCCAGTACTGCTGCACGATGGACAAGACATTGTTCACAAACCAATATAGCACGAGACCGGACGGAAAGTTGACAAAGAATACGGTGAAAATAACGGGCATCATGAGCATCATCTTTTCCTGTCTCGGATCTCCCGCCGAGGGCGTCATCTTCTGCTGAATGAACATGCTCGCCCCCATGAGCAAGGTGAGCACGGGAATGCCCCCCAAATAGGGCACATCGAATCCGATGAACAGCCGATCCGGTGCCGTGAGATCGTTGATCCACAGCCAGAACGGCTGGTGGCGCAATTCGATGGCGCCGTAAAGCATGCGGTAAAGGGCGAAAAACACGGGAATCTGCAGCACCATGGGGAGGCAGCCTCCCAGAGGGTTCACCTTGTAGGTGCGGTAGAGCATCATGAGCTCTTGGTTGAGCTTTTCCTTGTCGTCTTTGTACTTTTCCCGAATCTGGGCCATCTTGGGCTGGATCTTCTTCATGACCTGCATGGACTTGTAGCTCTTGTGCGTCAAAGGCCAAAAGAGGATCTTGATGATCACCGTCAGGATAATGATGGCCACCCCGTAATTGTGGAGATAGTTATAAAGCCATCGAAGGAAGATCAGCAGGGGTTTGGCCAGCACGCTGAACCAGCCGAAGTCCAAGGCGCGCTCCAGGCGGCTGTCAGCCCGCTTGAGGGCTTCCAGTTCCTTGGGACCCCAATAGTACGTGTTGGAAACCGTCACGGCGGCGCCCGGAGCCACCGTAAAGGGATCGGTCAGATAGACGAGCTGCATCAGGCCCGAATCCGGGTCGAGCAGCCGCGGTGCCACCTGGAAATGTTCCTGCATGCTCGGTAGCAGTGCTTGAATGAAGTAGTTGTTTTCATAACCGATCCAGTGCATGGGCGGCTTGAGAACGGGCGTTTCCTTTTTCAGGCTTTTTTGGTCGAAGTGATTCAAGGAGCCGTTTTTGAACACGGTCACGTGCGACATGTTGTAGGACGATTCCACACCGTCAAAGGGCATGGCATAGGAACTGATTCCCAACTGGTCGGTCCACGGAGCCTTCGAAAGGTTCTCCACGACCACCTCCACCCCCACGGCGTAGGTTTCGGGAGAAAAGTGCAAAATCTTTTTTACGCGGACGGCTTCAGGGATTTCCGCCGAAAGCGTCACCGTCTTTTCCCCGTCCCCCGGGTTAAGCCGCATCTCCACCGGTCCATCGCCGTCGTAGGGCATGGTGGCCAAAGGCCAGTCCGTGTGCTGCATGAGGTCCACGGCCAGAGGTAGATACCCGGCGCCCTTGGAGGGGATGAGGTCCATGGGAGGCGAGGCGGGATCCACTTTTTGGCGGTGTTTTTTCAACGTGAAACTTTCGATGCGGCCGCCTGCCGACGAAATCTTCGCCGTGTAAAGCGGAGTGTCCACAACCCAAGACTTGGCCTTGGCCGAAACCGGTACAGCATGCTGCTGGGGAACGCTTTTTAGGTCCACCGTCGCTTGAGACGCCGACGGGGCGAACGGAGCGGAAGGCGGCGCTGGGGTTTGGGGC
>Ga0209162_1000828_pt1 | contig 32638 bp, 28 predicted proteins | sample YNPNPMetaG_FD_187121 | JGI IMG/M metagenome (GOLD analysis project Ga0209162, IMG submission 187121) | Anoxygenic and chlorotrophic microbial mat microbial communities from Yellowstone National Park, USA - YNP NP MetaG (SPAdes) (version 2) ...
CGCTATGAACGCAAGATGCTGCTGTTGATGAAATTGTTAGAGTACGATGGAAATTAGTCGAATAGTCCAGTAGTCGAGTGGTCGAATAGTCGAGTAGTTCGGATACGAGACTGTGTGACTACACGACTATGTGACTATGTGACTACGTGACTAGGGTTTTGCCAATGAAACTTTCTCGTCGCGATTTTCTCAAAATCAGCGCGGGGCTTGCCGCCACGAGCGCGGCATTGCCCGTCATCCAATCGGTTCAGACGGTTGCCGCAAGTGACGCGCCCCACAAGACCACGAATTGGGTGCGTCCCTACAGCGCGCAATCGGAAAAATATCTCCACACGGTTTGCTCGCTTTGCCCTTCAGGCTGTGGCTTGGAAGTGCGCGTCGTAGATGGACGCGCGGTCAAAGTCGAAGGGAACGCGCTGCATCCACTCAATCAAGGCGTGTGCTGTCCCAAGGGACAAGCATCGCTCGAAGTGCTTTACAGTCCCGAGCGTTTGCCGGGTCCGATGCGCCGCAAGGTCGCCAAGGATGTTGCGGCGAGTAGTGTATCGCAATGGGAGCCAATCACGTGGGACGACGCGCTCAAAATCGTCGTGGACAAATTGCGCGCGCTACGCGAGCAAGGTCAAACGCACACCGTTGCGATTCTCTACAGCGGTTTGCGTGGACAATTGCGTCCCCTGGTTCAACGATTCTTCCAGGCGTACGGTTCGCCGAATTTCATCTCGGCGGATAATTTGAGTGGCGATGCCGCGCGTCTGGCGATGTTTCTTTCGCAAGGCATCAACGGCTATCCCATCTACGACATTGACAACGCGCGCTATGTGATGTGCTTTGGTGGCAGTCTGCTCGAATCGTCGCAGCATCTGCAAAAATACCTGTCCGGCTACGGCTTTATGCATCGCGGCCAATCGAATCGCGCGAAACTTGTCGTGGTGGACAGTCGTTTGAACGTGACGGCAGCGAAGTGCGACGAGTGGGTGCCGATTCGTCCCGGTACACTTGGCGCGCTCGCGCTCGGCATCGCGCATGTTCTCATCAAGAGTGGCGCGATCAACGAATCGTTTGTCAAGAACTGGACGTTCGGTTACGACGATTTCAAAGACGACCAGGGTAAAACGCATCTCGGCTTTAAACGATTGGTACTGGAGCAGTACACGCTCGAACGCGTCGCGGACATCACCGGCATCCCGGGCGGCACGATTGCAAGACTCGCCGGCGAATTCGGGTCGAACAAACCTGCGCTGGCAATTTTGCCGACAGGTCGTGGCGATTTGTTGAGCGGCAATGGGTTGTACACCGCGCTGGCGGTGCACGCGCTCAACGCGCTCGTCGGCTCGATTGAAGTGCCGGGCGGCGTGCAGGTGCAACACTATGCACCGTACACCGCGTGGCCCCCCCTGCCTGATAACAAGGCTGCGGCATTGGGGCGCGAGAGACCGCGCGTGGATGGCGCTGGCACCGATTACCCTGTTGCCTTCTCCACCTATCAAACGCTTGCCGAGAATCTCTTGAAAGGCAAACCGTACGCGGTCAACGCGCTTTTCTTGCTGAACGTGAATCCTGTTCACGATGCACCGCAAGGTCAGCGATTCGTTGACGCGCTGAAGAAAACCTTTGTCGTCAGTTTCAATCCGACGCTTGACGAAAGCACGGCGTACGCTGATGTGATTTTGCCGTCGCTCACCTTCTTCGAGATGTGGCAGGACGATGTGATTGAGGGCACGGGCTATGCCGGCGTGGCGATGCGTCAACCCGTCGTCGCGCCGGTGCGCGATGGGCGCAACCCCGGCGATGTGATTTTGCAGATGGCGAAACAAATCGGCGGCGCGGTCAGTCAGGCGTTGCCGTGGAAAGATTTTCTCGAAGTGGTGAAATTCCGCCTTGGCGGAATCGGGATTGATTGGAACGATCTTGTCGAAAAAGGCGCGTGGTCTACGCTCATCTACAATTTCGCGCCGCCGGGAAGCAAAGCGTGGCACAAGGTCGTTGGACGCGATCGCGTCAACGCGCCGAAAGATGGACGATTCGATTTCTTCTCGCGCGAACTCTTTGCCGCGCTCAATCCATCGGACGATGTCGCGTGCTTGCCCCACTTTGAACTGCCTGCGGAACCCGCGAGCGCAGACTATCCGTTCCTGCTGATTTGTCAGGAGACGATGACGCAGCCGCGCAGTTGTGTCGGCGTCGTGCCGTCGTTGCAAGAGATTTACGGCTTGCAAGTGGGCGCGCGCTGGGACAGCTGGGTCGAGATGCATCCCAAAGCCGCGCGCGCGCTCGGCATCCAGAAAGACGATTGGGTGTGGGTCGAATCGGCGTACGGAAAAATTCGCGTGCGCGTCAAACTCGTCGAAGGCATCTGGCAGAATGCGGTGAACATTCCGTACGGTCAAGGAGTGTTCACGTCGGCGCAGTGGGGCCGCGAAGCCAATCACGCCCCGCGCGTCATCGGCGCGAATCCGTTACCGTTGGTTTCGGTGAGCACAGAAAAAATTTCTGGCTTGCCGGTGATGCTTCCTACCAGAGTGAAGATTTACAAGTAGTTTGTTCGTTGAATCGTTATATCGTTACATCGTTGCATAGCCAAAACAATGTAACGAACCAACGATATAACGACGTAACGAACCAACGAACTAACGAATAAACGAGGAAAATGTATGCCCCGTTGGACAATGGCAATTGACTTGGATAAATGTCTGGGTTGTCAGGCATGCACAATTGCGTGCCGAATGGAAAATAACACACCGATTGCAGGACCGGAGCAAGCGGAACGCGGGCGTGCAATTCTGTGGAACGAGGTGATTCCCTTCGTCGAAGGGGAATACCCGAACGTCAAAGCGCGCTATATCCCGCGTCCGTGTATGCACTGCGAAGACCCATTGTGCGTCAAGGTGTGTCCCGTCAAAGCGACGTACAAAAATGAGGAAGGCATCGTGCTGGTGGATTACGAGCGGTGCATCGGTTGCCGGTTTTGCACGGTCGCGTGTCCATACACCGTGCGCTATTTCAACTGGCACGAGCCGTACTACCCCGAATCGCTCAAAGCGCATTTGAATCCCGACGTGCCGATTCGCCCCAAAGGTGTCGTCGAAAAGTGTACGTTCTGCATCCACCGCTTGCATCGCGCGCGCGCCAAAGCGGAAGCGGAGGGACGCGTCTTTCAGGCAAGCGATTACGTCCCCGCGTGCGTGCAGACGTGTACGGGCCGCGCGCGCTACTTTGGCGACCTCGACGATCCGAACAGTTTGGTTTCCCAACTCCTCAAAAGTCCGCGCGCGTTTCACTTGCTCGAAGAACTGGGCACACATCCCAAGGTGTTTTACTTGCGCGAGGGGTAATGCGCTGAGAAATCTCATTGTAGCCACAACGAGATTTCTCGCTTCGCTCGAATGACAATCACTCGTCGTTCAAAAATCTGAAATCGTCTTTGGAGATAAAACGTAATGTCCCATCTTGAGCAAACCGTTTTCGCGCCGCTGCGTAAAAGTGGCATCGGCTTTTACGTTCTGTTCGTCGCGCTTGCCGCGCTCGTTGCCTGGGGCACGTTCGCGTACATCTACCAGTTAATCGAGGGCTTGGGCGTGACGGGCTTGAGCCGCCCCGTCTACTGGGGAATCTATCTCACCAACTTTGTCTTCTTCATCGGCATCAGTCACGCCGGCACGCTCATCTCCGCGATTCTGCGCGTCACCTTTGCCAATTGGCGTCGTCCCATCACGCGCATCGCCGAAGCCGTGACGGTGTTCGCCCTCTGCGTCGGTGCGTTGCAAATCCTGATTGATATGGGGCGCCCCGATCGCATCTTCAACATGCTTTTCTTTGGACGATTCCAGAGTCCGTTCCTGTGGGACTTGACCTGCATCAGCATCTACCTGCTGAGTAGTGTCACGTACCTTTACCTGCCGATGATTCCCGACTTTGCGCGGATGCGCGACAAACTGACCGACGTGGCGGGCTGGCGCAAGTGGCTCTATCGGACAGCGGCGCTGGGCTGGCAGGGGACGCACGAACAGCATCGCCGCCTGGAAATCGCGATTACAATTATGGCGATTGCCATCATCCCGATTGCAGTCTCGGTGCATACGGTCGTCTCGTGGATTTTTGGAATGACCGTGCAACCGATGTGGCATAGCACGATCTTTGGACCCTACTTTGTCGTTGGCGCGATTTTTAGCGGCATCGCCACATTGTTTATCGCGATGGCGATTATGCGCAAGGTGTTGCACCTCGAACCGTGGCTCACCGACAAGCAATTCAACTATCTGGGTATCTTGCTCCTGGTGATGAGCGCGTTCTGGTGCTATTTCACTCTGGCAGAGTATCTCACGACCGTGTACGGTGCCATCACGCACGAGATGCATGTTGCCAACGCCAAACTGTACGGCGAGTACAACTGGGCGTTCTGGTTGATGGTCTTTTGCAACGGCGTAGTGCCCTTTGCGATTCTCACACGCCGCGCGGGACGCACGGTCAAAGGCACCGTCATTGCGGCAATCTTTGTGGATCTTGGAATGTGGTTGGAGCGCTTTAGCATCGTTGCGCCCACCCTCACGCGTCCCAGTCTGGCATTTGAACATGCCATCTACCAGCCCACGTGGGTCGAATTTTCAATCACCCTTGGTTCGTTCGCGCTCTTTGCCCTGCTCTTTGTCATCTTCTTCAAACTCTTTCCCAGTATGGCAATCTGGGAAGTGGAAGAAGGCATCGAAATCGAAGAACGCAAACGCCTCACCGAGAAACTGTCGCTGGAAAAATTGCGTGCAATGGAGAAAGCGTGATGCGTGAAACGTGATGCGTCAAACGTGACTTAATTTCACGCATCGCGTTTCACAGGTTTTCTGGAATTCGCTATGGAAATACTCTACTGGCTCATCAACACTCAAACTCTGGGCGGGCTGTTTGTGCTCGCGGTCTTTGGCTTTGTCCTCACTCTCTACGTGGTGATGGTGCGCTGGATTCTTGCGGGGGCGCAAGTCTCCCACGACAGCCATCCATCCACAGGCGAATGATTTATTTTCTGGAGAAATCCGCAACGATGGAAAATAAAATCCTGCCACTCAGCGTCCTCTTTGGCGGCATTCTCATCATTGCCCTGGCATTGATTCTCACCATGCCGACTCCATCCCCCGGCGGCATTTCCGACACCGTGCCGACGACGCACTACAACATCGGCAACTATTGCCTGGAATGCCACACCACCACGCCTGCGCGCGCACTCGACGTGCTTCGTCCGGTCGAATGGGCGCGCGATATTCCGTGTGACACACTCCGCAAAGCATACGAAGGCGTCTGGCAAACCGATACGCTCGTCGCGGCATTTCAGAACGCGCAGAACGATGTGCGCGCGGTCGGAATGGATACGAGCGCGCCGGCAAAACGCCTCAACGCGCAGCGCGTCATCGCTGAACGCTTCCCGCGCGACGAAAGCATTTCGCTCGCGACGATAACGAATCGCTATCAAGCCGCGCGCTTTCAAATGAACAAGGCGTACGCGGCACTGAACGATGCGCGCGCCGAACGCGATCGCACGTTCATCCTGATTGCGGTCGCGCTCGCGACGCTGTTCGTCCTCAGCGGTATTTTCGTTGGCTGGCGTAACACCTTCAAGGGCAAGGGGCAAGCCGTTCATCCGCGCGCGGCGTGGGCGCTCGCGGCGGCCGGGATGATTGTCGTCTTTGTTCTGTTCGCCAGTCCCCTGTTCGCGTTCGCGCCCCCCTTGCCCACACCGACCGAAGAGGAGACCGCGCGTCAAACCGCTGTGGATCAGGCAACGCGCGTGAGCGATGCCATTGCTCGCGCGTCAGTGCAGTCCTGGGTGCTGGGACGCATCGGCGCGCAGTGGCACGCGCTCGACAAGACGCAGGCAAGCGTTGCCTACACCGACGCGCTGACCGCCGCGCGCGACAAGAACGCGAACCTGGCGGCATACTGGGGACAACTCCAAGCGCTGCGCGAGAGCGCGGTCACGTGGAATGCCGCGACGCAAGACCTCGCCGTTTTCCGCGCCGACAAAATCGAGACCGCCGCGTTGCAAACGTGGCACTATCGCGCTATCGCCAACGAGTGGCTTGCGGTGGACAAAGCGAAGGCGCTGGAAGCGTTGCAACTCGCGCGGTCACGCATCACGCATCACGCATCACGCACCACGCTTGATGATTTAGAGTTGCGCGCCCTCGCCGTCACGTGGTCAAAACTCGACGCCGCCAAAGCGAACGAACTCATCGCGCAAGTGCAAGACCCGATGATTCGCGCGTGGGGCTGGCGCGAGATGGCGCAGTACGAGAAAGCGGTCGAGTCCGCGAATCAGATTCAGTCGTCGTATGAACGCGCGTGGGCGCTGCGCGAAATTGCGCGTGCGTCGGGTAATGTGGCTCTGCTGAACGACGCACTCGACGCCGCGAACAAAATCGAAAACGCCGAGACGCGCGCGTACGCGCTCGCCGACATTGCCAGCGTTTGGGCGGCGAAAGATGACACGAAAGGACGCGACATCATCGCGAAAATTCCCGAGTCGTACGCCGAGGCGCGCGCGCTGGCATGGCACGGCGCAGGCAAAGCGACGACCGATGCAAATCGTGCGAAAGAATTTTTCACCCGCGCGCTCGCCGAGGCGCAGAAGATTGGCGATGCCTACACAACGGCTAAATTCACCGCCGCGCTCGCCGCTGACCTTGCACGCGTGGACGCGGCAGGCGCGCTCGATGTTGCATCGAAATTGACGGACACGGTCTTGCGCGATCAGGCATACCGCGACATTGCGATTGCCACGAACTCGCCCGACGTTGCCGCGAAAATCACAACGCCGACTTTTCGCGTGCAGGCGTTGACCGCGCTCGGCGCGAAAGCAAGTGACAGGACGCAAGCCGCAAAATATTTCCAGGACGCGTTCGCGCTCGCGGACAAAGTGGAAGACGTGAGTGTGTTGCGCGATCTGGCAATCGCGTGGGCGGCGCTCGATGCGCGCGCCGCGCTTGCAATCGTGGACAAACTGGAAGATGCGGCGGACAAGGGTGCCGCGCTGCAAGCCATCGCCGTCGAACTTGCCAGGACAGACAGGCAACAATCGGCGCAAGTATTCGACCGCGCGGTGAATCTCGCCAAATCGGTGCGCGTGCGCGGCGAATCGTTTGCATCCGCGCGCGCGCTGGCATCGCTCGCCTCGTCCTACGCGGCGATTGACGCAACGCGCGCGAATCAGGCGTTCGCTGCCGCGCTCGAATCGGCAAAACGCGTCAACGTGAAATATTAGCGCGTGCGTCATTGCGAGCCAAAGTGGCGAAGCAATCTCCAATTCGAGTTTGGAGATTGCTTCGTCAGCACAAGTCGCCTCCTCGCAATGACACATCAGGGAGTCGAATGAGTAAGGTCATCATTGTTCATACGCAGGGACCTGAAGCGCCCGCGCAGTGCGGCGCGCCATTTTTGTACGCGCAAGACGCGGCGGCGCAAGGACATCAAACCGAAATGTTCTTTACGACGCGCGGCACCGCGTTGCTGAAAAAAGGTGTTGCCGAAACGGTGTTCCCCAAAGCAGGCGGCAGGTCTATCAAACAATTCATCGAAGAGACGGTCGCCAGGGGAGTGCGGCTGGTGGTATGCGCGCCATCGCTCCCGTTGAACGATATGTCCGAAGAGGATTTGATTGACGAGGCGGAGCATCTGGTCGGCACAGCGTATCTCATCACCGAGGGATTAAAAGCCGATTTGGTCTTGACATTCTGAAACGCATTTACGACTGAATTTCTACGCAATTCGTACCTGTTGTTGATATACTGTTTACGTAACTACTCAGCCCACTGCATCGCTTACTGTCTCGCTTAGAAACCAACGCTAACGCAAGCCGATGGCTGAGTCTGAATTCTGCCGTCGTTGGGAACAACCCCACTCATCCCCCCTGCCCCCTTCTCTCCCCACAAAGCGGGGAGAGAAGGGGGAGATGGGAGAATGGGTGAGGGCGGGCGGCGAAGCCGCCCGCCCTCACCCATTCCCTCGATTCCCCCTCCCCACGCCGCAGAACGGCGTGGAGAGGGGGCAGGGGGTGGGGCTATAGGCTATCGCGCCTCGATGGATGGCACGGCTGAGTAATTACCTGTTTACGACGACAAATCGTGTTGGGCTGACGACGCAACGGTCGTCCTTCGTCGTTCGTCATTTGTCGTCCGTCGCAAAGGAGCCCAATGGCCTGGCTCCGTCAATTGTTCAAGCGCGATCAGCCCACAACGGAACGCTGGCGCGTCCTGCAAATCGAAGTGACAAGCCGCTGTCCGTTGCGCTGTACATTTTGCCCGAACAAGACGCTCGGTAAAAATTGGATCTATGGCGATTTGCCCTGGTCGCTCTTTTCCGAGTGCATCGTGCCGCATCTGCCGCGATTCGATTTGGTGTACTTGCAGGGCTGGGGCGAGCCGCTGCTGCATCCGCAGTTGTGGGAGATGATTCGCGCGACCAAAGACGCCGGTTGCCGCGTCGGCTTTACGACGTGTGGCAGCGCGCTCGATGAAACGAACGGCGCGCGGTTACTCGACGCGGGTGTGGATATTCTTTCGATTTCGTTCGCGGGCGCAACGCCTGAAACGCACGAGGCGTTGCGCGTTGGCTCCGATTTTCGGAAACTTGCCGCGAACGTCGAGCGCATCGCGCGGTTGAAGGCAGGGCAACGGCAAACCCTGCTCGAATTGCATTTCTTGATGCTGCGCGCGAACATTCACGAGTTGCCCGAGTTCGTGCGATTGGGCGCGTCGCTGGGCGCGGATGAGGTTGTGGCGACGAACGTGGTGTACGCGCCGACGCGCGAAATCGAAGCGCAACGCGTCTTTGCCGAATCGCCCGACCCGCGCCACCTCGCACTCGTTGCAGAGGCAGAGCGCGAAGCCAGGCGGCTGGGCATCACCTTCCGCGCGTATCCGCTGACGATGGATTACAACATTCTGGAATGTGATGCCCAACCGACCGAAACGGCGTACATCAATCATCTGGGTCAAGTGACGCCGTGCGTGTATCTGGGTTTGCCCACGCGCGAGATGGCGCCGCGCATTTTTCAGGGGGAAGAGCATCCTGTCGCGCGCGTGAATTTTGGCAACATTTGTCTGGGTTTGCTCGCCGCGATGCAAGGGGCGGAACGCGCCCAGTTTATTGGCGCGTTTCGCGCGCGCAAAGCGTTTGCGTATTCCGCGCTCGCGCTTTCTGCGGCGAGTGGCGCCAGCGAGCAAACTGAATTGCCCGCACCGCCGCCCGCGTGTCGTTTTTGTTACAAAATGTATGGCGTGTAAAGTGAGGCGAATGATGTCACCCCGTTCGATTTTCGATTTGCAAGCCGAGTTGTGCCGAACGATGGGGAATGCGGCGCGCTTGCGTATCGTTCATTCCCTCCGCGAGGGACCCAAGCGCGTGACGGAAATCGTCGAAGCGACAGGACTCGCGCAAGCCAAAGTGTCACAACATCTGGCAATTTTGCGCGCGTACGGTGTCGTCGCCACCAAGCGCGAGGGCAGGGAAGTGATTTATCGGATTGCCAATCCCAAGTTGGTGCGCGTGTGTGACCTGATGCGCGAAGTGCTGGCAGAGCAAGCGAGTGAACGGTCGGAAGTGTTCGAGGCGTTGGAGAAGTAAAGTCGGAGGCAGTGGCGGGTAGGCAGGAGGCAGTCACGGTGCCCGCCCTCCCGTCTCCTGTCTACCGCCTACTGATTTATGAACCTGAAACTTAACTCAGGAGAGCCGCAATGAGTCTGGAGTGGTTTTTGATTTTGTTTGGCTGGTTCGCCGCCGCGCTGTTTGTGATTGTTTCAGCGTACAAAATGTATCGCGTCGCCGCGGCGCCGCTGAACGTGCGCTGGGAAGTGTACCCCGTGCCGCACGAGGAGGGCGCGCGCCGTCACTATGGTGGGTCGTATATGGAAGAGGTGGACTGGGCGCGTAAACCGCGCGCGGGGTCACTCGTCGCCGAATTCGTCGAGATGGGGCAGGAGATTTTCTTGTTGCAACGTGTTCGCAAGTACAACCGGTATGGCATCTGGTTGCTTTCGCTGGCGATGCACTGGGGCTTGTATCTGGGCGCAGGGTTGCTCGCGCTCCTCGTCATCGAAAATGTGATTGCGTTGCCCGCGCTCACACTGCTCACGACGATTGTCGGCGCGGCAGCGTTCGCGCTGGGAACGTTAGGCGCGCTGGGACTCGTTGTCAAGCGCGCGACGGATCGCAACCTCAATCTCTACACCGCGCCGATTGACTATTTCAATTTGCTGTGGCTCGCGACGATTTTCGTTTTGGGACTCGCGTCCTTTGTGATGGCTGGCTCGTTCGCCGCGCATCGCGCGTACATCGGCAGCGTGTTGACGTTCCAACCCGCGCCGTTGCCGCCGCTCGTCGCGCTGACGTTCCTGGTGTTCGAGTTGTTTGTGATTTATATGCCGTTCTCGAAACTGATTCATTATTTCGCGAAATATTTTACGTATCACAGTCAATTGTGGGACGATGCGTTCAAGACCAGTGGCTCACTGACCGACAAAAAGGTGGTGGAACAGTTGGCATACCCTGTCGCGTGGTCAGCGCCGCACATTTTGCCCGGCAAATCATGGCTGGAACAGGCGCAGACCCCGAACGTCGAAGGTGAAAAGAAATGAGCGAACCAAAAATCATACGATTCAAAGATATCGCGCGCGCGGGCGATGAACCGCTTGTCACGCTCACGCGCGAAGAACTGATGGCGTTGCCGCAACTCGACGAGACGCCACAGGTGCAACCGCCGCCGGCGCGCTGGCTGGAGCGCTACGATTTCTCACTGGACGGTTTCAGCGCGTTCGAAATGGCAAAACCCAAAACGAAGGAAGAGGAAGAGCGACTTGTCAATGGCTTTTTGCGCGGCCTGGAAAAATTGTTCGACCCGCAGAGCAACTGGCCCTTTGTCAAAATCTTTCGTCTCTCGATGGACTATTGCGTGCGGTGTCAAACGTGCTCGGAGGCGTGCCACACGTACATCGGTAGCGGGCGGCAAGAAATCTATCGCCCCACGTATCGCTCCGAAGTGTTGCGGCGACTCTACCAGAAATATTTTACACCATCAGGCAAATTGCTCGGCGCATTCGTTGGCGCGGATGTGGAGTTGAACGCCAAGACCGTGTGGCGTTTGCTGGAACTGTCGTATCGTTGCAATCTGTGTCGTCGCTGTGCGCAGGTGTGTCCTGTCGGCGTGGACAATGCGCTGATCGCGCGCGAGATTCGCAAGTTGTTCAGCCAGGAGTTGGGCATCGCGCCGAGCGAGTTGTTGAAGAAAGGCACGCGTCAGCATCTCAAAGCAGGATCGTCAACGGGAATGAATCCTGCCGCGTTCAAAGACACCATCGAATTTATCGAGGATGACATTTTTGCCAAAACGGGCAAAAAGATTAAAATACCTGTTGACCAAAAGGGCGCGGACATTTTGCTCATTCATAACGCCGGCGAATTCATCAGTTGGCCCGAAAATCCCGCCGCGTTCGCGATTCTGTTCGACGCGGCAGGCATCCGCTGGACGCTGAGCAGCGAAGCGCAAGGGTACGATGGCGTGAACTATGGTGCGTGGTTCGACGATGTGGAACTGGCGCGCGTCGCACTGCGCCACGTTTCGATTGCCAAAGAGTTGGGCGTCAAGAAAATCGTCGTGGGCGAGTGCGGGCACGCGCACAAGGCGTTGTGCGTGCTGGCGGATCGCGTGCTGCCCGGCGAATTCAGTGTAGATGCAGTGCCGCGCGAAAGTTGTTTGCCGCTATTGTGGGAAATCGTCAAAAGTGGCGCGGTCAAATTCGATCCAAACAAGAACGATTTTCCGGTCACGCTGCACGATTCGTGCAATGTGGTGCGTTTGATGGGGATCGTTCAGCCACAACGTAACATCGTCAAGGCGATTTGCAAGCAACCGCTGCGTGAGATGACGCCCAACGGCGTGTGGAATTACTGTTGCGGCGGCGGCAGCGGTTTCGCGATTATGAACTCGCTCAACTTTGAGCAGTGGCGCAAGAATGTTTCCGAGCGGATGAAGGTCAAGCAAGTGCTGGACGCGTTTAATGACGTGCTGGATCCGAGCATTCCCAAGTACGTCATTGCCGCTTGTTCCAATTGTAAAGGCGCGATGCGCGATGGCATTGACCACTATGGCTTGTGGAAAAAATATCGCATCACATACGGTGGGCTGGTGGAATTGATGGTCAACGCGATGGTAGATTTGCCGCAGCCGTACATTGATTTCAACAAAAACGGATAATCTCGTGAAGGAAGGAGTTTAAAGAGTCACAATGGATTTGAGTTTTTTGTACATCATCATTCAGATTATCTTCCTGGAAGGCATTCTCTCGATTGACAACGCGGCGGTGCTGGGCGCGATGGTCTCGGTGCTGCCAAAGACGGAGATGGTGCCCTGGCCTGGTCCGCTCAAGTTTTTGGGGCCACCGATTCATCGCTTGTTGGGCGGACAGCAATCCGCCGCGCTCAAAGTCGGTTTGCTGGGCGCGTATGTGGGGCGCGGCTTGATGTTGGTGATGGCGAGTTTCGTCATTCACAACGATTTTCTCAAGTTCCTGGGCGCAGCGTACCTCATCAAACTCGCCTTCGAGAACCTGGGCGAACCGGAAGAGGGCGAAGAAGCCGAAGCTCATACCAGAAAAGTGGCGGGTAAAGGATTCTGGGGGGTGGTGCTTTCGGTCGAACTGGCTGATCTGGCTTTTTCACTGGATAACGTCGTCGCGGTCATTGCACTTTCCGACGATTTGCTTGTCGTGATGTTTGGTGTGGCAATGGGTATCCTCACGATGCGTTTCGCAGCAGGTATCTTTACCTGGATGATTTCCAAAGAGCCCATTCTCAAACCCGCCGCGTATATGGTCGTTTTCAACATCGGTACGGAATTGCTGCTCAGCGAATTTCTGCATATCGAATTTGAGAGTTCCACCAAGTTTGTCATTTCGGCATTGACGCTCATCCTTTTCGTCGTTTATGCACGCGTCAAACCGCTGCATGTGCTACGTCCCATCTTCGTCTGGGTGGCGCAGGGAATGGCAAACGTCAACGAGTTGTTGGATTGGGCGCTCGTGCCAGTCGTCGTTGTGTTCAAGATCGTGTTCAAAGCCATCTGGTTGATTGCGGGTCCAGTTGTTGCCTTCTTTTTGCCTTCGGAACGCATGGCGGTGGCTAATCCCGCACCAGACGAGCCTGAAAGTATGGAATAGAATTCTTAAGGAGAATCACAAATGTACATCGTCACCATTGACAAAGACAAGTGCAAGGGTTGTGAGGATTGCGTCAACACTTGCCCCAATCAAATGCTTGCCCTCGTCGAAGAAAACGGCAAGAAATACGCCATATTCAAAGGTAGCCCGGATGATTGCCTGGGTTGTCTCTCGTGTCAGGAGGGTTGTCCCGAGGGTGCGATCAAAGTGACCGAGTTGTGAGGCAAGTGCGATAGTTTGTTAGTGCGATAGTGCGATAGTTTGTTGGTGCAATAGTGCGATAGTTTGTTAGTGCAATAGTGCAGTAGTCTGTTGGTGCAATGGTTGCCAATCGGTCAGGCAACGATTCAACCATCCAACCATCCAACTATCGCACTATGCAACTATCGCACTATCCAACTATTGCACTATGGAATCGGCTTAAGGCGTGTTTCCTCCACGTCTGGTGATTGCCGCGCCGCACGGTCGTTCCGGCAAGACCACCGTCGCGGTCGGTTTGTGTGCCGCGCTGGTCGCGCGGGGGCTGAACGTCCAGCCCTTCAAAAAAGGTCCTGATTACATTGACCCTTCGTGGCTCACCGAAGCTGCGCGCCGTCCCTGCCGCAACCTCGATCCGTTTTTGATGGGTGAGGACGTGGTAGTGGCGGCGTTTACGCGTGGAAGTCAGAGCGCCGACCTCGCGCTCATCGAAGGCGCGATGGGGCTGTACGACGGCGCCGATCTCGAAGGCACCGGCAGCACCGCCGCGCTCGCGCGCTGGCTTGATGCACCGATTTTGCTTGTCGTCAACGCGCAACGTGTCACGCGTTCCATCGCCGCGCTGGTGCAGGGGTATCAACGCTTTGAGCCGAACACGCGCATCGCCGGCGTGATTCTCAACAACGTCGCGCGCGCGCGCCAGCAAACGTTGATGACGCAAGCCATCGAACGGTACTGCGGTATCCCGGTTGTCGGCGTCTTGCCGCGCGATCCTGCGCTCGCGATTCCCGATCGGCATCTGGGGCTGGTGCCGCGCGGCGAAGATGATGCGCTCGTTCCGGTGATTGCCGCCGCGCGCGACGCGGTGCTGGCGAATTTTGACCTTGACGCGATTTTGAAGATTGCAGGGGAACGCGGGAGAGGGGAAGAGGGAGAGACAAAGGGACAAGGCGACCGACCTCGAACCTCGAACCTCGAACCGCCATTCGCCATTCGCCATTCGCCATTGACAATTGGCGTTGTCCGCGACCGCGCCTTCAGTTTCTACTACCCCGAAAACCTGGAGGCGTTGCAGGACGCGGGCGCGGAACTGGTGTTCGTTGACAGTTTGCGCGACGCGCATCTGCCCGCGCTCGACGCGCTGTACATCGGTGGCGGATTCCCCGAAGTGTTCTTGCGCGAACTGGAGGCGAACGCGTCGTTGCGCGCTGAGATTCGCGCGGCAATCGAAGCAGGTTTGCCGGTCTATGCCGAGTGTGGTGGCTTGATGTATCTGGCACGATCAATCACGTGGCGCGAGCAGCGCGGTGAGATGGTCGGCGCGTTGCCGTTCGATGTGGTGATGACGGACAAGCCGCAGGGACACGGTTACGTCGAATTGCACGTCATCGCGGAAAATCCACTGTTCGCGCGCGGCACGTTGCTGCGCGGGCACGAGTTTCACAATTCGCGCCTGGACGTGTCGGGTCAAGACCTGACGCGGCTGAACATCGCCTATCGGGTCACGCGCGGGTACGGTCTGGATGGCGCGCGCGATGGCATTGTTTACAAAAATGTGTTAGCCAGTTACACGCACCTCCACGCTCTGAGTACGCCTGAGTGGGCAACTGCGTTCGTCAACAGGGCGCGAGTTTGTTCGTTTAATCGTTCAATCGTTTGATCGTTTGTTTGTTGACGCGGTTTCTAGATTTTTCAACGTCTAATGGAAAATCACCAAAAACAACTTGAGCAAACCGTCCGCGCGTTGCTGGAAATTTTCAATTCAGCGTACGCGAATTTTGTTGGACTGGCGGGATTGCCAGTCGTGACCAAAGAAGGTCGCGCGGCAATTGAGCCGGTGCTGGCGAAGCATAGCGACGTTCTGCGCGGTTTCCGCATCGAGTGGCTTGACCTGAACATCTACAAGATTTTGCAAAATCTTGATGGGCGTGATGCGGATACCGCGCGCACACAGGTCGTTCCTGCGATCACCGATCTCATCGGCGCGCTCATCGAACGCTATCGCTTTTTCCTGGGACGTGGCGTGACGCTGCTCTTCGACAAAGAGACGCGCGCGCAGATCGTCGCAAATACGGAATTCTTGCAGAGCATCGGTGCGTGGGAGCAATTGCCCGATGAGGTGCGTAAACTGACGGACGGCTCTGAAGCGACCGTATTGCCGCCCGCTCTTCCGCTGACCGATATTACTGTGCGTTCGGGTCATGACGAAATCACGTTTCGACCGCGCGGGCACTTGCTGGGGATTTTGTCGCCGCGCGAGGTGCCTGCTGTGCCCAATCTCGTTGAAGCATTGCGCGCCGCCCTGGCTCAGCCGATTGGCACGAAACGTTTGTCCGAACTCGCCGCAGGTGTATCGAGTGTCACAATCATTGTGGACGATCAGTCGCGTCCGACGCCGACCGCGCGTATGCTACCCGAAGTGCTGGCGGAACTCTTTCGCGCGCGCGTGCCAGAATCGGCGATTACGATTCTGGTGGCAACCGGAATGCATCGCGCGCCGACGACGGGCGAGTTGGCGCGCATCGTGCCGCCAGAAATTGCCGCGCATCTTCGCGTGGTGGTGCACAATTGCAAGGACGAGACTGCGCTGGTCGAAATCGGGCGCGCGCGCAGCGGCGTGCCACTCAAAATCCATCGCGCCGTCGCCGAAGCCGGTCTAGTCGTTGCGATTGGGATGATTGCGCCGCATCCATACGCCGGGTTCACTGGCGGCGCGAAAAGTGTTTCGCCGGGTGTCGCAAGTCTGGAAGCGATTGTCGCGAACCACATCCTGAACGTCTTTCCTTCGACCGGTCCCGGCAAAGTGGCGGGCAATCCGGTGCAAGAGGACATCGCTCACGCGGGGCGTGCCGCCAGGTTGGCATTCGTCGTCAACGCAGTGATAGGCGGCGCGAATCAAGTGGTGGATGTTCTGGCAGGCGATCCGTTCAAGGTGACAGAGATCGGATTCGAGCGCGCGCGCGAAATTTATCGTGCGCCGTATCCTGCCAAAAGCGATGTGGCGATCGTTTCGTGCGGCGGCCATCCGCGCGATGCGAACCTGTACCTTGCCGTGCGCGCGGTCAAGACGGCGAATCTGGTGATTCGACGCGATGGCTACATCGTGCTGATTGCAGGCTGCGCGGAGGAAACGGGTCCTGCGCGGTTTGCTCAGGTGATGCGCGCAATGCCGGTGATGTTTGAAGAGACGCTGCAAGAAGAACCTGAACACGTCATCGCCGCGCATGTCTTGAAAACGACCAGGACCACGGTGGTCTCGTGTGTGCGTCCCGAAGTTTTCCAGGAACTGGGATTACGCCACGCGACAACGGTGGAAGACGCCCTGCAACAAATCACGAATGAACTGGGACGTGAGCCAAGCGTGCTGGTGATTACCAACGGGTGGACGGTGATTCCGGAAAGGAAATAGTGTTCAGTGGTTAGTGTTCAGCATTCAGATTTTCTGATCACTAACCACTAACCACTAACCACTAACCACTAAATTGCTACCGTGAACCTTTTGCTGATTGGTCTCAACCATCACGATGCACCAGTGAATATTCGCGAACGTCTGGCAGTGACGCCCACGCACTTGCCCGACCTGCTGCGCGCGCTGCATACCACATCGGGCGTGAGCGGGGTTGCCATCCTTGCGACGTGCAATCGTTTTGAGGTCTACACGTCGGTGGATGATGCCGCGTTGCGTCAGAAGACGCTTGTCGAAGCGCTGGCAACCGCGCGCAATGTGAGCGCGTGTGATTTTGCGTGTTACGTGAGGACGCGCGCCGGCGCGGAGGCGGCACGGCATTTGTTTCGCGTCGCGGCGGGACTGGATTCGCTTCTCGTTGGTGAACATCAGATTTTAGGGCAAGTGAAGGACGCGTTTCAGGTGGCGCAAAACGCTGGCACACTGGATGATGGCTTGTGCCACTTGTTTCAACGCGCGATCATAACAGGCAAACGCGCGCGCAATGAAACGGAAATTGCGCAGGGCGCGCGCTCGCTCGGTCAGGTTGCGGTCTCGATTGCGCGTGAGACGTTTGGCGATTTGACGAATCGCACCGCGCTGCTGATTGGCGTGGGCAAGATCAACAAGATTGCCGGGCGCGCGCTCGTCGAAAGCGGCTTGCGCTGGCTCCTCGTGGCGAATCGCACGTTTGAACGCGCGGTCGCAGTGGCGCAATCGCTGGGAGGACGCGCGGTGCATTTCGACAGACTGGCGCAAGGATTGGCAGAGGCGGATGTCGTGGTGGTTGCCACCGGCGCGCCGCACATCGTTTTGCACGCGAACGATGTGCGCGTGGCGATGGCGCCGCGCGCGGCGCGTCCGCTCGTCATCATTGATCTCGCGGTGCCGCGCAACGTGGACCCTGCGACGCGTGAAATCGAAAATGTGCGATTGTACGATATGGACGACTTGAGCGCGGTGGTGGCGGCGCATCACCCCGTCGCGGCATCGGCGATGGCGGCAGCGGAGGCGATTGTGGCGCAAGAGGTGGAGGCGTTCGTCGAGTGGCAGCGCGAACGCGAACTGACGCCGCGTCTCCTTGCCCTGCGCGCACAAGCCGAGGAAATTCGGCAGAGCGAGGTGAAAAAGATTTTAGAGCGCTGGAATCTGTCGCCTGAACAACAACAGATGATTGACGCGCTGGCAACTTCGCTAACGAACAAACTTTTGTACGCCGCCACGCATGCCATTCGAAAAGACAGAAACCAGGTTTAAGCCTGGTTTCTGTGTTTGTTCGCCCACGCCTCTTCCGAAAATTTGCCAGCACGAATTTGCTCGCGGAGATCGCGCATCAACCGCATCATCATTCGTACGTTGTGTAGCGTTGCCAGCCGATAGTACGTCAACTCTTTAGCGCGATGCAAGTGGTGCAGATACGCGCGCGAAAAATGCTGGCACGTGTAACAATCGCACGACGGATCAATCGGCGCGCGGTCGAGCGCATAGCGCGCGTTGGAAATGTTAAGGCGTTGCTCCGCGTTCTCGGCGATCTCGCGCGAGACGATGAGCGCGCCGTTGCGCGCCCAGCGCGTGGGTGACGCGCAATCGAACAGGTCAATGCCGCGCGCAACGCCCGCGATAATGTCCTGAATCTCCCCGATTCCCAGCAGATGGCGCGGTTTGTTTTCCGGCAAGAGCGGAATCGTCCACTCGAGAATCGCGTGCATCTCGCGTTTCGATTTGCCGAGCGAACCGCCGATGCACAAACCCTCGAACGGCAAAGCCCCGATAAAGCGCGCCGATTCTTCGCGCAAATCGCGATACGCCCCTCCTTGCACAATGCCCCACAACGATTGGTACTCGCGCCGCGTTTTGTCATGTTGCACTAGACAGCGTTCTGCCCACCGATGCGTGCGCGTCAGTGCAAGGCGCGTGTACTCGTACGAGTCGAGCGGTGAGGTGCACTCGTCGAACGCGACGACAAAATCCGCGCCGAGGTGATGTTGAATTTGCATTGAACGTTCCGGGTCAAGCCGCATTATCGCGCCGTCGAGATGCGAACGAAACGTTACCCCATCATCGTCAATGCGGCACAGCGGCGCGCCTTGCGACGATGCACGCGTGCGACGCGCGGACGGACGCGTGTCTTCGTCAGGAAAAATGTCCGCAATCTTACCCACGCCGTCACGAATCGCCGCGCCGAGCGAGAATACCTGAAACCCACCACTATCGGTCATCAACGGACGCTGCCAGTTCATCCACGCGTGCAAGCCTCCCAGTTCCGCAATCCTTTCCGCACCGGGGCGCAACGCCAGATGATAGGTGTTGGCGATGATGAGTTGCACACCGCTCGCGACCAGATCGTCGGACGTGAGTGCCTTGACCGAAGCCTGCGTTGCTACCGGCATAAAGTTCGGTGTCTCGATGTCGCCGTGCGCCGTGTGCAGGATGCCGGTGCGCGCGCGACTCGTCGCATCGCGAGCGATGATTTCGAATGAGAGTGTCATAAGTCCTTCAGGGAGTACTCGATTTTCTTTCAAACACTATCGCTTGATGATCCTCGTAGAGACGCTGCCACTGTGCATCGCGCGCTAGATGCGTGACGATGGGTGCGTTGGGTTCGACCAGAACGAGACGCACATCGTACTGCTCCAGCGGCGCGCGCCAATCGGCACCGCCCCGATACGCTTTCAAGTACACCTCCTCAATGAAGGTGTCACCGTACACATCGGCGCGACCATCAATAAAAACGCGCACCTGCGGATACAATCGCCAGATGAGATAACCACCCCAGCCGTACGTGTTGTAGAGCGCGCCCTGCGCGCCGCGCGCGCGCAGAAAATCTACGGCAGCGACGGGAAAACGCGCGCGCTCAACGGCAGGTTGATTGTTCACGACCGCCACCACCCGCGCTCCGCCTGCTGCGATGACGATGGCGAGAATCAGCCAGTTGAGAAGGATAACGCCGCGCGTCGCGCGTGGCGACGCCACAGTGACGCGCGCGGCAATCAGATGCCACACCTGCTCCGCCAGAATCGGCGCGGCGATGAGGGCGAAAATCGGAATGTTGCGCGCGGAGCGGAGCGCGGCGTAGCCAGAACCCGCCAGCAGAATCGTTTGTGCCCGCGCGACTCGTTTGCCTCCCAGTGCCATCGCCGCGAGCGTGCCAATCAAAAGCCACGCGAACGGTTGAAACTCGACGAGATGAAAATCGGGCGAGAACCACTCCTGAATGTACGCCTGCATCGTTCGACTGGTCAGCGTTTCGAGCGGATAGACGTACATCGTCGCGCCGTTCGGGTTGAACAGGACGGCGAGGCAACAGAAGACGAAGGTCAGGGCAAGGGGGCGTAAAGCGTGAAGCGTAAAACGCGAGGTGACACTTTCGATGATGGCGGCGAAAAGATAGACAGCGACGATGACTAAGCCGAGAGCATAACCGCTATGCAAATTGACCCAGAGCACCATCAGGGGCGGCAAGAGCCAGAGTCGCTGATGACGGTCGAGGAGGTAGAGAAATACACTTGCCAGCAACAAAGTGAGCATTTGCGGACGCACACCCCACGTGGGCGCGGTGCTCAGCGCAGCGACGAGTAGCGCGAATGCGGCAACATACGGTTTGCCCGGCATTCGCGCGTACACCAGCGCGAACGTGAGCGTAATCAGTGCGGCAAAAGCGAGGATGAGCAGAGGAAACGATCCCAGCGTGTAGAGCGTGTAGAGGAACACCTCGGCGAGCCATTCGTGGGTGATCCACGGCTGCCCCGCGCGCGTGAGCGAGAACGGATCGGTGTGAGGAATCGCGCGCGTCTCGACGATGTATTGCCCTGTCCGCAAGTGCCACCAGAAATCGGGGTCACTGATTTCGCGCGTGGCGAGGACGAATAACGCGAAGAACAGAATCGCCGTAAAGAGACGACGCGTGGTCAGGGTCATTGTGCCATTGTCCATCACACCTTGCGCGCGTACAACGTGAACAAGTCCCCAAAGTTTACAGGCACAGGGAGGTGCGCCCATTTGAACGTGGTGACGATTCTGGTGAGGAGGTGAGACAGCGCGCGGTTGTAGGGTTCCAGACGACTGACCAGATAGCCCAGACGCAAATAGCGTCCTTGCGCGCTAAAGCGAATCACCTGAAAGCCGTTGCGTGTTAGCATCTTGCTCAACGTGCGTGGCGAGAAATAGTACAGATGCATTTCCATCAACCAGGGCCAGCGCGGTCCCAACAGACGTGCGAACAAACTTTCGATGTCAATGGTGTGAATTGCAAAGATTCCGCCTGGCTTGAGGACGCGATACACCTGCCGAATCTCACTCGCGGGATCGGTGAGATGTTCAATCACATCCCACATCGTCACCACGTCGAAATAGTTTTCCGGCAACTGCGCCTGGTCCAACGTACCCGTAATCACATGCAAGCCGCGCGCGCGGGCTTGCTCTGATGCCCAGACCGACGGCTCAACTCCCCACGCTTCCCAGCCGCGCGCCTGCGCGATCTCCACCATCACGCCGATATGACAGCCCACGTCGAGCAGACGACGCGTGGAGGAGATAGACGCCACGAGTTGTTCGAGAGGTGCCAGATTGCGCTCAAAAGTCAACACACGACCTTCGCGTTCTTCAACGTAGGTAGGGTCTTCGACCACGCTGTAATTCTCGTGGACAACCGCCGAATCCCAGCGTGGATTGGCGTACACCAGACCACACACATTGCAGCGCACGATAGGAGGATGAATGCCGTACGCGGAACTAGTGCAACAAAAATCCGATGACTTGAGTGGCGTGCCATTCAGCGTGCTCGGATAGAGCAGGCTGGCATTGCGTGAGCCACACAGATTGCAGGGGATGTCTTCGGTCAGACCAACGTCTATCATTTTTGGACACGTCCCAGCAGGGTATCTCTGGTCATCCGCATTCGCCGATAGGTGAGGCGCATGACCGTGTAGGTGGCTTTGTAAATTTCGGCGCGAGAAATTTTCGATTGTCCCAACTGGCGATCCTGATACACAATCGGCACTTCACCGATGCGCCAGCCGCGCGCCTGACACAGGAACAGCATCTCGATTAAAAACGAATAGCCGTTTGAAAAGATGCGATCCAACTCAATCGAATCGAGCACCGCGCGACGATAGGCGCGAAAGCCGGCGGTGCAATCGTGCGCGTGTAGCCCCAGCATCGTGCGCGCAAACAGATTGGCGCCCCAGCTCACCAGGCGCAGTTTGCAATCGCGTCCCTCCATTCCACCCCCGCGCACATAGCGCGAACCAATCACCACGTCGAACCGATCCAGCGCGGCAATCAGCGCCGGCAAGTACCTGGGATCGTGCGAAAAGTCGGCGTCCATTGTGAGAATCGGATCGGCGTGGAGTTCAAAGGCGCGCCGCATCCCCGCGATGTGGGCAGTGCCCAAGCCTAGTTTGCCCGGACGATGCACGGCGTACACACAGGGGTCGCGCGCGGCAATTGCATCCACGATTTGCCCGGTGCCGTCGGGCGAATTATCGTCCACGACAATCACACGCGCGTCGGTGAGGCGGGCACGAATCTCACGTATCAGGCGTTCGATATTTTCGCGTTCGTTGTAGGTGGGAATGATGATAGCCGCTGATGCCATAAATGCTCCAGAGAAAATTCGTCCCCATTCTATTCCTTTTTGAGGTAGAATGCAAGCAAAGTGATTCTAACTCAGGGCGTGTGCAAAGTTGGGCACAGGCGGTTGAAACCGCTGCAACAACTACCCGAAGCCGCCCTGCGGCGGCTAGAATTCAGCCTGCGGAGGCAGGTAGTTGGGGCGAATCATTATTCGCCCGTACTTGTTGCTGCGACTTGAGTCGCCCGACGGCTTGTCAAGTGACTTTACACATGCCCTGATTCTAACTCGAACGCTCTGCCAGAACGCTGGCATACACCTCCAGCACGCGTGTCACCATCTTCTCCAGCGTAAACTCGGCGCGCACGCGCGCGCGTCCTGCTGCACCCATTCGGGCGCGCAATTCTGCATCCGCGCTCAAGCGCGCAATGGCTGCCGCGAGCGCGCGCGGCGCGCGCGCGGGGACGACCAGCCCCGTTTCTCCATCCTGATTGACAAAACTAGTGCCTGTGCCCAACTCAGTGCAGATGACCGGCTTGCCTGCCGCCATCGCTTCCAACTGAACAGTGCCAAAGGCTTCGCTCCGTTCGGAGGCAGGCAAAACAAACATATCGCACGCGGCATAGTAACGCGGCAAATCGTCATCGGACACCTGACCAACGAACTGCACGCGCTCGGCGATGCCGAGTTGTTGTGCGCGCATTCGCCACGCGCGTTCCATCGGACCCGTACCAACAATGGTGAGATGGGCGCGCGGCAATTCGCGCAGCGCGTCGAGTAAAACATCCACGCCCTTGTAGTAGCGCAACTTGCCGACAAACAGCAGGCGTGTTGTATCGTGTGGCACTGAAGCGCGTTCGATACTCGCACGCTCGAAAGGCGCAGGGTCAATCCCCAGCGGCACAATCACGCATTTGGACTGCCAGCGCGCGAGGATCGGCGAGGAAGCAACATAGTGCGGACTCGTGGCGATGATGCGATCCACGCGCGCGAGCACGCGCTCCATCAACGGACGATAAAGCGCGCGTGTGATCTTCTGGCGAATGATGTCGCTGTGATAGGTGAGTACCAGGCCGCGCGCACGTCCCCACACGTACTGGGCGATTTCGCCTAACGGATAGGGAAAATGCAGATGGGCAATGTCGGGTGTTTCGTTTCGCACACATCGAAACAGCGCCACGCTGATCGGTGTAGAGAGTAGCGTGGCAAGTCGTGCGGTAAAAATCACACGCACGCCGTTCAACCTTTCGACGTGCGTGTGGGCATCGCGGCTGGTCACCAGAACGCTGACGCGATGCCCGCGTGCCGCTTGCGCTTCGGCAAGGAGGCGGATATGATTTTCGATGCCGCCCACAACGGGAAAATAGTCTTTGTAGATGTGCAGTATGTCCAAGGTTGACTTGTGTCCAAAAGTGTGTTATAAAATGCGCCAATTTCGGATGTGGGGGCGACGATTACAATGGAAAAGAAAAAATCACTCACAAAAGTTGAACGCCAGAAACTCGAAGAAGAACGTGCCCAGACGCAAGCCGAATTGGAACGTTTGCGCGAATACCTGCGCACTGCGCCTGAACCGTCGAGCGATGAAGCCGATCTGGAGGTGTACGAACGCGAGAAGAATCTCGCGCTGGTTCGACGGCTGGAGCAGAAACTTGCTGAGATTGATTACGCGTTGCGTACCGCTCAAAAAGGCACCTACGGCATTTGTGAACGTTGCGGCAAACCGATTGACCCCGAACGTCTTGCCGCGCTACCTGAAACCACGCTGTGCGTCAAATGTAAAAATGAGTTGGAAAAAGCCGCGCGGCGCGCGGCACTCTAGTCACTCAACCTCCACACGGTTCTTTCCACGTCTTTTGGCGCGCGCCAGCGCGACCTCGGCGCGGCCCAGCAACGCCAGATGATCCGCCACGTCGCCGCGCGCATTGGCTGCCACACCCACGCTGACGGTCACGTGCAAATCGAGTTTCTCTAGCACAAAGTGATGTTCGCCGATGGTTTGACACACGCGTTCTGCCAGTGTGCGCGCGCCTGCGGGCTGAGTTTGTGGCGCGATAATCATAAAATCTTGCCGATCCGCGCGTCCGATAATTTCCGCGCGACGCATCATTCGGAGCAACAATTGTCCCATCTCGATCAGCACGCTATCCCCGGTCAAGATGCCATACGCGCGATTGATTGCCTGGAGATTGTCTACGTCCACTAGCAAGACCGCGAGCGGTGTTTGATAGCGCGCGCTCCGTTTGGCTTCGTATGCCAGACGATGCAACAAGTAACGCCGATGATACAAGCGCGTGAGCGGATCGAGAATCGCGAGCATCCAATCATTTTCCGCGCGCACGGGACGCACCAGGGCAAGGTGTTTACCGGTCTGCCAGCCTGCCCACGCGTGCGTGCGCACCTCCGCCAGATCGAACGGCGCGGTCAAACATTCCGCGAGGGGCACGTGGGCGCGCGTCACTTGTCGGGCTTCGTTGCGATTCTCTGCCAGAAAAATGATGGGGATGTTCGCGGTCGGTGCCAGCGCGCGCAGGGCGCGCGCGATTTGAATACCATCGGTGCCGCGCAGCGTGACACCGAGAAAAATCGCATTCGGTTTATGATCGAGCGCGGCATCCACCACACTGAGACCATCGGGCGTGGTCACAACGCGATGGCGTTCGGCTTGCAGTGCCTGGGTCAACAGATTCACGGTCGCGCGTTTCTTCGACGCGACAAGAAACTTGCCGGGCATATCACTTCCTCAGCGCGTTGATCATCTGTCTGACCAACGCTTCCTCTTCCTCGCGCGTGGTAATCTCCCCATCGAGTCGTGCAGCGCGCAGACGCGCGAGAATCTCGCGATACACGGGTCCGGGGCGCAGCCCCATCCGCTTGAGATCGTCCCCTGTCAACGCGGGTGCGACCGTGCGCAATTGCGTGCGGAAGAGCCCCACGCGCTCGCGCACGCGGGTGTTATCGGTCGCCACCGCGAAAATTTCCAGCGCCGCATCCGCATAGTCTTCGAGCAAACGATAAATCGCGCTGCGAGGCAGCACGTCCACCGAGAGTTGCGGCTCCACCTGCTCGCGCAAAGTCGCTAGTTGCGTCAGCGTGGCGATCTCGGCATTGGGCAGGCGCAGGCGCGCACTCAGTTCTTTGATTTGCGCAAGGGTTAAATGATAGGTCAACAACCCAAGGTACATCAACTCACCGGGACGCGCGTCGAGTTCGCGCGCCTGGACAAACTTGTGCGCGTGCCACTCGGTAAACGTGAGCGCGGGAAAAATCGCTGTCAGCGCGCCGAGCGCATGGACGCGCGCCAGAGCTTTTTCGGGTTCGTTTTCGCGAAAGATGAGGTTGAGTTCGTGGCGAATCCGCTCGCCGCTAACGCGCGCCAGCATCCCCAGCGCGTCTCCAATGAGGCGCGCGGTGCGCGGCTCGATTTTGAATCCAAAGCGTTGTTCAAAGCGCGCCGCGCGCAAAATGCGCGTCGGGTCTTCGATGAAACTCAGATTGTGCAACACGCGCACAAGTCCGCGCTGCAAATCGGCTTCGCCACCAAACGGATCGAGCAGCTGCCCGTAGCGTTCGGGGTCAAGACAGATCGCCAGCGTGTTGATGGTGAAATCGCGGCGATACAAATCTTGTTTGATGGAACTGGTTTCCACTTCGGGCAAAGCGGAAGGATGCGCGTAAAATTCCGTGCGTGCCGTCGAGAAATCGAGTGAGGCAAGATGAGCGGCAAGAGATGACAATTTTTCGTCTTTGGTCTTGCGTCCTTCGTCTTTCGTCTCTTTGATGATCCACTTGGCGGTCCCAAAGCGCGTGTGTCCATGCACACGTCCGCCATACTTTTGCTGCAACGCCTGAGCCAGTTTGATCGCATCGCCTTCCACCACGAGGTCAAGGTCGAGCGTGGGTTGATTGAGTAGCAAATCGCGCACAAAGCCCCCTACGATGTACAAACTATAGCCGAGGTCGCGCGCGATGTGGCTGGCGTCGCGCAAGAGCGCGAGCAGTTCAGGCGGCAACCATTTTTCCAGACGCGCCGCGATCTCTTGTGCGCGTGTGGCAGGTTGTTTGTTCCAGGGTTTGATCAAATCGGTGCGCGTGATGATGCCGATGATGCGTCGGTCCTGGACGACGGGCACCTGCCCCAGATTGTTCTCAATCATCACTGCGCGCACTTTTTCCAGCGAATCGTCCGGGGCAACCGAGGCGGGTTTTTGCATCAAGTTTTTGATGGGGGTGTTCAAAAGTTTATGACGAACCGCTCGATCAATTTCGCGACGGGTGACAATGCCGACCAGTTTGCCGCGCTGCAACACGGGAAACCCTTCGTGCCCGTACCGATTCATCGCCTCGGCGGCTTGGGCTACGGTGGTGCTCGTGTCGAGGGTATGCACGCCAAACGACATCACATCACGCACGGTCAACGAGGGCTGCACGATTTCTTTGAGTAGTTTCACCAGACGTGTTTTCACCTGACGCAGAGTGAGATTACGAATCAACGCGGCGGCGGCTTTGTCGTGTCCTCCACCTCCAAACGCGGTGGCAATCTTTGCTACGTCAATTTCGGCGCGTTCGGAACGCGCGACAAGTTGGATGTGGTCGTCCATTTGCACGAGGAGGAAGAGCGCGGCAGGGTCGTACATCTCGCGGAGTTGATGCGCCAGGACGGAAATTTCTTCGACATAGTTCTCTGCGCGTGCTGCTGCAATCGCAATCGCGTGCCCGGCAATGTCGCGAATCTGAATCTTTTCGATGAGTTGTTGGTACAATTTGTGTTGCGCTTCGGTGAGTGGCGGATGCAAAAACTCGTTGACGACTGCCAGCGAGGCATTGCGTTCAAGCAAAAACGCGGCGGCATGCAAATCGCGCGGCGTGGTCGTGATGTAGGAGAGCGAACCGGTGTCTTCGTAGATGCCCAGCAGGAGAAGTGTGGCTTCGATGGGCGTCAGGGTCAGTTCTTTCTCGCGAATCTGCTCCACGAACAGCGTCGTCGTAGCGCCGGTCTCGCCGCCCGAAAAGGTCATCGTGGGTTTGAGATCGCGCGTCAAAGGATGATGGTCAATGAAATGAATGCGCGTTTGCGGGGTGACGCCGCGCGCGGATTGAATCCCCTGGCTATCCACCACCACAATCTGGCGAAAACGCTGGCGGGGCAAATCTTCCGGGCGCGTGAAAGGGAGCACGTCGCAGTAGAGGGCGCAAAAATCACGCACGTTACGATTCATTCGGCGCGGCAAAATCGCCAGAGCGGAGGGGTAGATTTTTTTCGCGCCCAGCAACGCGCCCAGCGCATCAAAGTCGGCGTTCTCGTGCGTGAGGATGGCATCCATTGAGGCAATTATAGCACAGTTGGGTGAACGGTCAATTCATACGGCAAAATTTGTCAGGGCTTGTGCAAAGTCGGGCACGGGCGGTTGAAACCACAGCAACACATACCCGAAGCCGCCCTTCGGCGGCTAGAATGCAGCCTGCGGAGGCAGGCTTGGGGTATTTGTTGCTGCGACTTGAGTCGCCCGGCGGCTTGTCAAGCGACTTTGCACATGCCCTACAAAATTTGCATGGTTGCTCGTTTGATGGGTTCGGGCAATCGAGATATAATTCAACCGTGCTTGGGCAACCGTGAAAGGAAAGGAGCGATGCGATGGATTTGCGATTACCCTCTACCGAATTTCAGGCTCGCACTCGACGTTTGCTCGAATACGTCAGACAGCAACAGTGGTATGGTGTCGTTTTGTTTGATAACTATCATATCACGTACTATACAGGCTTGGCGTTCATTCCTACCGAACGTCCCATCGCGTTTGCGATGAACGCCGATGGTGAGCGCGTGTTGTACGTGCCGCGCCTTGAAGTGGAACACGCTCGGGCTGAGGCGCACGTTGATCGTATCGAATCGTATTCGGAATATCCTGGCAAGCCGCATCCCATGCAACGGTTTAGCGAGATACTCGCAGCGATGGGCATTCAAGCAAAAATTGGCGCTGACTATGATGGTTATCCCTGGATTCTGGGTTATCAAGGCGAAGCGTTATCGTCGCTTACCGGGGCACAGATTGTCAACAGCAATCCGTTCATCGAAGCGCAAATGGCGATTAAAAGTGATGCGGAACTGACACTGATTCGTGAGAGTTGCAAATGGGCGAATCTGGCACATCGCTTGCTGCAAAAGTACACGCGCGTCGGCGCAAACGAGGTCGAAGTGAGTCAGCGGGCAAGTCATGAAGCCACGCTGACGATGCTCGACACGCTGGGGCATTTGTATCGTTCGCAAAGTATGTTTGCGAATGGACCTCACGCCGGCTATCGTGGACAAATCGGACGCAACGCGGCGATTCCGCATTCGCTCACGACGAACGCTACCTTTCTGCCGGGCGATGTGCTCGTCACCGGCGCGGGCTGTCCAATGTGGGGTTATCATTCTGAACTGGAACGGACGATGATTATCGGCGAGCCGAATGCGGAGCAGAAAAAATTTTTCGATTGGATGAAGGGCGCGCAAGAAACCGCGTTGGCAGCAATGCGACCTGGCGCAAAATGCAGCGATGTGGACAAGGCAGTGCGTACGTACTTTGAGAAGAATGACCTGATGCCGTATTGGCGACATCACTCGGGACACGCCATCGGCTTGCGTTATCACGAAGCTCCGTTCCTGGATGCCGGTGACGATACGGTACTTGCTCCGGGTATGGTGTTCACCGTTGAACCGGGATTGTATGCCCCAAACCTTGGCGGCTTTCGACACTCGGACACCGTGGCGGTTACCCAAGGCGGAATTGAACTTCTGACTTACTATCCACGCGACCTGGCAGATTTGATTATCCCGGTGTAATCCCACCGGGCAAGCCACTGCGTTGGATATTCCAGGTAGTAGTTATGCTTCAAATGGGCAGGTTTTTAACTCAAGCCACCATTCCGCCTGAACGTCTGTCGGCTGTTGCCAGTGATAGCCTCACGCGCGCTGATCAAGGGTGCCATCGTTTTCTGGGAACAGTTCTGCCCACACCTTCGTTCCTTTGCTTCCCCTTCCTTACGTCACTCTACGGCGTGGGGAGGGAAAATCACAAGAGAGCCAGGCTCTCGCTCACAGATTGTTGGCGAGTGCTTGTTTTATGCGCGCGCGTCGCGCGCCTAGCCACTCGGTTGGTGGATGTGATAAATCGCCGAGAGCAGAAACAGCACCAGCATTGCCAGCGCGGTCATCACGCGAATCGGATACTGACGCGGTAGCGTCGTTTCGCCGCGCGCGCGCAGTTCTTTTTGGCGTTTGCGTTGTTCACCCTCCGCCGCGATTCCCAACGCACCCACAGCGGGGACAGCCGCACAAATCGCACACATAACCTACACCTCCTTACGAAAATACATTTGTCCACGAAGGTCACGAAGGAACACGAAGAAAAAATCTTTGTGAATTTTCGTGTCCTTCGTGGATTTTTTCATCCGTTGTGGCGGGCGCATTGCGCCCATGACCAACTCCTTCGGATAAGTTGATGCAATTATACTACACGTTATCGCGAAAGAGCGCAAGTCCCGTTGGATGGACTTGCGCTCTTTTTTCATTCTAGTTGGCTGGAACGAGTACCAACCGTGTTGGCATTCCACCGATCATCAAGTAGCGTAACAACTTGCCTTGTTGCCAATCCACTTCGGCAATCCAGCCGCGATGGGGCAGCGACACAAAGGCGCGCTCCTTGTAGGTGGCGATACTCGGCATAATCGCGCCAGCAACCGTCTCGTCCATTTCCGGCAACTCTTGAGTTACCGGAATGGTGCGAATCACTTGACCTTTCTTGCCATCACGCACTTGCAGTTCGCCATTCTGCAGCAAGACAAGCAAGTTCTCCTTGTCCGGCGTGGTGGCGCGTGCATAGAGCGTGCTTTTCAACGGCACCGGTGTGATGGTGAGCGCCGCCGCATCAATCAACTGCAAGTTTTGCACACCTTCGGAGGTGCCAAAGATCGCACCGTTGGTCTGGGTGAACGCGCCGATTCGTTCGGTGATGGGATAGGGAATACGCGTCTTGAGTGTGGTGTCCTCGACAACGAGGACATCTTGCGCGCAGGCAAAGAACATGCGCTTGGTTTTGGCATCGTGAATCAACCCGTGATTGGCGGGGCACTCAAAGCGCACTACCTCTTTGCCTTGCTGATCGAACAAGCGCACTCCAGAGCGAATCCCGCCAACCCAGACACGCTCGCCGATCTCTTCCAGATCATAGTGATCGGGTGTTTTCACGTCGAGGACGCTGGTTTCAAAGGCGGCCGCAGGATCGAGCACTTTGGCATCGAAACGATGGATCTTGCCCTGCGATTCGACCACCAGAAACAACTTGCCCCACAGTTCATGGACATGACTACCATGGAAACCGCCAATCGCCTTGCCGAGCAGCAGAGTCTTGGCGATAAAGGGCAAGCGGAGTCCTTCCTTCTCCACACCGGTAGCAATGACGCTGACATGTTGGCGATCCGCATCGCGACCGCGCGCGACAATCAGATACGCCTTGTCAGGTGTCACGCCCATCGTCATTGTCTTGGGTGGCACATTGAGTCGCGCGGTAACTTGGCCGTCCGGCAAATCCACGACGACGATTTCGTTACGTGCGTTATCCGCTACGAACAAGCGCGCCTCGCCTTGCCACAGTTCCTTGTACTCTGGCGCGGGACCGTGTTGGGGCGGCGCGGCGAGCGTCGGATAAACGATGAGGGTGAGCGCAATCAAGAGCGCGAGCACGAGCCCATATTTGATTTTCATTTTATCCACTCCTAGGTGTGATTGGTTATTTGAGCGCGTTCACAATCGCTTGAACATTGTATTTCATCATCATCAGATACGTTGGCGCGGGTCCTTTCGCATCCGTGAGTGAGTGCGTGTACAACTCGGTGACCACCAGAACGCCGGTCTCTTGCGCAATCTGTTTTGCCAGTTGCGGATTCGTGCCGGTTTCCAGAAAGATCGCTTTCACCTTTGCCGCTTTGATTTGATTGACCAGCGCGGCGAGTTGCTGTGCCGAAGGTGACGCGCCGGTACTGACGCTTGGCATAATCGTACCCACGATCTTGAAACCATAGCGATCCGCAAAATAGCCGAAACTTTCGTGATTCGTGACCAACAGGCGACGTTCGGGCGGAATCGTCTTGACCTGCTCGGCGATCCACGAGTCGAGTTCTTTGAGTTGCGCGATGTACGCGTCGGCGTTCGCGCGATACGTCGTCGCACCGGCGGAATCGGCCTGGCTCAGACCGTCGCGAATGTTTTCGACGTATCGAATGACATTGTTCGGGTCGAGCCAAAAGTGGGGATCGCCTTCGTGATGATGGGTATGCCCCGCGTGTTGATGTGCGTGCTCACCCGCTGGCGCAACGAGCAGGATTGCTTTATCGGCTTTGAATCCTGTCAACGCGAGTAACGCTTCTCCCTTGCGCAATTCGACGAGATAACCTTGTTTCAAACCAGCACATTGGAGCGCAACCTGTTTTTCGCTCTCGACGCTTTGACTTTGCTGGCTGATGCTGATCTTGCCATCGCTAATCGCGATCTGCATATCGCCGTCCGCATCCGTTTCGACTTTGACATAGCCCGCAAACGTACCGTCGCTTTGTTGGGTCAGCGTAATCGCAAACACCCCTTCTTCGCCCGGCAAGACCGTTGCAGTCGTTGCTGTCTTGCCCGAAGGTGCGTTCTTGGGCGATTCGCTGCTTGCCAGCGTGCAGAGCGATTTGAGCAAATCGGCTTCACTCATTTCGGTTTTGGCTTGTTCATCCGCTTGCGGCGTGCGACTCGTCAAGCCCGCTGCCGCTTCGATGACGAGTCGTTTGCCGCCGGCGTTCGCCAGGAGTTTTTCGAGGAATTCTTCCAACCCCGCGCCATTGACGATGAGCACCTGACTATCCGCCACACGACGCACATCAGCGGGGGTCGGTTCGAACGCGTGCGGATCAACACCGAGGGGAATGAGCGTCTCGACCTTGAGTCGCGTGCCAGCAACGTTCTGTGCTATATCGGCCAAGAACGATTCGACAGCAAGCACCTTGAGAGTCGTTTGTGGAGCGAGCGTCGGTTGGGGCGCGCTCGTCGGCGCTGGAGTGGGCGCGCACGCGGTCACGCCGACGAACACCGCGAGCGCGAGGAAACGAAATATCGAGCGAAACATCAAGCATCCTCCTGAAATCAAAAATTTGCCTGTGTCCCGCTCTGTGCTATAATCACAGCGCAAGGGACACGCGTAAAAACTGGGATGT
>Ga0209162_1000829_pt1 | contig 32626 bp, 26 predicted proteins | sample YNPNPMetaG_FD_187121 | JGI IMG/M metagenome (GOLD analysis project Ga0209162, IMG submission 187121) | Anoxygenic and chlorotrophic microbial mat microbial communities from Yellowstone National Park, USA - YNP NP MetaG (SPAdes) (version 2) ...
CGACAACCGAGTACTTCCTCGCGGGGCGACACGTGGGCTGGGCGGTGGTCGGGGCGTCCCTGTTCGCCTCGAACATCGGTTCCGAGCACCTCGTCGGCCTGGCCGGCGCGGGCGCTGAGAGCGGAGTGGCCATGGCCCATTACGAGCTGCACGCCTGGTGCCTGCTCGTGCTGGGCTGGGTGATGGTACCCTTCTACATCCGCAGCGGCGTGTTCACGATGCCCGAGTTCCTCGAACGCCGGTATACGCCGGCGGCCCGATGGGTGCTCTCGTTGGTAAGCCTCGTCTCGTACGTATTCACGAAAATCGCGGTGGGGTTGTTTGCGGGCGGCATCGTCTTTCAGACCCTCTTTCCCGAGCCGGTGATCGCCGGGGTGGACAACTTCTGGGTCGGTGCCGTCGGAGTCGTCCTCATCACGGGGATCTACGCCATTCTCGGCGGTCTGACCGCCGTCGTGTACACGGAGGCGCTCCAGACAGCCGTATTCATCATCGGCTCGGCCCTGCTGCTGTTCATCGGGCTGGACCGGCTCGGCGGATGGGACGAACTGTACCGGCTCAACGGGTCGGACCGGTTCAACCTATGGAAGCCGATCGATCACCCGCAGTTCCCCTGGCTGGGAATGCTCTTCGGGGCGCCGATCGTGGGGCTGTGGTACTGGTGCACGGACCAATACATCGTCCAGCGGACGCTGGCCGCGCGCAGCCAGACCCAGGCCCGCCGGGGCACGATCTTCGGCGCCTACCTGAAGATCACACCGGTTTTCATCTTCATCGTTCCCGGGATGATCGCTTATGCCCTGGCCCGCTCCGGGCAGATGGAGCTTATGGACTCGAATCAGGCCTTTCCCCTGCTCGTGCGCACGCTCCTGCCTGCAGGTGTCCGCGGACTGGTCGTCGCCGGTCTGCTGGCGGCCCTGATGAGTTCGCTCGCCTCCGTCTTCAACTCCTCGTCCACGCTGTTCACCATGGACATCTACCAGAAGATCCGCCCGCACTCGTCGGAGCTGCATCTCGTCTGGGTGGGCCGGATCGCGACCGGGGCGATGGTGCTCCTCGGGCTGCTCTGGATCCCTTTCATGAAGTACGTCTCCGGTACCCTCTACGTGTACCTCCAGAGCGTACAGGCCTACATCGCCCCGCCGATCTTCGCGGTCTTTTTCCTGGGCCTCTTCAGCAGGCGGATCAACGGCACGGGGTGCATGGCCGGACTCATCGGCGGTTTCATCCTCGGAATGGCCCGGCTCGCGGCCGAGATCGGCAAGTCCCGTCTGGAGGGCACCTTCCTCTACGGGTTCGCGAACCTGAACTTCCTCTACTTCTGCATCGTCCTCTTCGCCGCCTCCGTCTTGATCATCGTGGTGGCCAGCCTGCTGAAACCGCCCCCGCCCCTGGAACGTCTTCGGGGGCTGACCTATGCGACCGTCAGCCCCGACGAGGCCCGCCAGACCCGCGCAAGCTGGAACCGCTGGGATGTGATCCACACCTGTGTGGTGCTGAGCGTGATCCTCGGCGTTTACCTGTACTTCCGGGGATGAGGCCGCCGGCCGCCCGGCCGCTGGCGCCTCAGCGGCCCAGCGCCTGTCGGATCCTCTCCAGGGTCTCGGGCCGGTGCAGCGCCGCCTTGCCGAAACCCGGCAGGGCCCCGGCCTCCACCGCCTGTTCCTGCGCGTCCGCGTAGTTGGAAACCAGCATGACAGGAACTCCCGCCGTCGCCGGGTCCGATCGGATCTGCCGGAGCAGGTCCAGCCCCGAGGTGCCGTCCCCGTCGAGCACCCGGTTGATCAGCACGAGATCGTAAGCCTCGCGCCGCAAGACCGCGATCGCCTCGGCCGCCGTAGCCGCCCGCTCGACCGCGGCGCCCAGTTTCGCGCACACCCTGGCGATGGCCGCGTGATCGGGAACGCACTGGCCGACATCCAGGATCCGCGCAGGTCGTCCGGACATGGCACCTTCCGCTCAAACCGTCGAAACAGCCGCCGGTTCTGCGGATCGGGCTCCGGCCGGCAGGGACGCGCGGCCCCGGACGAACACCCGTACGGCCTCGACGATCATCCAGACCGTCATGACCGCCAGCACGCTGCCGACGACGAGCAGGGACAGATTCCCGATGTCGCCGGAGGAGCGCCAGCCGGCGTAAAACTCCCGGAGCTTGAGCGCCATCGCCCACGAAACGCTGACCAGCATGACGACCATCGGCACGAGCAGATAGATGACCGGACGCCGGAGCTGGAACAGATACACGCCGGCCACCAGCAACCCGAGCACCGCCAGAAGCTGGTTCGTGGTGCCGAAGAGCTGCCAGAGCGTCAGCCCGGCGGGCTTGCCGCCGATCTTCATCAGCGCGAAATAGCCGATCGCGATGACCGCCAGCCCGCTCGCCACGTAGCGGTTCTGGATCACCCGCAGGCCGCTGAGCCGGCCGATCGCCTCGATGTTGAACCGCAGAAGGCGGGTCGCCGTGTCCAGGGTGGTCATCGCGAAGCTGACGACCACCACGGCGATGAAGTTGTAGAAGAAGAGCTGCACGGCCCCGTGCCGGGCCTCGCTGAAAAACGGCAGAAACGGCTGGGAGACCACATGGCTGGCCCCGAGCAGGAACGCACCCAGCGCCCGCCCGTCCAGCCCCTTCCAGCTCGAATACATCTGTCGGAACTCGGCTGAGCTGAGACCCGCGACGCAGGCCATGATGACCAGCACCGCCAGAAGCCCCTCAGTAAGCATCGCCCCGTACCCGATGAGCTGGGCGTCCCCCTCGCACCGGATCTGCCGGGCCGTCGTCCCGCTCGAGACGAGATTATGAAAACCGCTCACCGCCCCGCAGGCGATCGTGATGAAAAGAAACGGAAGCGGGCTCGGCGCCCCGTCCCCCGCCGCGGTCTGGGGGTCGGGCGGACCGAACGGTCGTCCCACGATCGGGGGGTGCCAGACCGCGATCCCGACCAGCAGCACGATCAACGCAATGTAAAGCTGGTAGCTGTTGATGTAGTCGCGCGGCTGCAGCAGGAGCCACACGGGCAGTACGGACGCGAAAAACGCGTAAGCGAGCAGGATGTAAGTCCACGCGTCCAGGCCCCGCTGTCGCGCCCGCCGTACGTCCCGGGCCATCGCGGCAAACTCGGGACCCGCGGCCGCTCTGGACTCGAAATAATGCACGGCCCTTTCGGCCCGCGTCGCACGGATTCCGTGCACCTGGGGCAGGTCCGGATCCTCCGTCGTCTCGATGATCCGCTCCACGCCCGGATCGGTGACGAATGCGCGGTACATCGGGACCGGAAGCTCCAGCCCGAGGAAGGTCGCCGCGAACATGAGCACCACGCCCGCGATCGTCGCCGGCCCCAGCCGCCAGCCGCGCCGATAGACCATCAGCCCGAACCCCATCGCGATCCCGATCAGGGTGAACGTCGGCACCACGGCCTGCGGCGACAGGTCGCTGAACAGCTGGGCCATCAGCAGCGCGAACGTCCCCATCGCCAGCGCCACGAGAAACACGATGATCAGCAGAAACAGTACGCGGGCTCGGCTGCTGATGATGTCGTACGTAAGATCCCCTACGGTGCGCCCGTCGTGCCGCAGCGACGCGAACAGTGTGGCCATATCGTGCACGCCGCCCACCAGCACGCACCCGAAGACCACCCAGAGCATCGCCGGCACCCACCCCCAGTACACCGCGATCGCCGGGCCCGCGATGGGCCCCAACCCCGCGATCGACGCGAAGTGATGCCCGAACAGGATCGCCGGATGCGTGGGAACGAAATCGACTCCGTCCCGGTGGACGTGCGCGGGCGTCTTCCGGCTGTCGTCGAACCCGAACACGTGACGGGCCAGGAAACCCCCGTACACCCGGTAAAAAAGATAGAGGATCGCCACGCTCAGCACCGTGATCCCCAGGGCGTTCGTAACCACAGCCATCGGCGAAATGACCTCCTTGCAGCAACGCGACGCGGTCCGGCGTCACCCCATCATAGCGACCGCTCGGCCGCCGGCATAGCCGCAACACGCTCCCGCCCGCGCGCCTGGCTCTCGGCAGCCGCGCTCCCTATACTTCTGTCGTACCCGACCGCTGCCCGGTGCGGCGCACCGCCCCGCCGGTCCGACGGTCGTGGCCTCAGGAAACCCAAAGGTGCTCTTCCAGCCCCCGCTGCCGCCGAAGTACCGCCGCATGAACGAGGCCAACCTGGCCGCCGCCATCGCCGCGCGCAAGACGCAACTCGGACAGCGGCTCGTCATCCTCGGCCACCACTATCAGCAGGACGACGTGATTCAGTTCGCCGACTTCACCGGCGACAGCCTTCGTCTTTCCCGGATCGCCGCCCGCCAGAAGCAGGCCGAGTTCGTCGTCTTCTGCGGCGTCCACTTCATGGCCGAGTCGGCGGACATCCTGACGGACGACCACGTCGCCGTGATCCTTCCGGACCTGGCGGCCGGATGCAGCATGGCCGATATGGCTACGCGGGAGCAGCTCGAGGAGGCGTGGGAACACCTGACCTCGGTCACGACCGACCGCATCATTCCGATCACGTACGTGAACTCGTCCGCGAGCGTGAAGGCCTTCTGCGGGGCCCACGACGGCGCGTGTTGCACGAGCTCCAATGCGCCGAAGGTCCTCGAGTGGGCGCTGACCCGCGGCGAGAAGGTGATGTTCCTCCCCGACCAGCACCTGGGGCGCAACGCCGCTTACGGCCTCGGCCATCCCCTGGATTCGATGGTCCTTTATGATCCGGCAGCCCCGGGCGGCGGCCTGACGGATCGGCAGATCCGCGAGGCGCGCTTCATCCTGTGGAAGGGACATTGCAGCGTCCACGCCCTGTTCACCCCCCAACAGTGCGACCGCATCCGTGCCGCCGACCCCGAGGTCAGAATCCTCGTGCACCCCGAATGCTCGTGGGAGGTCGTCCAGAAGGCCGACCTGGCCGGCAGCACGGAGTTCATCATTCATACGATTGACCAGGCGCCCGCCGGCTCCAGGTGGGCGGTCGGCACTGAGATCCACCTGGTGAATCGTCTCGCCGCCAGACACGCGAAAACGAAGGTCGTTCGATCGCTCGCCGGCATCCAGTGCCTGTGCACGACGATGTACCGCATCGACATGCCCCACCTGCTCTGGACACTGGACAACCTCGCCGAGGGCCGCATCGTCAACCGCATCCGGGTGGATGCGCAGACGCGGCACCTGGCCCGGCTGGCGCTGGATCGAATGCTCGAAAACGTCCCCGCGCAACCCGTCGCGGTGAAGTGATCCCCCCGCGCTGCGCCCGCACCGCCGCGACGGCCGCAATGATCCGCCCCGGAAAGCCGGCCGCCGACCTACTTCCAGGACTCCCACATGTACGGGACCAGCGTCGACACGTTGCGCCTGGGGTGCCACGCCCGGTTGCAGCCGAGCGGCGGGCACGGGCTGGTGTGACGGATGCGCTCCAGCGTCATCCGCTCCGTGTGCATGTCCACGAATACCGCATTGAGCTTCTTGTTGTGACGCGGAGCGGCGAGCACCTGAGGATCGTCCACGCGCCGGTCACCGCTCAGACTTGTGTAGTTCGTACGCACGTAGGTTCGAAACCCGGTATCGGGCTTCGGAATCCTCAGCGCCTCCTCGACCACGGCGGCCCAGTCGTTGTACTCCAGCAGCAGCATCTGCTGCGGACCGGAACCCCTCAGACAGGCCGATGGGTTGATGGCATAGCTGCCCCAGATCACGGGCACCGTCGCCCGCGTCCCCGCCGACAGCGGGCTTCTGATCACCCCCCCATCATACCGGTAGTAGCCCAGTCGTCGTCCCGTCCCATTGTTCATCGCCAGCGCGTCGCACGTCGTCGACCCGGCCGGCGGTTCCGTCCAGCTCATCAGCACGTCGCCCCCCGGGAAATCCCTGCCCGTGCCCGCTTCCGTCTCCATGATGGCGGTCACGCCGATCGCATTCCGCGTGACCGCCGCATTCCGCTTCACGTACGCCCCGTCCGCGCTCATATCCGCCAACGGATCCAGGTGTCGATTGGCCCCGGAGTCCAGGTTGGCGGCCGTCTGCGATACGAAGGCGCCCGGCATGGACTTCGGCGTCTTGTCGTTCGGACAACGGAAGATGCCCGTCTCGCCTTTGGCCTGCTTGAGGGCCATGACGGCCCAACCAGACGTCGCGACGATCCGGCCGGTGACCTTCTGCTCCGTCCCGGTAGCCGCCGCCATCTGAAGCGTCTGGCCGAGCTGGCGCAGATTGGCCCCGCAATAGGACCCCATCGCGCTCTCCCTGGCCTTGGCCAGCGAAGGCAGCAGCATCGCCACCAGCAGAGCGATGATCGCCACCACGACCAGCAACTCGATCAGCGTGAATCCGCCATCAGGACCGATACCCCGTCCTTTCCAACCGCGCATTGCAGGGCTCCAGGACATGGCCGACCTCGACGATCACAGGCCTGTAGGAAGTGACTTCGAGCCGGCACCGCACGACCGTGCGGACCGCCTCACCACACACAACTCTAGCCGCTCGCGCCCATTTACGCAAGCGCCAGGTACTACGGGACATGCGGCTCGGCCTTACCTCCCGCTTCGAGCCCCGATACTCCGGATCCTCAAGACCCCACCGCCGGCACGGTCCCGCATCGCGGCCTGTCCCTCAAACATTAACCATCGTTCATGCATTGCCTTAAGGGCGTAAAGGGGCACTCCAACATAGGTACCGCGCGGCATTGCCTCCTGCCACAGCGCCCTACCGCTCCGCATCAGCCGGGCCCCTCCAAGGCCGACGCCGGCTGCGTAACCGGAGCGGTCTGCGGCGCGGATTGTCGCCACCAGCGCCGGAGCGTTTCCAGGTCGAGTCCGCGGGCCTTCGCCTGAAACTGATCAAGCACGTGCTGGATGGAGAACGTCCCCGCCGGCGGCGGAATGGGAAGCTCCTGCCCGAGAACCTGGAGCGTCAGGATGGACTGGCGACCGGTCGACTGAGCCCCCAGGATTCGCATCCGACCGTTGTTGACGAGGATTCGTCCCCCCATCTGCACGAAGCCGATGCGCTCGGGCAGCATGTCCTTGGGCAGCGGAATCCCCACGTACTCCTCGAACAGACCCAGCAGCAGCACGCGGTCGATCGTGCCGCCCCCGGGCGGCGGTGCCACATCGACATCCGCGTCCAGGAGCACGATCTGGTCGTCGGCAACATGCAGGCTGTTGAGCCGCACCGACAGCCGGCCCGTCACCACGCCGATTCCCATTCGCCGGCTGGCCTCGTCGAGCGGTATCTCATCGAGGCGTCCCGAGAGCACAAACTCCCGGACCCGCCGGCCATCGAACTGCGCCTGATGAATCATGAGCCGGGCCCGTCCCCGGATCTCGGGATAACCCAGTCGACTCGCCAGCGGGCCGAACGCCAGATCTTCGATGCGGGCGCTGAACCGGACCGACGCGCGTTCCGCGTCGAACGGCGTGGGGACCAGCGCGTCGTGGATCCGAAGGGTGACGCGACCCGGTACAGGCCCGTACGGCAGCGCCGCCGTCAGTTCCGAGAGGTCCACGTCTTCGGCCTGACCGGAGATCTGGACGGTCTGCACGGATCCCTGCTGCCGGTACGTCACCGTCCCGCCGAACCGCCCGGCCCTCACCGGATGACCCAGCAGAGAGCCGAGGTTCAACACCGAGATCGGCAGGATCGGCAGCGTCAACCGCACCTCCGGCAGGAAGTCATCGGCCAGCGGCAGGACCCGCGCGAAGATGTGCACAGGCTCCTCGACCTCGTTGCCGTTGAGCGACTGCGCAACGAGCGTCGCCTCGCCACGGTGTTGTTCGTCGAAGACGACACGCCCCGTCACGTTCTCCGCCGTCATGTGAAGATCCCGGCGCGGCCAGATGAAATCGACACCGTTGAATCGCACCTCCCGAAGGTCCATCTCTTCGATGTTGCGACTGAAGGCCGCCCGCAGCACCCGCCAGTAGTCCTCGGGAAGCCATTGTTCGGAGCCGATCGTCAACTTGCCGCCCATCACGTCGATCTGAACCGCGGGGCGCTCCCGCGGCCCGCTCTGGTGCCAGATCGCCGCCGGCGAGAGAAACACGCGATCGCGCCGATCCGGAAGCCAGATGCGGATGTCGCGGATGACACGGCTGTGGAACGTGTGCGGATCGATGCCCCCCACCTCGGTCGGCAACTGAAAGAAATCGGTCAGCCGCGCCTCGACCCGGTGCCGGTACCGCTCGGTCCGAAAGTACAGGGCGTACGCGGCGGTCCCGCCGAGAGTGCCCGCCACCAGGCTCGTCACCACCAGGGCCGGCAAGAGATGGCGTCGTTGTCTCATGTCGCCGAAGGCCTACCGGGGCAGAAGCCCCTGCCGGGCGGATCGATACCGCATCTGGTCGCGGGAAAGGCCCAGCACGCCGGCGGCCGCCGTCTGGTCGCCCCGCGTCCGCTCGATGGCCTGCCGGACGAGCTGTTCCTCCACCTTGTCGAGGTCCACCCCTCCCGGCGGCAACAGGAGGTCCCGAATGCCCCCCCCGTTCATTTCCGTCGGTATCGGGGCGGCCCAGCGCGAAGTCCTCGGGCCCGAGCGTCGGGCCGCCGCTCAGAGGCACCGCCCGCTCCACAGCGTTGCGGAGCTCCCGCACGTTACCCGGCCAGGCGTGCGCCTTCAACCGCGCCATCGCCTCCGGCTCGATGCCGCGGACGTCCTTGCGAAACTCGGCGGCGAACTGGGCCGCGAAATGCTACGCCGGCAGCTCCAGGTCACCGCCGCAATCGCGAAGCGGCGGCAGCTCGATCGGGATGATGTTCAGGCGGTAGAAAAGGTCTTCGCGGAACCGCCCTTGGCGAACCGCCTCCTCGATGTCGCGGTTCGTGGCGGCAATCACCCGCACGTGCACCTTGATATCGGCCACGCCCCCGACCCGCCGGAATGTCCGCTCCTCCAGCAACCCCAGCAGCTTGGGCCGGAGCCTCGCCGGCACGAACAGGTCGGGCATCCACCGGGTCACCCCCAGATGCAGGCAAGCCCATTGATCCGGTCCGAAGTGCAACCCCGTCCGCTGCATGTGCTCGGCGATCCGCGCCTCGAAAACGCTCACACTCTCAAGGATCGCCTCGGCCAGAAGCCCCCCGGCAGCGGGGAGCATGCGCGAATCCGTATCGCTCCAGCGTACGAATCCCTCTATCTCCCGGAACTGGACCACACCCATCGCGATCCATTATAAGTCGCCCCTGAGGCACGGCGCGCGGGAGTGCGCGTTCTCGCGCACCTGCGTCGCCCCGAGCCGCACGGCTCCAAGGGCAACGCGGGTGCGCGTTCCCGGATGACGTTGGCACACCGCTTGCCCCGGGCTGCCGCAGTACTCCTGACACTAGGTTGCGATCATGATGGCCCCGGGGACCAGGCCCCCGCCGAGTGAATCCATCAGGCCGGTCGCTCTCGTGGTCGAGCCGGATCGCTTGACGCGGTGGTCCATCCGAACATACTTGGAAGCATGGTTCGACGTCCGGACGGCCGCGACGGCGGCGGAGGCCTGTGCGCTGGCAAGGACCATCCCGGCTTCGCGCCTCTCCGTCGCGATTGTCGCCGATCGCATGCCCGACGGAACCGCCGATGTGGTCATTCAGACGGTCCGGGAATGCAATCCCCAGGCCGGCATTATCGAGACGGTGGTCCCACCGTCCCTGACTGAGGAGGTCGGCAGGACCCCGCCGCCGGATGTCAGGGTGCTGGAGAAACCGTTCCTTCTGGACACCCTTGGCGATATGCTTCGGTCCGGGGATCAGGCCGGGCAGCCCAGCCGGCCGGACATGAGAGCCTGAGCGGCAGCATGCGGCCATTCGGGCCGGCCGCGTGCGGCGGAAGAATACTTCCGACATACATGGGATCGACCTGAACACTGGGCTATCCGGGCGGCGCGCGTTTGCCCGCGCAAGCCCGGCTCGTGGGGCGGACGCTGACGCTCCGATCGGGACCGTCACGCGCCCGAAGCCAGGCATGACGCGTATTCGCCTCCATATTTCGGTCCGCGGACAGGTGCAGGGGGTCGGATTCCGCCCCTTCGTCTATCGCCTGGCTAGGGAACTCGCCCTGGGGGGCTGCGTGGGCAACGATTCCCACGGGGCGTGGATCGAAGTGGAGGGCGAGGCCGAGGCCCTGGCACGGTTTGAGGAGCGCCTTCGGTCCGAAAGCCCGCCGCTGGCTCATATCTACGAAATCCGACGGGTGGCCGTACCCCCCCGCTCGGAGGATACCTTCACCATCGTCCGCAGCCGCACGGACCTCGAACAGGATGTGGGAATCACCCCGGATGCGGCGGTCTGCGCCGACTGCCTCCGCGAGATGTTCGACCCGGCGGACCGCCGCTTCCGGTATCCGTTCATCAACTGCACGAACTGCGGGCCGCGCTACTCGATCATCCGCGACGTTCCGTACGATCGGTCCAACACGACCATGTCCCGGTTCCGCATGTGCCTGCGGTGCCAGCGCGAGTACGACGACCCCGCGGACCGGCGATTCCATGCGCAGCCCAACGCATGCCCGGTCTGCGGCCCCCGGTTGTGGCTCGTCGACGCCGCCGGACGCCCCCTGGAGGGCGATCCGATCACGCGGGCCGCCGACATGCTCCGCGAAGGTCGGATCGTGGCGATCAAGGGGATCGGCGGCTTTCATCTGGCCTGCCGTGCCGATCAGGATGCCCCCGTGGCTCGTCTGCGTCGGCGCAAGGCCCGCGAGACCAAACCCTTTGCGGTCATGGTCCCCGACCTCCGCACCGCTCACGCCCTGGGGCATGTCAGCCCGCTGGCGGAAAAGGAACTGACCAGCCACGAGCGCCCGATCGTTCTCGTGCCGAAGCGCATGGACGGCCTCAGCACGCTCAGCCGACATGTGGCCCCAGGAACTCCCTGCGTGGGAATGATGCTGCCGTACGCCCCGGTACACTTCCTCCTGTTCGCGGAGAACCTGCCGGCCCTGGTCATGACGTCGGCCAATCCCACGGATGAGCCGTTGACGGCCGACAACGAGGAAGCCCTCGAACGCCTGAAGGGGCTGACCGACGCGTTCCTGATGCACGATCGCGACATCGCCCGTCGGGTGGACGACTCCGTCATCATCGTTTCCGGATCCCTCGCCGTGCCGATCCGCCGGGCCCGCGGATATGCCCCGGCGGCCGTGCTGCTCGACCGCCCGGCCCCGGCGCCGGTCCTCGCTGTGGGAGGCGAGTTGAAGAACACTGTGTGCGTCTACCAGGGCCACGATGCGATTCTCAGCGAACACATGGGCGACCTGAAGTCACCCTCGACCTACCGGCACTTCGTCGCTACGGTCGAGAAGCTCCTTGCGCTCCTCCGCTGCCGGCCCGAGTGTGTGGCCTATGACCTCCACCCGGCCTATCTCTCGACGCAGTATGCCCTCCGGCAGCATGTCCTCCTCCAGGGCGTACAGCACCATCACGCCCACATCGCAAGCTGCATGGCCGACAACGGTACCGACGGACCGGTCATCGGAGTCGCTTGCGACGGCACCGGATACGGCGTTGACGGCGCGATCTGGGGCTGCGAGATCATGGTCGCCGACCGGATCGGATTCCGGCGGGTCGGCCACCTCCGGTACTTCCCGCTGCCCGGCGGCGATGCGGCCGCCCGCATGACGTTCCGCCCGGCCTTGGGCATCTGCCGGGGAGAAGGCGACATTCCGCTTCCCGATGTGCTTCTGAATCGCCTGGATCGGGTCGATCCGGCCGAGCGGGCTGCCGTCCTGAGGATGATGCAGCGACGCCTCAACTGCCCGCCGACCTCCAGCCTGGGCCGGTTGTTCGACGCCGTCGCCTTCCTCCTCGGGCTGTGCTGGACCAACGGACATGAGGCGCAGGCGGCCATGGCCCTCGAAGAACAGGCGACCGGGTGGTTGCGAGAGCACGGAATCCAGCCCGCGCCCGGCGACGGGCCGCAGCCCGAGTCCGCTTTTCCTCAGATCGAGCCCTATCCGTTTGATGTCGCCTGCACGGAGGGTATGATTGAACTGGACTGGCGCCCGATGGTGGGTGCCATACTGGCGGAGATCGGCGACGGCCGGCCGGCAGACGGAATCGCCGCCCGCTTTCACGAAACGCTCGCCCATATGCTGGCTCGCGCCGCGAGCCTCGCAGCCGACCGGGCGGATCTGCGGACGGTGGCCCTCTCCGGGGGGTGCTTTGCGAATCAGATCCTTCTGGCTCGCACCGGTCGCCTCATCGAACGCGAGGGCCTGACGGTCCTGACCCACCGGCGTGTCCCGCCGGGGGATGGCGGCCTGGCGCTGGGGCAGGCTGTCGTTGCCGCCGCCCGCCTTGAAAGGAACGCCTGATGTGCCTGGCTGTTCCCGGACAGGTGCTTGAGACGCGAGACGACCAGGCCCTTGTGGACTTCCAGGGCAACCGCATGGAAATCAGCACCGTGCTGACGCCCGACGTCCGCGCCGGCCAATGGGTGCTCGTGCATGCGGGCTTCTCCATCACCGTCGTATCGGCCGAGGAAGCCCGCGAAACCTGGTCCTATCTGCGGGAACTGGCCGCCGCCTCCGACGAGCCGACCCCGCCGGGAGCCGGGCCGCCATGACCGAAACCCTCGCTCGCATCCGCGACCAGATGCACGCCTTGGCGGCCGAATGCGGCCGGGCCATCCAGCTCATGGAAGTATGCGGAACGCACACCGTCTCCGTCTTCCGCAGCGGTATCCGCTCGATGCTCCCGCCGAACGTCCGCCTGATCAGCGGACCCGGGTGCCCGGTCTGCGTAACCGCCCAACGGCACATCGACGCGGCCGTCCGGCTCGCCGAGGCGGATGACGTCATCCTCGCCACCTACGGCGACATGCTCCGCGTCCCCGGAAGGCTGGGCAGCCTCGAACAGCAGCGGGCCCGGGGCGCCGATGTCCGCGTAGTGTATTCGGCCCGCGGGGCCATCGACCTGGCGCTGGCCCATCCCGATCGGACGGTCGTCTTCGTCGCCGTCGGCTTCGAAACCACCGCCCCGGCCACGGCCGCGACCGTGCTGGAGGCCCAACGGCGCGGCATCGAGAACCTCTGCTTCCTGGCTGCCCACAAGCGGGTCGTCCCCGCCATGCTCGCCCTGCTCGCACAAGGCGACGTCCCGCTCGATGGTTTCCTCTGCCCCGGGCACGTCAGCGTGATCATCGGCTCCTCCGCCTACCGCCCGGTCGTCGAGCGTTTCGGAAAACCCTGCGTCGTGGCCGGCTTCGAACCGCAACAGATCATGCTCGGCCTGCTGCACCTCCTCCGGCAGATCCGTTCCGGTCAATGCCTTCTCGAAAACGTGTACGACGTGGCCGTCACCCCGGAGGGCAACCGCGTCGCGCAGGACCTGCTGGCGCAGGTATTCGAGCCGGCGTCCGTCCCCTGGCGGGCCATGGGCTGGATTCCTGACAGCGGGCTTGAGTTCCGACCCCCGTACCGCCGCTTCGACGCCCTGCGACGGTTCCGCATCGAACCGGGCGACGATGAAGACCATCCCGGCTGCCGCTGTGGCGAGGTCATCCAGGGCAAGATCACTCCCGACCGATGCCCGCTCTTCGGCGGCCCGTGTACGCCCTTCCAACCGGTCGGCCCGTGCATGGTTTCGAGCGAGGGCACTTGCGCGGCCTGGTACAAGTACAACCGGCCCGGCGCCGCCCCCGCTCGGATGGCGGGGGGGCGCACTTGAGATCCGGCGGCGGCCCCACAGACCCCTACGGCATATCGCCGCCCGGCCATGACCGGATCGTCATGTCGCACGGCGGCGGCGGCGAATTAACCTCCCGGCTCATTCGCGATCACCTGCTGCGCGTCCTCGGAAACCAGTGGCTGGATCCGCTCACGGATGCGGCGGTGCTCGGACCGTGCGACGGACCGCTTGTGGTAACGACCGACTCCTTCGTCGTCCAGCCCATTGAGTTCCCCGGGGGAGACATTGGAAGACTGGCGGTCTGCGGAACCGTCAACGACCTCGCCATGATGGGCGCCATGCCCATCGGGCTGACGCTCGGTCTCATCCTCGAGGAGGGGTTGCCCCTCGAACGGCTTGATCGGATCGTGCAGTCGATCGGGGCCGCCGCCCGAGAGGCCCAGACCCGCATCGTAACCGGTGACACGAAGGTCATCGAACGCCGGGGCGACGGCGATGGGTTGCTCATCAACACGGCCGGCGTAGGCCGCCAGCTCGACGGAGTGAACCTCAGTGCCCGCCGCATCCAGGTCGGCGATGCCGTCATGATCAGCGGCCGGATCGCCGAGCACGGCCTGGCCGTCATGTCGCGAAGAGAGGGGCTGGAGTTTGCCTCCTCGCTGGTCAGCGATGTCGCCCCGCTCAACGCGCTGGTGCGCAGCCTGTTCGAGACCGGGGCCGACATCCGGTTCCTCCGGGATCCCACGCGGGGTGGGCTGGCAGGCGTCCTGGCCGACATCAGCTCGGAATCGGGCCTGAGCCTCGAAATCGAAGAGCGCGCCGTTCCCATCTCGCCGACCGCCCGACACGCCGCCGAAATCCTCGGCCTGGACCCTCTGGCCGTCGCCAATGAGGGCAAGCTCGTCGCGGTGGTGGCCCCGGACGACGCCGAGCGGCTCCTCGCCGCGTGCCGCGCACACCCCTTGGGCGCCAACGCCTCCATCATCGGGCGCGTCACCGCTGCCCAGCCGCCCCTCGCGGAACTCATCACCGAAGCCGGCGGCCGCCGGATCATCCAGAAGCCCTACGGCGAGGACCTCCCACGCATCTGTTGACGAGTGAGCGTCCTGTAAACCCCGTCTGGGGGGGGTCAAGGTGTGCCGGCCGGCCGATCACTCGGCTGCGGCGGTCGCGTGGGCCGCCTTCCAGCGGTCCGGCAGGAATTCATCGAGTCGGCTCACCGGCCTCGCCCCGATCCGCGTCAGGACGTCCTTGAGATACGCAAACGGGTCCACGCCGTGCCGCTTGCTCCAGGCCACCAGACTCGCCAGCACCGCCCCGCCCCCTCGTCATCCCCGCGCAAGCAGGAATCCACGACAAGCCGGACTTTTCCGTCACTCCCGTACAAGCGGCAACACGCGACCCACCCCCGCCCCCCGTCATTCCCGCGGCCGGCAAGGCCCGACACAGCCCCGCCCTCTCGTCATTCCCGCGCAAGCGGGAATCCAAGACAAGGCGGCCCTCGTCATTCCCGCGCAAGCGGGAATCCAGGACAACGCAGCCGCGCGCGGCGTGAGTCTGGACCCCCGCTTTCGCGGGGGTGACGATACGGGGCATGATGGGCCGTCAAGGGCGCCAACGCGGCCCTCTCCCGTCATTCCCGCGCAAGCGGGAATCCAAGACAAGGCGGCCCTCGTCATTCCCGCGCAAGCGGGAATCCACGAGAGGTCGGCTCCGCCCGGCCCTCGATATCTCGCACCATCGCACACCTCCGACCGCATCCTCGCAAATCCGAGGTGGCGAAAACACGAAGGGATTCACAGGACGCTTACGTTGACGACGCCGGGGCGGCGCCCCAGTAGCCCGCAGGCGCCCGACGAACGAACAGGTCCCTCCCCAACCGTCCGCCGCGGGGCCACGCGGCACAAGAGCCTTGCGAAGCGGCGTCGCGGCCGGAGCGGCGGCTGTGCGCGCAACAAGACGCCCGACAGGCTCTCGCCCGCCGGGCGTCGGGTATTCAGTAAACAGTGTCGTAGCCGGGCGGGCGATCACTCGCCTCGCCGGTCGGCCCGAAGGCCGCCCCGAGAATGCGCTGACCTTTTTCCGCCGTCCGCCGGAAGCAGACGGTGGTCTAGATAAATCCTCTAGAAAGGAGGTGATCCAGCCGCAGGTTCCCCTACGGCTACCTTGTTACGACTTAGTCCCAGTCACCGAGCCTACCGTCGGCCCACCGAAGTGGGACTTCGGGTATTCCCAGCTCCCATGACTTGACGGGCGGTGTGTACAAGGCTCAGGAACACATTCACCGCGCCATGGCTGATGCGCGATTACTAGCGATTCCGGCTTCATGGGGTCGGGTTGCAGACCCCAATCCGAACTGGGAGGCGGTTTTTGCGATTTGCTCCACCTTGCGGTCTCGCGTCGCTCTGTCCGCCCCATTGTAGCACGTGTGACACCCTAGGCATAAAGGCCATGATGACTTGACGTCGTCCCCACCTTCCTCCGGTTTGACACCGGCAGTCTCGCTAGAGTCCCCGGCATGACCCGTTGGCAACTAGCGACAGGGGTTTCGCTCGTTATGGGACTTAACCCGACACTTCACAGCACGAGCTGACGACAGCCATGCAGCACCTGTGCACGTTTCACCCGAAGGCAGCCGGCTCCTGTTTCCAGGACGGCATCCGTGCATGTCAAACCTAGGTAAGGTTCTTCGCGTTGCTTCGAATTGATCCACATGCTCCACCGCTTGTGTGAGCCCCCGTCAATTCCTTTGAGTTTTAGCCTTGCGGCCGTACTCCCCAGGCGGCGCACTTATCGCTTTTGTTTCGGCACGATTGCCGTCAGAGACCCTCGTACCTAGTGCGCATCGTTTACGGCGTAGACTACCGGGGTATCTAATCCCGTTTGCTCCCTACGCTTTCGCGTCTCAGCGTCAGGACAGGCCCAGCGCCCCGCTTTCGCCACCGGCGTTCCCTTAGATATCTACGCATTTCACCGCTCCACCTAAGGTTCCAGGCGCCTCTACCTGCCTCAAGACCGGCCGTATACCAAGCCATTCCTCGGTTGAGCCGAGGGCTTTCACAAGGTACGCGCCGGCCCGCCTACACGCGCTTTAAGCCCAGTGATTCCGAACAACGCTAGGGACCCCCGTCTTACCGCGGCTGCTGGCACGGAGTTAGCCGTCCCTTTCATCTGCTGCTCAACTCGCCCGGTTATTCGCCAGACTCGCTTGCGAACAGACTATTACGGTTTACATCCCGAAGGACTTCATCCCGTACGCGGCGTCGCTCCGTCAGGCTTTCGCCCATTGCGGAATATTCGTTGCTGCAGCCACCCGTAGGTGTCCGGGCAGTGTCTCAGTCCCGATGTCGCGGGCCGACCTCTCAGCCCCGCTACCCGTCTTCGCCTTGGTGGGCCGTTACCTCACCAACAAGCTGATAGGACATGGGCCGCTCCCAGACCGGTAGGCCTTGCGGTCCCCACCCTTTGATCCGCGGCCGATGCCGACCGCGGATGTCATCAGGTATTAGCGGCACTTTCGCAAAGGACCCTTGCGGGCCCGCCGTTATCCCTGTGTCCGGGGTACGTTACCCATGCATTACTGACCCGTCCGCCACTGAACACGCCGAATATTGCTACCCGACGTGTCCCGTACGACTTGCATGCCTTAGCCACGCCGCCAGCGTTCGTTCTGAGCCAGGATCAAACTCGTCACTTGAATATCGATGTCACCCGATGACGCTCGCCGTCGCCGACAAGCGCCCCGGCTAACCATCGACGGAATCGGACCGCCGCGCCCAACCGGCCGCGGCTGTCCTTCCGGGCTCTCACAAACCGTCTGAATACGAGAATGTGAGATCGCGGCCAACCGAGCCGCCTTTCAGCGGCCCGGATGCCGAACACACACCTTGCCCCCCGAGACGCCCTGGCAGGCGCCCGGGGAACTCAGGTTCTTGGATCATGGACCCGCGCACGACTTCAGACCGGCGCAAGCCCACACATTCTCGCGGCTATCGAACACTGTTCACTTGTCAAAGAACACTTCACCGAGAGCCCATCGGGCTATCCCGACGGGCCCCACATTGTAACAGCCCCCGCCGGCATGTCAAGCACGCTTTCCGCCGGCCGCCCCGCCCTGCCTCCTATCGGCTCAGGCGACAGCGGCGCAAAAGAAACCCGGTCGCTTTTCATCGTCAGGCCGTCCCATCCGCTCGCGAGCTCAGGCACCCGCGACAGGACGGCAGACGGTAAAATCAACCGGTCCATGCCGCCGTTGGCACGAGTAGTATAGCACCATCACAACCCAAGTCAAGCGCTCACAAGACATTGCAGCGCAGCAACTTACAACTATTTATTTGCGATACCTCGAGTCTCGTGCCCACCCTATCCCCCTCAACCCCCTGCTGGCCCGTCACCCGCCGAACGCTTACGATGTCACCTTTCGGGAGGCTACTGCGTGCATCGCACGTGCTTCATGGCCGTCAACCGGGCCACAGCCACGGCACTCGCTGCCCTGCTCCTCCTGCACAACCTCGTGGCGTCGGCCGACGCTCAGTTATCGGACGGCTCGGAGCATGAGTATCGCCAAGTCCCGGGCGACTGTCGGATTGGCCACCCGGATGCGCCAGGTCCGAATCGCTTGGGCCCTGTCGGCCCGACCGCAAGTCGCACAGTCGGAGACGTCGCCCCCCAAGCCCAAGGCCCCGGGCCGAACGTTCGGCCGCTCATGGCTCCCACCCCGGCCGGCGAGGCGGCGCCGTCGCCCACGGTTCATCCCTCCGGCGGCGAAACCTTCACCGGCGCAAGTTCACTCCACCTCCTTTCGTCCTGTCACCCGGAACACCTCGCGGACCTTGATCGCGATGGCGATGTCGATCTCGCCGACTTCGCCCGTTTTCAGGCATGCCACAGCGGCCCCGGCAGGCCGCTCCCGGCGCTCTGCCACGAGGCAGACTTCGACAACGACGGCGATGCCGACCTGCACGACTTGGCCGTCTTGCAGGTTTGTTTCAACGGCCCCGATCTGAGCCCGTCGGCGATATGCCCTGTCGTCCAACGGATCCCGCCGAGGCCACCCGACGCGGTCGGCGGCAGCCGCTTCATCGCAGAGGTGGCCGCACTCCCCCTGGTCCAGCGCGAGCAACGGGTGCTCGCCGAACTCCTTTGCGGCAACCTGCCCGAGTTCCTCCGACGATTCGTACCCGTGCACGTCTCGGCCACGGGACCCCGCGGAACCCCGCACACAGGCGCGTATGAGGTGATGCCCGACTACCTGGCGATCGGCGGCGACGCGGACTGGGTCCGCATGCCGATGCGGCCGCAGACCGCACAGCAGGTCGCGGACTCCTTCGGATGCGTCCTCCCGACCCGGAAGATGGTCGATGACATCCACCGGGCCGCCGTGGTGAAGCTCGCCCCACAACCGTTCACGCCCTCGGCGCAAATGACCACGGTGCCGGTCTTCTGGCGACATCATCAGGAGATCGAACGGCGCCGGCACGGACTCCCGCCCGGCTGGTTGATCGCGGGGATCAAGAAAGACGTGGTCATCACCCCGGAGCTGGCCCGCCGGCCGCATTGTGTGGCCATCTACGGATGGCATCGCCCCGATGGAGCGCCGATTCAGCCGCTGTACGTCGGCCACGAAAGCTCGTGGGTCGATTACAGCCACGGGGTCCGGCTTGTGCGGGGCGTCATGACGGTGGACGGCGTGCGCAAGACCGTGGTCGATGTGCTCGCCGACCCGGAGACATCGCCCCTGCTGAGCGACGAAGGGGTCGTCGAAGTCCCGCGATACTGAGCACTCAAATCGTCCCGATCAGACCATCGCGGCGGCGCACAAACCTCGGACACCGGGGGCCGCCTCGGCCACCCGTCACACGCTCCGGGGCAGGCGATGCGGACGCAAAGCCGGCGCTCGAAGCCGTCGGGACGCGCGCTGCCGGCCCCGGGGGACGATCACTCCGGCGCAATCCATCGCTCGTAGGCGACCGGGGCACCGAACCGGGCCACCGTATTCTCATGGCGGCTCCCAACGCTCAGGCAGTGGATGAAGCCGTTCATCTGGCCCACGAGGGCCGTATGCAGGATCCTGTTCTGCGGATTCGTGTGGATGATCACATCGACACGTCCCTCCAGTCCGCGCCAGCGCTTCAGCTCGCCGGCAGTGGTCCCGGTCAGGGGGATGTCGCGGCCGATCCGTTCGATCATCCGGAGCGTCTTCCGGTAGGTGCCGCCGTCCGGTCCGACAACGAGCTTGCCGTCCACCGTGATGTTCCGGTCGTCGTACGCAAGGACGACCAGCACATGATCGCGCCCGCGTCGGAGCCACTCGACCAGTCGCTCGCCGTGCCGCAGCGCATCGGCGAATCCGTAGTTGGCATCCAGGAAGGCGATCCGGCGGACGCGATCGGGAATCGCCTCGGCCCCCTCGATGTAACCGAAGACAAAGCCGCCCCCGCCGCTGTGCGCGGTCAGCTCGATCGCGGCCGCGGGAACGCCCAGCCGCTCCTGGACCGACTCGACGATCCGCCGGATGGGTTCCGCATAAGGCGCGTGCTTCGTCTTCCAGGCCGGCCAGCTCTTCAGGTCATTCTCCAGGTAGGCGACAACGAGGTTCTCCTCCCGAAGGAACTCGCGCAGGTATCGTGTCTGGGCCCCGATGTGCTGGATCCCGAAGTGCCAATCGACGCCCGGCCCGAGGCGCCGCCCGATCGTCTGCCCGATCGTGTTGCCGTTCGGCAGCGCATACAGGACCAGCCGCGTGGGCCGCCCGGGATCGAAGCCCTCGGGAGGCGGGGCGTTGATCAGGACGGACACATCTTCGCCCCAGCGGTACGTCAGAACCTGCTCTCCGAACCGGCCCTCGATCCGGAAGCCCGGGAGGCTCGCCGGCCGCGTCCCCGGCAGGTCTTGAGGCTCACCATGCGCCGCCAGTACGCACGCGGCAACGACGGCGGCAGCACATCCGCGGTTGAAGTACATGGCCGGAGTCTATCGCCAGACCGGTGGAAACGACACACTCCGTGGGCCGCGAAGTCAGACGCAAAGGCGCAAACGATACTCCCCGTCGCAGTGCTCCACCGTGCAGGGCCGGCCGAAAGCCTCCGCCAGGATCTCACCTCGCAATACCTCGGGCTTGGGGCCGGCAGCCAGGACTCGCCCGGCCCGGAGCACGAGCACGTGGCCGATCCACCCACCGATCTCTTCGATGTGGTGCGTCACGAGCACGGTGCTGGGCGAATCCGGGCGAGCCGCCAGGCGCCCGAGGTCGCCGAGGAAGGCCGCCCGTGCGGCCGGATCGAGCCCCGCGCAGGGCTCATCGAGGATGAGCAGGGCCGGACGGCTCACCAGCGCCCGCGCGATGAGAACGCGCTGCCGCTCCCCCTGCGAAAGCAGCTCATACCGCTGCTCCGCGATCTCCGCCGAACCCACCGCGGCCAGCGCCTCATGGGATCGGGCGTATTCCTCCGGTCCGGGCTCACGATAGAGCCCCAGCGATGCGTCGAGGCCGGAAGCGACAATATCGACCGCGCGGTCCCGGCCGGGAACCTGATGCTCCAGCGTCGAGCTGACCCATCCGATGGCCTTGCGGAGCTGCGGGATGTGGCACTGGCCGAAGACCTGCCCGAGGACTTCCACGGCCCCGTCCGTGACCCACTCATAGCCCGTGATGACCTTGAGCAACGTCGTCTTCCCGGCGCCGTTGGCGCCCAGGATCGCCCAGTGCTCGCCGGCCTTCACCGTCCAGCATACGTCGGACAGGATCCGCCGGTCCCCTCGACGATAGGTGACGTTGTGAAGTCGGATGACTGCCATGGATGCCGGGATCACGCCTGCGGTCTCACCCCGGCCGGCTCGGGAAAGAACAGGTCGTCCTCGGCGATGTCCGGGATCCCGATGACGAGCACCCGCATCTTTCCCCGGGCCGCGTGACGTACGCCGGGCGGAATGTGAACGAGCGAACCCTTGCGTACCGGGTGATCGACTCCGTCGAGCCTCACGGCCCCCTCCCCTTCCAGCACGTAGTACAGTTCGGTGCCACGGCGGTGATAGTGCTCGCGGGCCCCGTCGATTTCGACCACGTGCGCCCAGGCGGCCACGCCGGTTCCCGCATCCTCCCGGCTGATGAGTCGATAGCGGTGCCCGCACGTGCTGGGCTCTCGCGGGGCATCCGCCTCGTGCCGCACCAGACAAGCCTGTACCATGGTTTGTCCTCCGCCCTGGCCGCAGGCGCACCTGTCCGGCCGGCCTGCCGCACGGACCCCCATCTCCGGCGCGCCCGTCCTTCTCAAAGGCGCCCCACCAGGCTCAGAACCACCAGCCCCGCCGCGATGCGATACACCGCAAAGGGCGTGAACCGATGCGTCTGGATGTACCGCATGAACGCCGCGACGACAACCCACGCGACCACGAACGACACCAGAAAGCCGACCCCAAGCAGCACTACCTCGCCGCGGTGAACCTCGTCCAGGTGTTTGATCAGCGAATAGCCCCCCGCCGCCAGCATCGTCGGAATCGCCAGAAAAAACGAGAACTCCGCGGCGGCCGCCGTCGACAACCCCACCGCCAGACCGCCCATGATCGTGGAAGCCGACCGGCTCATCCCCGGCCAGAGGGAAAGACACTGCGCCACGCCCACTAGTAATGCCTGCCCAAAGGTGATCCGGGCCGCGTCGAACACCCGTGGCCGGCGACAGACCCGCTCGATGACGAGTATGCCCGCCCCGCCGGTCAGCATCGCTACCGCCACCGGCAACGGAAACTTGAGCCGCTCCTCGATGAAGTCCCCGGCCAGCAGACCCAGTAGGGCGGCCGGGACGAACGCAACGAAGAGCCTGACGAACAGGTGCCGGTGCGGCGGCGTCCCCTCCGAAGAGCCCCCCAATCGCCACAGTCGCCGCCGGAAGTAGACCACCACCGCCAGGATCGCACCGACCTGGATGAAAATGTCGAACGTTCCGCTCCAGAAGGGATGGCCGCCCGGGATGCCCAGCAGCGGCTCGACGAGGATCATGTGCCCGGTGCTCGAGATGGGCAGGAACTCCGTGAGTCCCTCCACGATGCCCAGCACCACGGCCCGGAGAACGTCACTCATACAGCCACCCGCCGCAGGAGCGCCCGCTCGCGGCCCCGCAGGCCGCGATCCGCCCGCCCCGGGAGTCCCCGGGGACCGATGCGATCGAACCGGGGTCGCATCAGCCCCCTGCACCCGCTCGCAGAACGATCTGCCCGATCACGTTCACGTAGAGGCCGCACACCAGATCGTCCAGGAGCACCCCCCAACCGTCCGGCAGCCGCTCGAGCCGGCGCGCGGGCGGCGGCTTGAGAATGTCCAGCACCCGAAACAGGACGAACGCCCCGACATACGCCCCGATGATCGCCGGCCCCGACAGCGAGGCGAGCGGCAGCCCGAGCAGGGCGGCCCACTGCCCCGCCGCCTCATCCAGGACGACGCAGCCGGGATCGTGCCCCTTTCGCGACCGCGCCCCCCACCGGTCGATGGCCCAACGGCCCCAGCCCACGCACGCCGCACAGGCCGCCACCCAGAGCAACCCGAGTATCGGGGCGAACCAGCCCGGCCGTCCCCCCCGAACCAGCGCCTCGCGAAGTAGTAATGCTCCCGCCAGCGCTCCGGCCGAGCCCCAGGTCCCCGGTGCCAGCGGAATCAGACCCAGGCCGAAGAAGGTGAGCACCACCCTTCGGATCATGCCGTCTCCACCGGCCGGGCCGTCTCGGAAAGGATGTGGCGGGCCATACCCAGGTAGGAGATGACCGACAGCACCGTCACGACGACGGTCGTCCAGATCAGCACGTGCCGGGCGGCGTGAAAGAAGGAAGCCCCCCAGATATTCGGATGCGCCAGCGAAAAGAGAATCCACGCAGTGGTCAGAGACTGGATGAACATCTTGACCTTGCCGTGAACGTTGGCCGCGAACGACTCGCCCCGCGCCTCCGAAAAACCCCGCACCCCGGTCACCAGGAGCTCTCGCCCCAGCACGAGCACCACCATCCACACGGCCACGCCGCTGATCTGCCGGCCGTCCGCCGAAAACCCGGGGCCGGCAAAGAACGCGAACGCCCCGCACACGAGGACCTTGTCCACGAAGGGATCGATCACCCGCCCGAAGCTCGTCACCTGATTCTGGCGGCGGGCCAGATACCCGTCGACCACGTCGCTGAGTCCCGCCACGATGAAGATCCAACCGCACACGTCCAGCAGCCACAAGCGCGGGGGCTGTTCGCGGATCGAGAACTGCGCCAGCAGCGCGAAGAAGACGATCGACAGGAACAGCCGCCCGATCGTAATCTGGTTGGGAATGTTGACTCGCATCTCACCCACCGGGGCGGCCGGGCGGCACGGGGGCCGCCGCCGATTCCGCCGACACCGCTAGGCTAACGCCCGCGCAACGAGCGATCAAATCATAGCCGCGGGCGCCGACGCAGCACACGTGGGCCACTTCGCCCGGCCGAAGCCCCCCGCCCTCCACGAATGTCACGGAGTCGACCTCCGGAGCCTGACCGGCGTGACGCGCACGCTGGACGAGCAGGCCGTTCTCGCGCGCGGGCGCAGACTCCACCAGCACCTCGAAACTCCGGCCGACCTGTCGGCGGGCCAGATCGAACGCGATCTCCTGCTGGGCCGCCATGAGGGCCTCGACCCGCCGGCGCTTCACGTCGTCCGGGATCTGATCCCTCATCCGACCGGCGGGGGTCTCGGGTTCACGCGAATAGGCGAAGACGCCCAGGGCATCGAAGCGGAATCCGCGGATGAACGCGAGCAGTTCCTCGAACTCGGCCTCCGTCTCGCCGGGAAACCCCGCGATGAGCGTCGTCCGGATCGCCACACCCGGGATGCGCGAACGGATCCGGTCCAGCAGGGCCTCCGTCCGGGCGCGCGTCACCCCGCGACCCATCGCGCGAAGCACGCGGTCGTTGATGTGCTGGAGCGGCAGATCCACATACTTGACCACATGTTCGCCGTCGGCGATCGCTTCAATCATCGCATCTGTAAACACGGACGGGTACGCGTAGAGCAGCCGAATCCACCGAACCCCCGGCAGGCGGTCGAGCTCCCTCAGCAGACCCGGCAGACCGGGCTCGTAACCGATATCCTCTCCGTAGCTCGTGGTGTCCTGGCCGATCAGGTTCAGCTCGAGCGCCCCGTCCGCGATCAGTTCACGCGCTTCCTCGAGGATCAGCCCCGGCGTCTTGCACCGCATCGGTCCCCGGATGGCGGGAATCGTACAGAACGTGCACCGCTGGTTGCAGCCTTCGCTGATCCGGAGGTACGCGTAGTGTCGCGGCGTCAGCCGCAGACGGGCCGTCTCCGCGGACGCGTAATAAGGAGGATGCTCCCCCAGATACACATCGGCCGCCCGACCCCCGCGACGCCCGACGGGCACCGGGTCGCTCAGCGCCGCCTTCACCACGTCCTCGCGGTTGTGAACGCCCACCAGCGCGTCGATCTCCGGGAAAACCTCCAGGAGACGCCGCCCGTCGCGCTGCACCAGACATCCGGCCACGACCACCCGCCGGCACCGCCCCCTCCTCTTGCGTTCGATGGCCTCACGAATGACCTCGTGGGCCTCCTGACGCGAGGCCTCGAGGAAGCCGCACGTGTTGATCACGATCACATCGGCATCGGCCCCGTCCGATGTGATCACCGCGCCGGCTTCCGCGAGCTGCCCCAGCATCTTCTCGGAGTCCACGAGGTTCTTGGCGCACCCGAGCGCAACAAAGGCGACTTCCGCAGGTCTGGCCACACATTCCTCCGCTGACGCCGCCCACCGGCCCCCGCATGGGCGCGGCCACCTCCTCCGGCGGCTCGGCTCATTGTAGCATGCGGCCGCGCGGCCGTTGCAGGCCGCATCCGCCCGCCCGAGCCGCAGCCCATCGCCCGGCCCTGCCCGCGACCGGCCTTTCACCCCGTGGGAAGCGCCGCCCGCACCGATCGTCACTCGACGATCTCGAGCAGGTCCACGATGAAGATCAGCGTGGCATTCGGCGGAATGGTCGGAGGGTTGCCGGCCTGACCATAACCCAGTTCCGGCGGGATCACGAGTCGGCGCGTCCCGCCGACGGCCATGGACCGGATCCCCTCGGCAAACCCGGCGATCACCCCCGTGAGCCGGAACTGGGATCCCTCGCCGGCGTCGAACTGCGTGCCGTCTTCGAGGAAACCGTAGTAGTTCACGCGAACGGTACCGTCCGCCGGCGGCGTCGGACCGTCACCGATCGCGAAGTCCTGGTATTTCAGGCCGCTCGCGGTCGTCACGGTGGGCGCGACCTCGGCCGACTCGATGATCACGTCTTCCACAGGCCGTTCGTTGACGGTCTCGAGCTGGTGGATGCGGTCGACCACCTCGATGCCGTCCACGACCCTGCCGAAGACCGCATACCCGGCGCCCGACGGCCCGGCATCCAGGAACGGATTGTCCAGAACGTTGATGTAGAACTGGGAAGTCGCGCTGTCCGGGTCGTCCGTCCGGGCCATGGCGACGGCCCCCCGAACGTTCGAGAGCCCGTTGTCCGCCTCGTTGACGATCGGATCGTACGTCGGCGCTTTCTGCGTCCCATCCGGCAGGAAGGCACCGGCCTGGATGACCGGCGGATCCTGCGCCACCCGATGGAAGATCACGCCGTTGTAGAACCCGTCGTTCACATACTCCAGGAAGTTCTCCACGGTGATCGGAGCGGCGCCCGGGTCCAGTTCGAGAACGATGTTCCCCTCGGTCGTGCGCAATCGCACGTAGACCTTCTCCGCCTGCGTCCGCGTCACGGTCACCTGCTGTCGGCAGGTCGCCACGTGACCGTCGCGATCCATAGCCCACCAGTTCACCGCCGTCGTCCCCACGGGAAAACCGCCCACGGGGGCATCGCTGTACGCAGCCACCACGTTCCCCTCGGCGTCTTGCGCCGAGACCACACCCAGGGAAACCGTGACCGCCTCGTCCGAATCCGTCTGGACGGCCACGTCCGCCGGACACGTGATCGTGGGCCACGCGGGGGATCCCACCGCGTTGCCGTTCTCATCGATCTCCGTCATCTCCACGGTGACCGGTTTGCCGTCCTGGACGGGAACACTGAACCGGCTCCCATCGCCCATGTCCGTCATCTCGGTCGGCAGACCCGCGACCGCATCGACGATCTCCATCCCGCTGACGACCCGCCCGAAGACGGTGCGGCCCCAGACGGGGTTCTCGCCCGGCACAAAGTCCAGGGCCGTGTTGTCCTCCGTATAGATCACGAACTCGGACATCGCCGAATCCCGGCCCTCCCGCTCGATCATGGCCAGGTAGCGCCGGCGGTTGGGAATGCCGTTGTTCGACTCGTTCTTGACCCTGTTGCCGGTGGACCGCGCCTGAAGATCCGTCCCGAACCGCCCCAGGTAGATGCCCTCCCCCGCCGGCGCCGCATGAACGATCGTATTGCTCAGGCGTCCCTCCCGCAGAAGCCACTGGAAGTTGGCCACCGTCAGCGGAGCCTGCACCGGAAACAACTCCACCACGAACGAACCGGCGCTCGTCGAGATGCGCACCCGCGGCTTGCCGACGGCCGGAGGCACCGCCCCGCCGCCGTCCTCGGACGGCCCGGTTGCATTCATGCAGAGCTGGCCCGACAGCAGAGGGACTGCCAGAAGCACGAGCAGCGTTTTCTTCACCGGAAACTCTCCCGAAAGGCGACCCGCGATCACTCGCCCCTATGACGCCGCGGATTATACAGCCCGGCCGTCCTCTCGTGGAGCCGTGGTCGAACGCGCCGATCATGCAGGAGCTTGCATCGGCCCGGATTTCGCCGATGATTACGCCGCCATGACAACGCATCAGCCCCTTCCGGCGGCGTGCTTATGTCTCGTGCTCGTGCCGACGATCCTCGCGGCCGGGCCGACCGCATCGGCCCCCGCGCCGTCCACATCGGCGAGCCGACCGGTCCGACTGACCGAGCCGGCCCTGGCCGACTGGATGCTCCGCACGGGTGTGCTACCCGCGGAACAGGTCGATGAGAGCGCCGCCCAGCAGCGGGCTCGATTGCAGGAGGCCTTGCGCAGAGCGTCTGAGCCTGAGATCCGCGTTCAACTCGCTCTGGCCCTGGCCAACTGGGAACTCGCCGAGGCCACCGCCCCCGCGCTGACCCGGTGGATTCTGGGGCTCCGCACCCCTTCCGATCTTGCGCAACTGGGCCGGGCGGCGACCTCCGCGCGCGACGCGATCCGGACGGCTGAACGGCAACTCCAGGAGCTCCCCGCCGACGATGACCGGTCGGCGCAGCGGCGGCGGACCCGGTGGCGCGCGGCGATCGAGCGACTCCAACCGTTCGCCTCCGCAGCGGATGCCCTTTCGAGGATCGCCGCCGGATCAGAAGACCCGCCTCACGACGCGCAGGAAGCGGCTCGCGACGCCGCCATCGAGCTGTCCGAACTTCGGGAAGAGGTCGACGACGAACTGGCCGCCGCCGCCCGGTTGTGGCAGGCGCTCCTGCTCGAAGCCGCCGGTCGCTCGGATCGGGCGCTGGAGGCCCTGGGGCCGGCCACGGCGGAGGCAGAAGGCATGCCCTACGACTTCTACGCACGCCTCCTGCGATGCCACATCCTTCTGGCCCGCGGGTCCTCCGGCCTGGTCGCCGGCCTGACGCTCCGGATGCACCGGGCCACGGAAAAGTGGTTTGCCCTCAACTCGAACGACGCCGCCCGCGCGGATCGAACCCTCCAGTTCGTTCGCGCCGTCGCGATGCGCCGCTGGGCGGAGGCCCTCGAAGAGACACATCCCGAGCTTGCGCGCGACCACCGCCGGAAGGCTGATCAGCTCATCGACCGAATCCGCTCCTCCGAAAAGTCCGATCTGTACCTCCTGCGCCCCAGCGTGCCCCGCCTCGTGGAGCCCCCCGACTTGGAGGACGAATCGCCCCAGACCCATCCGGCCCCTCCAGCCACAGGCCCCACCCGTACCCGGCCCGCGACGCAACCCTCCTGATATGACCCGGCCGCCACCCTGATCCCGACGCATCCACCACGCATGCCGGTCCGCGCAAGCTTGCTACACGCCGGAGGTTATCAGACGTGTCGGATACCGCGTGGCTTTTGACCGGCCACTGCGCGGCCTCTAGAATGCTTTGACAAGGGTTCGTAACACGACGACCGTGACCAATGGCCCCGACGTCGGTGGTGCTGGTAGCTCCCCGCCACCCCATCCACGGAGCGGAACAGGTGCCCCATGAGGAAGATTAAGATCGCCGGAAGCATTCTGCTGCTCTGCGCCGCGGTGGAGAGCCCCGCCGCAACGGACGGCGTCATCACGTGGACCCTCACCACCACCACGCCCGTGATCGATCCGAGCATCCCGGGCGATCAGTACGTGACGTGGTACTCGGCTGTGACCGTCACGGGCAACAATCAGGGGCTTGGCGGATTCACTTACAACATCGAGGTCCGCGACGCCGCGAACAATCTGGCAAACACCACGCTGGAGCCGGCTTCCTGGCAGATGGTGTTCGGGGTTGCCGGGTCGGCGGGCAAGCCCGCTGAGGGCGCGGGGGTCAACGACCCCGGCGCACTGGGCGGCGCCGGAATGAATGTGTTCGCCCTCACAGGAACGAGCACCTCCCCCGGCAAGCTCGAAGGCTTGGCAGCCTACTATCTGACCTGGGACCCGTGGCGGCCGGACACGTCAAACCCGTCCCAATGGACCGGCACGCAGAGTTGGGGGGTCGGCCTTGCAAGCCGGAAGGACTATCTGCTTCTGGACCCGGCAGGCAACTATGACATCCAGTGGGGCAGGATACCGGTAGCGGGACTGCCGGCCGGGACCTACACCGTCAGCCTCATCCCCACCAACGGCGTGGTCCTGAACAACGATCTCGACCTGAGCCAACCACTGGACCAGAGCGTTACGCGTCCGGCCACAAGCCAGGGCGACTCGTTCACATTTCAGATTCTCTCTACCGGCGGCGGCGGGGGCGGCGGCACCAACAACGCGCCGACGGCCGTCCTCAGTGCGAGCCCCACCAGCGGCGCCGTTCCCCTGACCGTGAGCTTCAGCGCCGCCGGTTCCAGCGACCCGGACCCGGGCAACACCCTCAACTACGCGTGGGCCTTCGGAGACGGCCACACCGCAGCGGGCGCGGAGGTCTCGCATACCTACACAACCGCCGGCACGTACACAGTCACGCTGACCGTCAGCGACGGCAACGGTGGAATCGACACCGAGACCACCACCATCACCGTCAACCCGGCAACGGTCGAGAACACCGCCCCCACCGCGGCTATCACGGCCGAGCCAACCAGCGGCTCCGCCCCACTGACCGTGAGCTTCAGCGCCGCCGGTTCCAGCGATCCGGACGGCGACACCCTGTCCTATGCCTGGGACTTCGGCGACGGTACCACCGCCACAGACGCGACCCCATCGCACACCTACACCTCGGCGGCAACATACACTGTCACGCTCACCGTAACCGACGGCCGGGGAGGCTCCGACACGCGGCAAACGACAATCGTCGTATCGACTTCCGGCGGCAACGGCACGCAGCCGCCCGCTGACAACGGAGGCATCACCCCGCCGCTGCCCCTGTGCGGATTCGGCGTCGTGGAAGGCGCGGCCTTCTGTCTCATGTGCCTGACACTCCAGGCAGCCCGCCGCGGATCGTAAGGCGTACCGCCGCGGCAGCCGCGCAGGGGTTGACCGGGGGCTGGCGCCGGCACGATACTGCTGCCGGCTTGAGATTCGCGACAGGATCGGCCCCCGCGGCATGAACACGAGTCTCTCCGGCAGCACAGCCTGTTCCAGACCTCGTCGCACGCGCCGTCCGCTCGCGCGGCGGCTGGGCGAAAACCCCGCCTCAGCCGTCGCGATCTCGATTGCAGTCCACGCGGCCGTCTTCGCCGGCCTGATGAGGCTTGTCTGGCAGGATCGCCAGCCGCCGCGCAGACAGATCATCGCCGAGGCTTGGCTGGGGCCGGCAGGCGGAGGAGGCGGTACAGCGGCCCCGACCCCGACACCGGAACCACCCGCCCCGGTCCCCGGCGAACGGTCGGCCGGCCCGTCGGTACTTACGGGCGGCGGCCCCGCAGGCCCGCCCGACGAAGAGCTCGCACGGGTCATCGGTTCGATCGCCGGAGACGCCGAAGATGCCGTGCCGGCCGTCACGTCCACAGGGCCTGCGTCGGGTACGATGGGGCTTGGGCTGGGTGGCGGCGGCGAGGGCGGATCGGGACCCGGCTCGGGCTTCGGCGTCGCCTCAGGCGGACCGGCTTCGGGCTTCTTCGGCCAACGGGGCAACGCATACAAGGTCGTGTATGTGATCGACACGTCCGGGTCGCTCGGATGGATATTCGAACCCGTGCAGCGGGCCCTCATCGAATCCATCGATAACCTCCGCCCGATCCAGAGCTTCCACGTAATCTTCGCGGGCAGCCGACCCCTCGAGTTGCCCGATCGCAAGCTCATTCCGGCCATCGCCGCCAACAAGGAAAAGGCCAAGGCCTTCATTCGGCAGCTTGTGCCCGAACTCAAGTGTGACCCGGTCGCGGCGATGCGTCGGGCATTCGAGGTCGGCCCCGAACTGGTGTACTTTCTCACGGACGGGGACTTCGGACCGGCGGGGGCCGAACTGCTGGCGCGACTCCGCGAGTGGAACGCCGACAAACGCGTGCACATCACGACGATCGGCTTCGGCGTGAAGCTCCGTACCTCCCAATACGGCACGCAGCCGGTCGGCGAACCGATCCTGCGGCAGATCGCCAATGAGCACGGCGGAAACTTCCGCTGGGTCTCCCCCGACGAAGCGGAGGAATCGCCGTGACCCGGGCAGGCCTTGGTCAGCAGCCGGCCGGGCGAGCCCCCAGACATGGGCCAGCCTTCGCATCGGCCCTCGCCGCGCTCCTGATCGCGTCCCCCGCGGCGCGCGCCGACGAAATCCGCACGGCCGCTCGGGCCAGGTACGCGTCGGTTCGCATCGAGGACGTGCGCGAGGGGCGGCTCTTCTTCCGTGACGTCCAGGGACGCTTGTTGAACCGGCCGCTGGCAGACGTGGCCGGGCTCCATATCACCGGCTGGGAACCATTCAACCGGGCCGAGGCGGCTTTGGAGGCCGGCCAGTACCGGCAAGCCGCCCGGGAGCTCGAATCGCTCCTCCGCGCCGTCGAGCAGGACGACCCGCCCGGCGCCCGCCCGAGGCACCGGCGGCAGCTCCTGACGGCCAGGCTCCTGCTCGCCTGTGACGGCGAAGGACGTTTCGACCGCGCTGTCGAGTGCTGGCTCGCCCTTTGTCGCGAATGGACGACCGGCGCCGCCGCCCTGGCTCCGAAGAACGTCCCTCCGAAAGAGTCGGCCTTCTTCGCTACGGCGCTGGGAACTCTTGACGCTGCCATGTCCGAGGCGGGCGCGACGCCGTTCGGAGACGTCGTACGCGAGTATCGCGCACGCCTGCTGGCCCCGCCCGCCACCCAGCCGGTCGCCAAGCCGACCGCTTCGAACTCCCCGGCAACGGCCCCGGCGCCCGGGGAACGCTCATCGTCTCACGGCGATGGCCGGCTCAGGCTCGTGGAGGACTGGGTCGGACAGGGCCGTTATGACCAGGCCCTCCGGATGATTGCCGAACGCCTGCGAACGGAACCACGCGAACGCCTCGCCCCTTGGTACTACTGGCACGCACGGTGCCTCGACGCAACCGCGACAACGGACGAGGCGAGCAAGGATGCGGCCCTCGAATACATGCGCGTGGTGGTCCTGGCCCCCGAGGATCCCCTAGCGGCCGAGTGCCTCTACCGAACGGCCATGATCCACCGCCGGCTCAATCTGGAGGCTCGAGTCCGGCCGCTGCTGGAAGAGGCCCTCCGTCGTTCGCCCGGACCGGCCCTGCGGAAGCGATGCGAGGCGGAACTGGCCCGAGAAAGCCGGTGACGGATGCGAACGCGACCCCAACAGGTACCACCCCTCGATGGCCCCTCCCGTAGCCCGGCCATTTTGCCGGGCAGCGACGTCTTTCGTGCATAGCCCCCTGTGGCACGAACATCTTGCCCGCACTTGGGGTCCCCCCTGTCCCC
>Ga0209162_1000833_pt1 | contig 32538 bp, 29 predicted proteins | sample YNPNPMetaG_FD_187121 | JGI IMG/M metagenome (GOLD analysis project Ga0209162, IMG submission 187121) | Anoxygenic and chlorotrophic microbial mat microbial communities from Yellowstone National Park, USA - YNP NP MetaG (SPAdes) (version 2) ...
CACCCGGCCGCTGGTGGGTGGCTCCAGCCCGGCCAGGATGCGCAGCAGGGTGCTCTTGCCCGTGCCGTTACGGCCCACCAGGGCGATGCGGTCGCCCTGCGCGATGCTGCACGACACGTCCCAGAACAGATCCTGCGGATCGTATGACTTGGCGATCCGGTCCGCCACAACGATAGACACCGGTCCTCTCTCCAGAGGCCCTATTATACCACAGCGTCCGGCACCGACCAATTCCAAACCGGGGGAGCGTCACGGGTTTGGGACACGGTCGTGGGTCATCTCCAGTAGGACAACTGCGAGCAGTTGTCCTACAATCTTTGGAGGGACCTCTTGCCATACCCTTCCAAACGTGGTACAATGTCGGCCACAAAGGCGATTGAGGAGGAGAAATGCAGCACGCAGAAGGGACGTTCCAGGGAGAGGGCGGTACAGAACTCTATTATCAGCGGTGGCGGCCCGAAACCACACGCCGGGCCGCTCTGGCCGTTGTCCACGGCTTTGGCGAGCATAGCGGGCGCTATGGCAATGTGGTCCATTGGTTCGTGCCCAGGGGATACGCCCTGTATGCTTTTGATCAACGGGGGCACGGCCGCTCGCCGGGGCAGCGGGGGCACATAGAGAGCTTTGCCCAGGTTCGGGCCGATGTGCGGGCCTTCCTGGATCTGGTCCACCGCCAGGAGGCAGAGCTGCCGGTCTTTTTGCTGGGCCACAGCCAGGGGGGGCTGGTCGTCCTCAACTATGCCCTGCACGACCCCTCCGGGCTGGTCGGCGTGGTGGCGTCGGGGGCGCTGTTGGGCCAGCCGGGCGTCTCGCCGCTCCTGCTCCAGCTTGCCCGGCTTCTATCGCGGGTCTGGCCCCGCTTGACGCTGAATGTGGGCCTGGACGCCACAGCCCTGTCCCACGACCAGGCGGTGGTGGATGCCTATCTCCACGACCCGCTGGTCCACGGCAAAGGCACGCCGCGCCTGGGCGCCGAGATCACGGCTGCCGTCGCATGGACCCAGGCTCACGCCGCCGGCTGGTCGCTCCCACTGCTCATGGTCCACGGCGGCGCCGACCGGATATGCCCGCCGGAAGCCAGCCGCCGCTTTTTCGACGGGGTGACCTTTGCCGACAAAGAGCGGATCGAGTACGACGGCTTCTTCCACGAGGTGTTCAATGAGATCGGCAAAGAGCGGGTCCTGGCCGATGTCGAAGCCTGGCTGGAGCGACACCTGACCGGTTAAATGGACCTTTTTGACCACGCCCGCCAAGAGCAGATCGAGGCCGAAGCGCCGCTGGCTGCCCGGATGCGGCCGCGCACTCTGGACGAGTTTGTCGGCCAGGAACACATCGTCGGTCCGGGGCGGTTGCTGCGCCGCGCCATCCAGGCCGATCAACTGTCGTCGCTTATCTTCTACGGGCCGCCCGGCACCGGCAAGACCACCCTGGCGGCGGTCATCGCCAACACCACCCGCAGCCACTTTGAGACGCTCAACGCCGTACTGGCCGGCGTGGCCGACATCCGCCGCGTGACCAGGGAGGCCCAGGAGCGGCGCGCCCTGCACGGCCAGCGGACCATCCTCTTTATAGACGAGGTGCATCGCTGGAACAAAGCGCAGCAGGACGCCCTGTTGCCCTGGGTGGAAAACGGCACGGTGATCATGATCGGGGCCACGACGGAGAACCCTTACTTTACCGTCAACCGCCCCCTGGTCAGCCGCAGCCGCATCTTTCAGCTCAAGCCGCTGACCGAAGCCGACCTGTTCACCATCGCCCGCCGCGCCCTGTCCGACCCGGAGCGGGGGTATGGCCGGCTCAGGGTGGAGATGCACGAGGACGCCCTGGCTCACCTGGTGAACGTGGCCAACGGCGATGCCCGGAGTGTGCTCAACGCCCTGGAGCTGGCTGTGGAAACTACCCCACCCGACGAGCGGGGGGTTATCGTCGTGGATAGGACCGTGGCCGAGGAGAGCATCCAGCGCCGGGCGGTGCTCTATGATAAGGACGGCGATTACCACTATGACACCATCAGCGCCTTCATCAAGTCGTTGCGGGGCTCCGACCCCGATGCGGCCCTCTACTGGCTGGCCCGGATGATCTATGCCGGTGAGGACCCGCGCTTTCTCTTTCGCCGCATGTTGATCCTGGCCGGCGAGGATGTGGGCCTGGCCGACCCCCAGGCCATCGCCGTGGTGACTGCCTGCGCCGAGGCGTTCGACCGGGTGGGCCTGCCGGAGGGCAACTTTCACCTGGCCGAAGCAGCCCTCTATCTGGCGACGGCCCCCAAGTCCAACTCGGCGCTGGCCTTTTTCGATGCCCTGTCGCTGGTGGAGCAGGAGCGAGAGGGTGAGGTGCCGACCCATCTCAAGGATGCCAGCCGTGACAGGGAGGGCTTTGGCCACGGCGCAGGCTATCTCTACCCCCACGCCTATCGCGATCACTGGGTGGCCCAACAGTACCTGCCCCCGGCGCTCCAGGGGCGGGTCTTTTACCAGCCGGGCGACCAGGGCTATGAACGGCACATCCGTGACCAGGTGCTCCGCCGCCGTGAGGCCCAACTGGCAGCCATGGTCGAAAGCCAGGCCGAAATCCTGACCTTCGCCCCCGGCGAGCGGGAGCACGACCGCTGGCTCCAGCGCACCCTCAGCCGTGCCGGGGAGCGGCTGGGCCGCCTCCGTGACCGGGTGCTGGATGCCGCCCGGCTCCAGCGCCACCATGTCGCGTTGGACCTCAATGCCGGCAGCGGCCTGCTCACCTGGGAACTCTTGCGCCGCACCCCCGAAGGGGGCATCTGGGCGCTGGTCCGGGACCATCGCGATGCCGAGGCGCTGCGGCAGCAGGCCGGCCGCCTGCCGGAACTGGAACGGCCGGTGGTGCTCGTCGGCGGGGTGGAGGAACTGGAAGAGCTGCTGGCCCTGCGCGGCGAGGGGGAGTTGCGCTTTGACGCCATCGTGGGGCGGAATGCGTTGGGGCCGTTGCCCGACAAGGCGGCGGCGGTGCGGCTGCTGAGGCAATGGCTGCGGCCTGGCGGCCACCTCAGCCTGGCCGAGACGGTGATGCGTCACAGCCAGCGCCTCCACACCCTGGCCGACCTCTCCCCCCTGGACGACGGCCTGCGCCGCCGCCTCATCGAAGCGGAGGAGGCCATCTATGCCAACGCCGATGACCCGCTGGTCAACTGGGATGCCGCCGATCTGCGTGACCTGCTGGACATGGCCGGATTTCAAGAGGTTTCCGTCCAGGAGGAGGTCCAGGAGACGGAGAGGCTGATCACGCCGGCGACGCTGGAGCGCTGGTTTGCCCTGGAGGCCGCCGGCCAGCGCCTCTCCTACGCCCAACACCTGCTCCGCCACCTGACGGCCGACGAGCTGGCCGACGTGGCAGCGCTGTTCCGCCGCCAGTTAACCGGGCAGGCGGTGGCCTGGCGGACGCGGATTGTGTTCATAGGCGGACAGCTTCCCAGCGAATAGGGGAAGCTGTACAGCGTAGGGGGCCGTGTCGTGAGTCTCGGCCCAGTCGGCAGCCTCTTTGATGGTCTGAAAAACCACTCCGCCGCCAGCGGCACGAAATCCTTGGCGTTGTGCGTCAGGATCGCGCGCCCGGTCTGGGCGGCATAGGCCAGTTGGTCCGCGTCCGGTAGGCCGCTACGCTCTACTTCGTGGGCATGGACAGCGTCGAACCCTCGCTCCCGCAGGGCCTCCGCCAGGCCCGGCCCATACGCATCAAGCGAAGCGACAAGTCGCACCTCAGAGCCGGTCTGAACAGCGTACCACCCAGGACACCAAGGACACAAAGGGCCTGAAAATCATCCTTCGTGTCCTTGGTGTCCTTGGTGGTTTTCCGCTCGCCGGGGGTCTGGGACCCCCGGCCCGTTGGCGGCGAGGTCGCAGGCCCCGCCGGAGCAACACGCCCCATCCGGTCTGAAAAGCTGACCACCCAGGACACCAAGGGCCTGCAAGCCCGTGATTTGCCCCGCCAGCACTTCGTTTCCTTCGTGTTCCTTTGTGGCCTTTGTGTCTTTGTGGTAAGCCTTTCAGACCGGCTCTGAGGCGCGGCCTTATTGCCCCACCACAAAACTGAGGATCAGCCCGTGGACCACCTGTTCCACCGGCGCCCTGTCATCGGTAAAGACAACGGTGGGGGTGGTGAACTCGGCAGCGCGAGACACCGCCTCTTCGGCCACCTGCTTCAGGAGGGGATGGGTCATCAATGCTGTGTTGGCCGCCAGGTTCTCCAGCCGGGTCGGCTGCCGGGTGGCCACGACCAGCACGTTGATCAGGTCCAGGCCCGGTTGCGCCAGGTCTACGGTGTAGACGTTGGGGAATTCAGCCTTCAGGGTGCTGGCCAGCACCTGCACCAGGCTCCAGTCGGTGCGGGTGCGGCCCACATTGATGGCCACCACGCCGTTCTCGGTCAGGTGCTCCCGGCATTGGCGGAAGAATTCGCGGGTGGTCAGGTGAAAGGGGATATAGGGGGGGCGATAGGCATCAATGGCGATGACGTCGTAGCGGCGTGGGCTGTTGGTCAGAAAGTAACGCCCGTCCTGGGCCACGGCGTTCAGGTTCGGCTCGGTCATGGCAAAATATTCGCGGCCCACGCGGACGATCGCCGGGTCAATCTCGGCGCCGTCAATGGGGATGGGGCCATAGATGGCCGTGTACTCTTTGGGCACAGTCCCCGCCGCCGAACCGATGAGGGCCAGGCTGCCCACCCGGTCGGCGGTGAAGGGGGGGGTGTTGAAATAAGGCGCAATCAGAAAATAGTCCCAGATGCCACCCACCAGCACCGAATTGGGGTCGTAGATAGAGTGCACCCCCTGCCCCTCGTTGAGCCTGAGCCACACCTGGTCCCCCACCTGCACCACCTGAATATAGTTGTATTGCGACTCGGTCTCGTACAGCAGTTCCCCATACTCAGCCGGTTTGATGAGGCCGCCCGGCCAGGCTGCCAGGAGAAGCAGCAACAGGGCCGGCAGGAGCAGATAGGGCAGGGCACGGGCCCTCCATTCCCAGAACAGGCCGAGCAACGACACGGCCAGCAGGGTGAAGGACAGGGTCAGGAAGGTGTTCCGCGTGCCGATATTGGGGATGAGGACCAGCACCGGCAGGAAAGTGCCCACCAGGCTGCCGATCGTGGACAGGGCATACAACCCGCCGGCCACCTGCCCCGCCGACCGGACATCCCGATCCTCCATCGCCAGGCGGATGGCAAAGGGAGAGACGCAGCCCAGCAACGTCACCGGCACGGAAAAGAGGGCCACCACCCCCAAAAGCGACCCGGCCAGGATGCCGGCACTGTACCCGGCAAACCCCTCCACCGACCAGAGCAACACCGGTCGGGCGACAAAGGGAGCGACGCCGATCAGGAATGCCGCCCAGGCCGTGATCTGGTACAGCACCCGGTGCTCTGGCCGACGGTCGGCCCATTTGCCGCCCAGGTAGTAGCCTGCCGTCAGATAGAGGAGCACCAGGCCGATCAGCACCGCCCAGATGATGATCGAATTGCCGAAATAGGGGTCCAACAGCCGCGAGGCAGAAAGCTCCACCCCCAGGCTGGTCACCCCGCCGAAAAAGACGACCAGGAATAACCAGATGCGTTTGACCTTCATTGTGGCTGCTCCATGAAAACCCCGCTTCCCCTGCTCCCAGGCCGGCACCAGAGCATTATACCCGATTTGCAGCCGGCTGGCAAGCGGCCTTGACGAGGTGACCATTTGCTGGTATAGTGAGTTGCATGAACCGGCTGACAATCGTGCGGCCCTTTGACGGCTCCCTGGCCGATGCCAAAGGGTTGCTGGCCGTGGAACGGGCCACCTTCAATGAGACGCCCTACAGCCCGGAACAGGTGCAGGCCTGGCTGGCCAGAGGTCCACAACGGGCCTGGCTGGCGGTGGCGGAGGGCCAGGTGGTCGGCTTTGTGATCGCCTTTCTCACCGCCGGCCTGCGTGGTCCTTGTTGGGAAATTGACCTGCTGGCCGTCCACCCCGACTGGAGAGGGCATGGCCTGGCGACACGGCTCGTCCGGGCGGCAGCGGCCTATGGCCCGCGCCTGGCTCACCAGGCACGGGGGGTCGTTGCAGCCGACAACCCGGCTTCGGCACAGGCTTTCAGCCGGGCCGGTTTCCGGCCGGCGCCGGAGTTGTGCCTCCTGTTGATTGACCGCGTCCAGGAGACGCTCCCGCGCTTTCGATCCACGCCCGGCATCGCCGTCCGACCGGCGGCCGACATCGCCGCAGCAGCCGGGTGGCTGGGGGAGTTGCCGGCTGAGGGGACACACCCCGGCCTGACCCTGCTGCTGGCCGAACAGCGGGGTCGGCCGGCCGGCTATGCTGAATTGATCGAAGTGCAGACGCTTCTCTACCGGGGGGTGTGGATCGAATCCCTCGTCGCTTCGGCGCGGGCAGCCCGCCAGGCGCTGGTCCAGGAGGCGGTCAACCGGGCCAGGGCTGCCGGATTGGATGAGGTCGGGGCCGTGGTGTCACACCGCGACCGGGCGTTGCAAAAGGCGCTGCTGGCTGAAGGCTTCCGCTCGCTGGGCGAGTTCCGCTGGTTTACCGCCAGCCTGCCGTTGCCCGGCCTGGCCGGGGGCGGCCATGTTTGAAGGCCGATCCCCGATCAGGCCCAGGGGGTGGCCGGCCCTGGTGCTGGTTCTGCTCCTCCTGGCTGCGGGGCTGCTCCTGGGAGGGCAACCGCTCTACCGCTTTGTGGCCGACCAGGCGCACGTCCGGGCCTGGGTGGAGAGCCTGGGCCTGTGGGGGCCGGCCGGCATTGTGGCCCTGCAGGTGATGCAGGTCCTGGCGATGCCCATCCCTGGCACGGCGGTTGAAGCGGTCAGCGGCTACCTGTTCGGCCCCTGGCTGGGCGCTCTATATGCCCTGGTCGGCATCGTCATCGGCTCGGCCCTCAACTTTTTTCTGGCCCGCTCCTTTGGCCGACCGCTGATCGGGCGGCTGATCGGCCCCCGCTCGCTGGCCCGCCTGGATGATCTGGCCCGGCGCGGGGGAACGCTGTTCTTCTTCCTCCTGTGGCTCTTCCCCTTCCTGCCCGACGACCTGGCCTGTCTGGCCGCCGGCCTGACAACCATGCCCGGCGGCCGGTTTTTGCTGCTGGTCACGGTGGGACGGCTGCCTGGCCTGCTGATCTCCACCTGGATGGGGGCCTATGCCCCCCACCTCAGCCCCGGTGGGTGGGCCATCGGGCTGGCGATCGTCGGCCTGACTGCCGTGCTGCTGTGGCGGTGGGGCAGCTCCATCCAGGAACGGGTGTTGAGGTTTATCGGCTGGCTGAGCAGAGAGCCAGGACGCTGATCCAGCCCGTTGCGCATGCCCTGTTTTCACCGCCGGGCACCCAGAGAACGGCGGTCTCCGGCCTCGGCGGCGCAGGCCGGGACTTTTTCAGCAGCCTCCGAGGGCAGGCCCTCGCCGTCACGACAGAGACTTGACAACCCCGGCTCCCTATGGTATGATGCAGGCGCGATCGTGGAGCGACATTCCTCCCCCAGGTCTCAGGGCCTGGGGGAGGGTCTATAATCAGGGTTGCCGATGCACCGCAGACTGCTGACCCTCGCCCGCCAGGTTCGCCCCGCTCTGGTCTGGACGGTTCTCTCCGGCTTTCTGGCCGGCCTCCTGACCGTTGGGCAGGCCTGGCTCCTCAGCGGCGCGATCCACAGCGTCTTCCTGATGGGACAGACTCTGGCCCAGGTCGCAGGCGGGCTGAAACTCTTCCTCCTCCTCATGGCCGGGCGCAGCCTGCTGGCCTGGACCGGCGAGATTAGCGCCCGGGCGGTAGCTGTGGGCGTCAAAGCCGACCTGCGGCAGCGCCTGTTTGCCCACATCCAGGCGCTCGGCCCTGCCTACACGCGCGGCGAGCGAAGCGGCGAATTGACAGCCGTCGCGGTAGAAGGGATTGAGGCTCTGGACGCCTATTTCAGCCAGTATCTCCCCCAACTCGCCATCACCGCCCTGGTTCCCCTCTCCATTCTGCTTGTTGTGTTTCCGCTGGACCCCCTCTCCGGGATCATTTTGTTCGTCACCGCCCCCCTGATCCCCCTGTTTATGATCCTGATCGGCAAGGGCGCGGAAGCGGTCACCAGACGGCAGTATGAGACTTTGAGCCGCCTGTCGGCCCATTTCCTGGATAGCCTGCAGGGCCTGACCACGCTCAAGGTGTTCGGGCAGTCCAAAGCCCATGCCCAACGCATCGCCCAGGTCAGCGATCAGTTCCGCGACCGGACGCTGACCGTCCTGCGGATCACCTTCCTCTCAGCGCTGGTGCTGGAGCTGCTGGCCACCCTCAGCACCGCCCTGATCGCCGTGGAGGTCGGCCTGCGTCTGCTGTATGCCAGGATGGAATTCCGTCACGCTTTCTTCCTGCTCATCCTGGCTCCCGAGTTCTACCTGCCGTTACGGATGCTCGGCCTGCGCTTTCACGCCGGGATGGCCGGCACGAGTGCCGCCCGGCGGATTTTCGCCATTCTGGATACCCCCCTCCCCCCCATATGCGTCAACGTAAGGCGCGGGCGATTGGAAATCGCGCCGGTAGGGTCAGAGCGCCGCTCCGCCCCTGGCCGTCCGCCTGCGCGGACGGAGGCGTCCACGCCGGTGGACGCCTGGCCGCAGGCCCCTGAGGGGCGACTTGAGTCGCTTCACTTGACGCATACCCCCCTCCCCCCTCGGAGGAGCCAGGAGCGTGCACAACCCTCCCCCATTGAGAGCATCCGCCTGTCCCAGGTCACCTTCACCTATCCGGGGGAACCCACCCCCGCCCTGCAAAACATAAACCTGGAGATCCCGGCCGGTCAGCAGATCGCTCTGGTCGGTCCCAGTGGTGCCGGAAAAAGCACACTGGTCCACCTGCTGTTGGGCTTTATCCAGCCTTCATCAGGCACCCTCTTGACCACCGAGGCGACAGGGGCCGTCATGCCCCGGCCCCCATCCACAGCCCAGATCGCCTGGGTTCCCCAAAGACCCTATCTCTTCCACGACACCCTGGCCGCCAACATTCGCCTCGGCCGGCCGGACGCAACGGACGAGCAGGTCGTCGCCGCCGCCCGTTCCGCCCACCTGCACGAATGGATAGAAACCCTGCCTCAGAAATATGAGACGGTGATCGGCGAGAGCGGCGCCCGCCTCAGCGGCGGGCAGGCTCAGCGCCTGGCCCTGGCGCGGGCGTTCCTGAAGGAGGCCTCGATCCTGATCCTGGATGAACCCACCTCCAGCCTGGACCCTGAGACCGAGTCCCTGCTGGAGGCATCCATCCGTCGGTTTCTGCAGGGGGAGGATGGGGCACGCCGAACTGTCATCACCATCGCCCATCGTCTCAATACCGTCCTCCAGGCCGACCGGATCGTGGTGCTGGACAAAGGCCAGATCGTGGAAACAGGCACCCACCGGGAGTTGATGGCCAGGCAAGGGGTGTATGCGAGAATGGTGGGTGCGTTGAGAGGGGATGAAGATGAGCGGCCAGGACCCTCCGGTGCATTCTCTGCGTGCGCGGCGGCAGACAGGGATATGTTTCAGCCCCCGCCGGCGAGGGAGACAGGGAATGGGCCGGCCAGGGAGCCCTCCTCCACCCCCGATCCGCCCATATGCGTCAACGTAAGGCGCGGGCGATGGGAAATCGCGCCGGCAGGGGCAGAGCGGCGCTCCGCCACCGGCGTGGACGCCTGGCCGCAGGCCCCTGAGGTGCAACTTGAGTCGCTTACCTTGACGCCTGTGCCCGATCCGCCCCTGGCCCTCAACCCCCGCCCCCTGTTGCTCCGGCTCCTCTCCTTTCTTCGCGGTTCCTGGGGGTGGGTGGCCCTCTCTGTGCTGCTGGGCACACTGGCCATTGGGGCCAACGTCTCGCTGATGGGGGTATCGGCCTGGCTTCTGTCCGCTGCGGCCCTGCACCCCTCTGTGGCCGAACTGCAGGTCGCCATCGTGGGGGTGCGTTTCTTTGGCATCAGCCGTGGTCTCGTGCGCTACGCCGAGCGACTGGTCTCGCACCAGGTCACGTTCCGCCTGCTGGCCCGCCTGCGCGTCTGGTTCTATCGGCGGCTGGAACCGCTCGCCCCTGCCCGCCTGCTGGAACATCGGGCCGGGGATCTGCTGGCGCGCATCATCGCCGATGTGGAGACCCTGGAGAATTTCTACGTGCGCGTCCTGGCCCCGCCGCTGGTGGCCCTGCTGACCGGGATCGGGGTTTCCCTCTTTCTCGCCTCGTTCTACCCGCCGCTGGCCGCCCTGGCGATGGCCTTTTTCCTCGGCCTTGGCCTGCTCCTGCCGTTCCCCATCCGCATCCTCAGCCGCAAGCCTGGCCAGGCGCTTGTCTCGGCCCGTGCCGGGTTGCACACGCTGCTGGTGGATGGCATCCAGGGGCTGGCCGATATCGTGGCCTTTGGTCGAGCGGACGACTATGCCGCCCGCCTGACCGCCACGGGCCACACCTTCGATCAGGCCCAACGCCGCCTGGCATTTCTGAGCGGCCTCCAGGCTGCCCTGGCCATCCTGCTGCCCAATCTGGCTGCCTGGGGCGTGCTGGCGATCTCCATCCCCCTCGTGGCCGATGGCCGCCTGGCAGGGGGAATGCTCGGCACTCTGACGCTGCTGACGTTGACTTCCTTTGAGGCGGTCACGCCTCTGCCCCAGGCGGCACAGATGTGGGAGAGCGTGCGACAGGCGGCACGGCGGCTGTTTGAGGTGGTGGACGCCAGGCCTGTGGTCCAGGATAGCCCTGATGCCCGGCCGGCCCCCCTGGTGGCAGGCATCGAATTTGACAACCTGTCCTTCTCGTACCCTGATCAAAAGGTTCCGGCCTTGCAGAACCTGTCCTTCAGGCTGGATCCAGGCCGGTCCATTGCCATTGTCGGGCCGAGCGGCGCCGGCAAGTCCACCCTCGCTTACCTGTTGCTCCGGTTCTGGGAGTATGGTTCGGGGGACATCCGTCTGGGAGGAGAGTCTCTGCGCCAGTTGAGGCAGGAGGAGGTTCGGGAACGCTGCGCGGTGGTCTTGCAGCAGCCATATCTCCTGAACGCCACCATTCGGGAGAATCTGCGGCTGGCGCGTCCCACAGCCGGTCCGGATGAGATCGAATGGGCGGCCCGGCAGGCGCAGATCCACGAGTTTGTCTCCAGCCTGCCAGACGGCTACGACACATTCATCGGCGAGGGGGGGCAGCGGCTTTCGGGCGGCGAACGCCAGCGGCTGGCCATTGCCCGTGCCCTGCTGAAAGAGGCGCCGATTTTGATCCTGGATGAGCCGACCGCCAATCTGGATCCGCTGACCGAGCGGCAGGTGCTGGCAGCCCTGTTGGACGTGATGAAAGGCCGGACGACGCTGCTGATCACCCACCGCCTGGTCGGGCTGGAACATGTAGACGAGATCCTGGTGCTGGAGAGAGGGCGGATCGTAGAGCGCGGCACGCTGGCCGAACTGCGGGCGCGGGACGGGCCGTTCCGCCGACTTGAGGAGCTGCAAAACCGGATGCTGAAGACAGGTCCGCAAATCAAGGACGAGGCGCGGGCTGCCCCATTTTGATCTCCGGCCAGGTTGTGGTATACTTATTTGTGCTCCTCGGCGGTCTGTGACCACCGGGAAACGCGGGTCATCTAAGAGCCAGTGTGAAAAGCTCACCACCAAGAACGCGAAGGAAACGAATACCCTTGGTGTCCTGGTGGTTTTCAGACAAGTTCTAAGGGGGGAAACATGAAAAGGCTTTCCTATCTGCTGCTCACCCTGACCCTGCTGATGACGTCAGGCGGGGAGATGGTCGCCGCGGCCTTTATCCCTGCCTCCCCTCCGGCAGCGGCCCCGCAGGCCATCATCATTGACCACACCTGCACAGACCTGGACCGGGTTCCGGCCTACTGGATCCAACAGGCCAAAGCCCAACTCCGGCTGTTCTACGGCCATACCTCTCACGGCAGCCAGCCGGTCAGCGGCATGGGGGTGCTGATGGACAACACCCCCGGCGGCCTGTACGATTTCAACACCGACGGCGCGATCCAACCCGGCGTCCTGTCGCTCGACGACCATTATGGGGACATGGGTGACCTGGGGCACGATGGCGACCTGACCTGGGCAGACAACACCCGCTCCTATCTGGAGGGCTCAGGCAGCAATCGGAATGTCGTCATCTGGTCCTGGTGCGGGGGCGTGAGCGACAACACAGAAGAAGGCATCAACGCCTATCTCCACGCCATGAGCCAGCTGGAAACAGACTATCCCGGCGTCACTTTCATCTACATGACCGGCCATCTGGACGGCACCGGCGCAGATGGAAATCTGAACGTGCGCAACGATCAGATCCGTGAGTACTGCCGGGCGAACGGCAAGGTCCTCTTTGACTTTGCGGACATTGAGAGCTATGACCCCGATGGAGATACCGATTACATGGCGCTGTACGGCACCGATGGCTGCGAATATGACAGCGATGGAGACCAAAACCCGTGGGGGGATGCCAATTGGGCAACCGAATGGTGTGATGCTCATCCCGGCGATCCCTTGTGCGAGTGGTGCGATTGTGCCCATTCCGAGGCCCTGAACTGTAACCTCAAAGCCAGGGCCTTTTGGTGGATGCTGGCCCGGCTGGCCGGCTGGCTCGGCCCAGCCTACAACTACCGTCTATACCTGCCGCTCATCCTGAGCAGAGCCGATTGGTAAGTCAGCCTACAGACAGGACCACTGAAAGCATGGATAATCGGTGTAAACGGGCCGACGAGGGCACGCCTTGTCGGCCCGTTGGCTTTGGGGGCAGATTTGACAGGTACAGGCCGGGATGGTTCAGGGATCGGCAAAAACACGGGCAGAATTTTATAGGACACAGATGACACGGACTTGATGAACATGGATGATCGAACAGGACTTGTGGAATAGAGACATTTTCGCCAAGATTTCACGGTCATTCTTCGCGGCTTGGTGCCTTTGTGGTAAGCCCGCTAATAGAAAGAGAGAATAGAGATGATCACATTCCACATTCCGAATATCAGTTGCCACCACTGCATCATGACCATCAGGCGCGAGGGCAGCCGGGTGGACGGCGTCGAGTTTGTCAGCGGCGACGTGGCGACCAGGACGGTCGTTTTCAAGGTGGCCGGCGAACAGGCGTTGAGGCAGCTCAAGGCAACCCTGGCTGAAGCCGGCTATCCGGTCCAGGAATAACAGCCTGCAGGTGATCGCAGATGGCAACCAGACAGGTGACCCTGCCCGTCACCGGCATGACCTGTGCCAACTGCTCGCTGACGATCGAACGGAACCTGAAGCGGCTGGAGGGCGTCCAGGAGGCAACGGTCAATCTGGCGACCGAGAAGGCCTCGGTCACTTTCGATCCGGCGCTGGTCAGGGAGACCGACTTTCTTGCACTCATCCGGGACATCGGGTATGATGTGGTGACAGCCAGGGCCGACCTGCCTGTCGCCGGCATGACCTGCGCCAACTGTGCCCTGACCATCGAGCGAGCCCTGAAGCGGCTGAACGGAGTCGTGGCCGCCCATGTCAACCTGGCCAGCGAACGGGCCAGCGTAGAATATCTGCCCGGCGTGGTCAGCCTGGCAGCCATCCAGCAGGCCATCCGCGACGTGGGCTACGAGGTGATCGTGCCTGGCCAGGGCGAAGTGGCCGAGGATGTAGAACGGGCTGCCCGCCAGGCGGAGGTCCGTGACCAGACGCGCAGATTCTGGGTTGGCATGGCCTTTTCGTTGCCGCTCTTCCTGCTGGCGATGGGCCGCGATCTGGGCCTGCTGGGCATGTGGGCCCATGCCCCGTGGGTCAACTGGCTGATGCTGGCCCTGGCGACGCCGGTGCAATTTTACGTGGGCTATGACTATTATGTCGGCGGCCTCAAGAGTTTGCGGGCCGGGTCGGCCAACATGGATCTATTGGTGGCCATGGGCTCGTCGGCGGCGTACTTTTACAGTGTGGCCGTGCTTCTGTTTCCCGACCTCAGCGGGCATGTCTACTTTGAGACGTCGGCCCTGATCATCACCCTGATCAGGCTGGGCAAGATGCTGGAGGCGCGGGCCAGGGGACGCACCTCTGAGGCGATCAAAAAGCTGATGGGCCTCCGCCCCAAGACGGCGCGGGTGGTGCGCGACGGCCAGGAGATGGACCTGCCGGTCGAGTCGGTGCGGCTGGGGGATCTGGTGATCGTCCGCCCCGGCGAACGGGTGCCGGTGGACGGGGTGGTGATCGAGGGTCACTCGGCGGTGGATGAGTCCATGATCACCGGCGAGAGCCTGCCGGTGGACAAAGGGCCGGGCAGTCAGGTGCTCGCCGGGACGATCAACAGGCAGGGGCTGCTCAAATTCGAGGCCACCCGCGTCGGGGCGCAAACAGCTCTGGCGCAGATCATCCGCCTGGTGGAGGAGGCGCAGGGGTCAAAAGCGCCCATCCAGCGTCTGGCCGACCGGGTAGCGGCGGTTTTTGTGCCGGCGGTCATCGTTGTGGCGTTGATCACCTTTCTGGCCTGGCTGTTCATCGGGCGGGTGGGCCTGACCCAAAGCCTTCTGTACATGGTCGCCGTGCTGGTCATCGCCTGTCCCTGTGCATTGGGGTTGGCAACCCCCACAGCCATTATGGTCGGCACAGGCCGGGGGGCAGAGCAGGGGATCCTGTTCAAAAACAGCCAGGCCCTGGAGCGCGCCCATGAACTGACCACCATCATCCTGGATAAAACCGGGACGATCACGCGCGGTGAACCATCTGTGACTGACGTGGTGGCAGCTAACGGGTCCGACTCGTTGCTCCGCATCGCGGCATCGGCCGAAAAAGGGTCGGAGCATCCGTTGGGCCAGGCCATCGTTCGGGCCGCAGTGGCCGGGGGAGTTGTGCTGAGCGAGCCGCAGGAGTTTGAGGCAATAGCCGGCCAGGGAGTCGCCGCGACCGTGGATGGGCAGCGGGTGCTGGTCGGGTCACGGCGGCTGTTGGAGAGTCAGGACGTGGTCCTCGATGGACACGCCGGCCTGGCACCTCTGCTGGCGCGGTTGGAGGCGGAAGCCAAGACGGCCATGCTGGTGGCGGTGGATGGCCAGGTGGCCGGCGTGGTGGCTGTGGCCGATACCGTGAAAGAGGGTTCGGCTGAGGCTGTCGGCCAGATGCGCGACCTGGGCCTGGAGGTGATCCTGATCAGCGGCGATAACCGCCGCACGGCGGAGGTGATCGGCCAACAGGTGGGGGTCAGCCGGGTGATCGCCGAGCTACTGCCCGGCGACAAGGTGGCCCAGGTGAAAGCACTCCAGAGGGAAGGTCGGATAGTGGGCATGGTCGGCGATGGCATCAACGACGCGCCAGCCCTGGCCCAGGCCGATGTGGGCATCGCGATCGGCACCGGGACCGATGTGGCCATGGCCGCGGCCGACGTGACGCTGATGAGTGGGGACCTGCGGGGGGTGCCCCAGGCCATTGCCCTCAGCCGGGCAACGATGCGAACGATCAAGCAAAATCTATTCTGGGCCTTTTTTTACAATGTCATCCTGATCCCGCTGGCGGCGGGCGCTTTTTACCCGTGGTTGGGCATCCGGCTGCACCCGGTGCTGGCTGCCGGGGCGATGGCCTGTAGCAGCATTTTTGTCGTGAGCAATTCGCTGCGGTTACGGCGGAGGAAGCATGTCACCGACCATGAACGTCTTTGACCGGGTGCTGAAGGTCCTGGCCCGCAATTATCCGGAGCGTTTTCTGCAACTGGCTGTGCCGGCGACCCCGGCCCAGTTGATCGGGACATTGGAGAATGTGGACCTGGCCATCCCTGAGGAACGGGTGGATTTTGTCCATCGCCTGGACGATGAGGGGCAGGAAAAGCTGTTGCACATCGAGTTCCAGACCGGGCATCGCAGCGATGTGCCGGAGCGGGTGTTTATCTACGCCGCGCTGTTGACCCGCCAGTTTCGGCTGCCGGTTATCACTCTGGTTGTGTATCTGGCACCCCGCCGGTCATCGCCCCCCACCGCCTATGAGGTGCGGTTGGGAGATGCAGTGATGAACCGCTTCGAGTATTCGGCGGTTTGTCTGTGGGAGCACGTCGCCGAGATCCAAACCGGGCGATGGCCGGAGCTGGCCCCGTTGCTGGTGATGCTGGTTGACAGGCCAGATGAACAGGTATTGGCTCAGGAACGGATGCTGATCCTGCAGGAACAAGATCGCCGCAAACGGGCAGACCTGTTGGCTTGTGCGGTGACGATCGGGGCACGCTTCTTCGACAAGACCTTTCTGTGGCGCTTTTTCCGCGAGGAGGTGGAGATGATGCGCGAGGCAACCTTTATCGAGGACTGGTTGGAAGAAGAATTGCAACGTGGAAGAGAACAGGGATTGCAACAGGGATTGCAACAGGGATTACAACAGGGATTACAACAGGGATTGCAACAGGGATTGCAACAGGGATTGCAACAGGGAGAAGAGCGGGGGGAGCGACGGGCCTCTCACACCATCCTGCGGCGCATCCTGTGGCGACGGTTTGGAACATTACCTCTGGATCTGGACAAGAGACTGGAAGGATTGACCGCTGCCCAGGCAGAGGTTCTGGTGGATGTGGCCCTGGATGCCCCTGATCTGACCACCTTTCAGACCGCTCTGGCAGGCATGTCCCTGGCTGCTCAACCTGTGGCACCCTGAGGCCCTGCCCCTTCGCAAATCTATAAAAAGGAGCAAGTATGAACAGAAAACATGTCTGGCTGATCGCGCTGCTATGGGCAGCGTTGCTGGCAACAGCCTGCGGCCCGGAGATGGCTACCCCCACACCTGCCCGCCAGGTGGTCTCCTCCCCTTCTCCGGCCTCTGTGGAAAAAACACCCGCTGCGGCCCAGGGGACAACGCCAACTGCCAGGCCGATTTCCTCAACCAACCTGCCGGTGAACCCCGACGACTGGCGTGTCCTGGGCTCTCCAGAGGCAGCGGTGACTCTGATCGAGTATTCCGACTTTCAGTGCCCGTTCTGTGGCCGATATGCCCGGGAAACATTTCCCCAGATCCTCCAGGCTTATGTCCTGACCGGCAAGATCCGCTATACCTTCAGGAACTTTCCGCTGTCCTCTATCCACCCGCAGGCAGAAAAGGCAGCCGAAGCAGCCGAGTGTGCCGGTGAGCAGGGCAAGTACTGGGAAATGCACGAGGCATTGTTCAGCAACCAGCAACAGTGGTCTGGTCAGACCGGCGCGGTGCAGACCTTCAAACAGTTCGCCGCCGGGATGGGGTTGGACCAGGCCCGCTTCGACACCTGCCTGGATGGCGGCACATATGCCGAAAAAATCAAGGCCGATATCCAGGAAGGGGCCGCCGCTGGCGTGAACGGCACACCTGCCTTTCGCATCAACGGCGTGGAGCTTTCCGGAGCGCAACCCTATAGCGAGTTTGCGCGGATGATTGACTACTTCCTGGCCGGCGGCCAGCCCCCTCAACTGGAGATAGCCGCCGATAGCTACCGCAGTATGGGCCGGGCTGACGCGCCTGTGACCGTGACCGAATTCTCCGACTTTCAGTGTCCATCCTGCGGAGCAGTCGCCCGCGAGGTGGTTCCTGAACTGATCAAACGGTACGTAGACACCGGCAAGGTCCGCTTTGTATTCCGCGAATTCCCGCTGACCTCGCTCCATCCGGCAGCTCAGAAAGCAGCCGAGGCCGCTATCTGCGCCGGGCGACAGGGCAAATATTGGGACATGAACGAAAAGCTTTTCGCCAGCACAGCCGAGTGGGGCGCGCAAGGGGTCAATCCTCCCGATTTTTTCAAAAAGTATGCCCAGGAGATGGGCCTGGACGGTAAGGCTTTCGACGAATGCCTGGATTCGGGCCAGGCCTCCCTGGAAGTCCAGGGCGAGTTGATGGCCGGACAGATGGCCGGCGTACAGGCCACCCCCACCTTCTTTATCAACGACCTCCCTATCCAGGGCGGTCGGGAGATCGAAAGCCTGGGGCAGATCATTGACTATCTGGCAGCCGGTGGAGTTGTGCCGAATATCATCCCCACGGCGGATGATTGGCATCTGCGCGGCAACAGGCAGACGGCACGGGCTGTCACCGTGGCCTTTGTAGACTATGCCAGTTCCGAATCGGCCCAGCATGCCCGCCAGGTGTTGCCCCGCCTGCTGGAGACCTACATCAATCCTGGCCAGTTGCTCTACGTCCTCTACCCCTGGACCGGAAAAGGGGATAGCATCGGCGCCCAGGCTGCTGCCGCCGCCGAGTGCGCCGGCCAACAGGGCAGGTTCTGGGAGATGCACGACCAGATCTTTTCCCAACAAGACAGGTGGGTCCAGGCTGCCGAACCTCGCCCCCTGTTTCTCAGCTACGCCCAGACCCTGGGCCTGGACACGGCCAAATTCGAAACCTGCCTCGACTCGGACTGGGTGAAACTGCGGGTGCAGGCCGGAAATGTGGTGGCTGCGCTCTACAACGTGCCCGGCGCGCCGGTATTCCTGTTCAACAACGGCCAGGGACGACAAGGTTCGCCTTCGTTCGACGAGTTCAAGACGATCATTGACTCGATCATCAATCAATGACGAGAGTCACGCACAAGTCCTGTCGGGGTAAAAGCAGAGGATCATGAGGCGACTCTGGTCGGTGCTGGTTTGCTGCCTGGTATTTGTAGCCTGGCCTGCCCAGGCTCAGAATTCCCCTGCCCTCTCCGAGCTGGAGATTTCGGTGTGGCCAGAGTACGACCGGCCGGAGGTGCTGGTGATCTACCGGGGACGATTTGCGGCCCACACGCCGCTGCCGGTCGCGGTGGAGATCCGCATCCCGGCCCGGGTCGGCCAGCCTCACGCCGTCGCCTGGGTGACCGATGAGGGACAGCAGCTCAACCAGAAGTATGCGACCCGCATCGAGGGGGACAGGCTGGTTGTGTCGTTCGAACTGCTCAGCAGCAGCTTTCAGCTCGAATACTACGACCTGCTGCCGACCGATGAACATGGGCAGCGGAGCTATACCTTCACCTATGTGGCCGATTATCCGATCGCAGCGTTGAATCTGGATTTTCAAATGCCGGCCACAGCCGAGGGGTTTCTCCTCGCTCCTGCTGCCCCTCTGGCCGTCCAGGAGGCCGACGGCCTGCTGTACCACCTGGTGGAAGCAGGGGCCCTGGACCAGGGAGAGGCCAGAAGCTGGACCCTCACCTATCGGAAAGCCGATTCCTCCCTGACCGTCGAGGCGCTGGCCTCCACCCCGACGCCGGGCACCGGGGCGACAGCCGGGGAGCCGGCCCACCCGCCTGTATGGCTCCTGCTTATCCCCTTTGTCTCCCTGCTAGCCGGGATGGCTGCCTTCTGGCTGGGCCGGCAGGCCCGGCCTGCCTCCGGGCCGGCCAGGCAGACGTGGCCACACGGAACTGACAGAGCCTTCTTCTGCCATCACTGCGGTGTGCAACTGCGACCCGATTCCAGCTTCTGTCATCAATGCGGGACTCCGGTGCGAAAGATGTAACCTGTTCCCAACCTGTCTCACACCCTGCATCCATTTGAGGAGGTCCTGTGTCATCCAGAACCAAATTTCTGATCGGCGGATTGGTGGTGGTCGCCATTATCGGCGGTTTGATCGCCACCGGCTTTTCCGGCCCGGCCGATGAGTATCTGACCGTAGCTCAGGTCAAGGCTCTGGGGCCGGATCAACCTCGCAATGTGCGGGTGGCCGGCGAGATCGTCCCCGATTCAATCGGCTACAACACCCGCGAATTGCACCTGACCTTCACCATTCAGGACCCCAGCGGCCAATTGACCATTTCCTACCACGGCCCCCAACCTGACATGCTGGTTGACGCCGTCGAGGCAGTGGCCATCGGCCGGTATGATCCGGCTACGGAGCTGTTCGAGGCGGAGGAGTTGCTGATGAAGTGCCCCTCCAAATACGAGAAAAAGCAGACCGGAGAGTAGAGCTGAGGAGGGACCGTTGCTTCTGGCAGATGTTGGATATGGCGCGCTGTGGTTGACCCTGGCTGTGGCTCTGTGGGCCACGGTCATGGCGATGCAGGGGGGGACACAGCGCCGCCCGGAGATGATCGCCAGCGCCCGGAATGCGTTGCTGGTCACGGCCGGGTTGTCCACGCTGGCTGTGGCCCTGCTCCTGATCCTGCTGGTCACCCACAACCTGGGCATCCGCTATGTGTACGAGCATACCAGCACCTATCTGCAGCCGGTTTATCTGCTGTCGGCGTTCTGGGCCGGCCTGGAAGGCTCACAGTTGCTATGGCTGTGGCTGCTGGCCCTCCTGACGATGGGGTTGGTCCTGAAGAGGCCGGGGTGGGATCGTGAGCTGCGACCCTACGCCATGTCCTTTCTGGCTTTTACGCAGGCTTTCTTTGCCTTTCTCCTGGTGTGGGTGATCAACCCATTCGAGCCGCTACCCACACCACCATCCGAAGGTATCGGCCTCAACCCGCTCCTGCAAAACCTGTGGATGATCATCCATCCCCCCGTCATCTTTGCTGCCTACGCCCTGTGGACCATCCCGGCAGCCTACGCTCTGGCCGCGCTGTTGACCGGCCGCCTGGATGCAGCCTGGTTGCGCGGCACCCGGCGCTGGACCCTGGCCGCCTGGGCCACGTTGGGGATCGGCATCCTGCTGGGGGCCTGGTGGGCCTATCTGGAACTCGGCTGGGGCGGCTACTGGAGTTGGGATGCGGTGGAAAACTCCTCCTTTCTCCCCTGGCTGGTGGGGACAGCCTTTGTCCATGCTGCCATCCTTCAGGAACGACGGGACCTGTTTCGCCCCTGGAGTGTCCTGCTGCCGGTCGTCACCCTCTCCCTCACCGTTTTTGCCACCTTTATCACCCGCTCAGGGCTGATCCAGTCGGTGCACGCTTTTGCCGAATCGCCCATCGGCTGGTGGTACCTGGCCTACATCGGGCTGGTGCTGGCGGCGACCGTTGGACTGCTGCGGGCCCGCACCCAGGAGTTGAGAGGGGAAGGGGAGGTGGACAACCTGCTGTCGCGGGAGTTTGCCTTTCTGGTGACCAACCTTCTGCTCCTGGGAGCGGCGGTGGCGATGCTGCTGGGCACGTTGTGGCCCACCTTTACCGGGGTGGTGCGGGGTGTGGCCATCAGCCTGACCGCCGAGAACTATAACCGTTTTATGGGGCCGCTGGGCCTGCTGTTGGTCCTGCTGATCGGACTTTGCCCGCTTGTTGACTGGCGCACGAGCAACCTGAAGCGCCTGGGGCGCGGCCTGCGGGGGCAGACCGGGGCCGCTCTTCTCACCGCCGGGCTGTTGATCCTGTTTCGGGTGCGAGAGGGGTGGGTGCTGATCTCTTTGGCGGTGGTGGCTTTTGTCGTCACGACAGTTCTGGGACAGATGATCCAGGGCATCGTGGCCCGGAAGCGGGCCACCGGCGAGCCCCTGCTGGTGGCCACAGCGCGGGCGGTGGGCAACGGCCGACGTCGCTATGGCGGGCAGCTCATCCACCTGGCTATCCTGATCATTGTGGCCGGCATCATCGCCTCGCAGGCATACCAGAACGAAGTGCAGGTGGCCCTGGCCCCAGGCGAAGAGGTCCAGGAGGGCGGCTATCGGCTGGTGTACCGGGACTATACCTTCGGGCAGGTTGAGGAGGGGGGCAACAAGGTTGTCAATGAGGCCGTGGTGGACCTCTACCGGGGCGAGCGCAGGCTGGCAACCCTCCGGCCCGAACGCAACTGGCACAGCAACGCCGAAACCGGAGTGAGCGAGGTGGCGCTGCACAGCACCCTGTTCCGGGACCTGTACCTGGTGCTGGCCAGCCTGGAACCGGATGGGCTGGCAGCCTTCCAGGTGCTGATCACCCCCCTGGTCGCCTGGCTGTGGATCGGGGGCGGGGTCTTGATCGTCGGCACGCTGGTCGCCGCCTGGCCGTCCCGGAAAGGGCGGACACAGGAGAGGGAAAGATGAGCATGGCCCTCTTTGGGGTGCTGGCCCTGGCCGCCGCTGCGGTCATCCTCTACCCCCTGTTCAGGCCGGCCCCGCCTGCCAGCGCCGATGAAATCGCCCGGAGCGTGGGTGAATTGCGCCGGATCCCCTGTCCGGCCTGTGGTCAGCTCTGCCAGGCCGGCGACCGGTTCTGTGTGCGCTGCGGCAAGATGCTTCCGCCACAGACCCCGGTCGGGCAGACCTGCCCGGCGTGCGGGGCGAATCTCCCCGCCGGGGACCTGTTCTGCGCCAGATGTGGCCACGCCCTGGCCGAAAGGGAGAAGGGATGAAGTCAAAACTGAAGCGATTGGGCCTTGCTCTGCTGCCGCTTCTGGTGTTGGCAGCGACCGCCCAGGCTCAGGATGGGGGCCTCCTCCAGGGCCAGGTGGTCAACGGCACGGCGGATGGACCGGCAGTGGGGGCCGGCCTGACCGTCACGCTGCATGTGCTGCGGGACACCGGGGAGGTAGACTCGCGGACGACGAGGACCGATGCCCACGGAGCGTTCCGGTTTGAGGGCCTGGACACCGACCCGGCCCTGCAATACCGGCCTGAAGTGGTCTACCTGGGGGTCCCCTATTCCGGCCCGGAGCCTTATCGGTTCAGCCCCGGGCAGACGGCCTTGCAGGTGGTGCTTACGGTATTCGAGACAACTGAAGAGGACCAGGCCATTCGCCTGGACTCGGCGCACCTGATCGTCGAGTCGTTCGGCCAGATGCTCCGTGTGTCGGAGATCCAGCTCGTGGGCAACGGGGGCGACCGGACCTATGTGGGGCGTACCCAGGGGTCGGGCCGCCAGACGACCATCTCCATCCCATTGCCCAGGGAGGCGGTCGGGCTTGCCTTTGCGGAAGATACCCCCCCCGATCGGTATCTCGCCGTGGAGGGAGGGCTGCTGGACACCAGGCCGGTGCGGCCTGGGGATGCATCCTCCCTGGTCCTCTTTTCTTATCATCTGGCCGCAGACGGCCAGGTGGTTCCCCTGGAGCGCCGCTTTGACTATCCACTGGCAAGACTGAATGTGCTGATCGCCCAACCGGGGCTGGAACTGCGCAGTGACCAGCTCCAGCCGCGCGGCCCCCAGCTCTTTGAAGGCCGGCAATATAGCCTGTACACCGCCACCGACCTCGACCCGGCCACCCCGGTGCGTATGGAGCTGGTGGTGGAGGGCGGCGCCGCAGGCCGCCCAGACCAGGCTGCGGTCGGTGACAGCTCCAGGAGTCGTCAGGGGCTGTTGCGCTGGCTGGGATTGGCTGCAACCGGGCTGGCAGCCATCGGTGCGGCTGCATACCCGGCGGCGGTTCAACGCCCCCGGCCTCCCCGTCAAAAGGGCGAATCGGTTGGAGGATGATGGCTATCAGAACGCCGGCCATTGAGGTGCACGGCCTGAGCAAACGCTTCGGCCATCAGGCGGCCCTGCAGGGGGTGAACCTGGAAGTCGCCCGGGGCGAGTTTCTGGCCCTGTTTGGACCCAACGGGGCCGGCAAGACGACGCTGCTGCGCATCATCGCCTCGTTGACACAGCCCACGGCGGGATCGGTCCGCGTGTTGGGCCATGATCTCGGCCAGGGGGCCACAGCCGTGCGACGGCAGATCGGCCTGATCTCCCACCACCCCCTGCTCTACGGCGACCTGACGCCCGATGAGAACCTGCGCTTCTTCGCCCGGATGTACGACCTGGCCGACGCCGAGGCGCGGATCGCCGCCGTCCTGGAGCAGATGGGGCTGACCGGCCGGCGACGGGACCCGGTCCGTACCCTGTCGCGTGGCATGGTCCAACGGTTGAGCATCGCCCGGGCTCTGTTGCACGATCCGGCCATCCTGTTGCTGGATGAACCGTATACCGGCCTGGACCTGCAGGCTGCAGACAGGCTGCGAACGACGCTCCAGGAACTGGCCACTTCAGAGCGGACGATCCTCCTCACCACTCACCATCTGGAACAGGGGGTGGAGTTGTGTGACCGGGCAGCCATTCTCCACCGGGGGCAGATCGCCTGGCAGGGGGAGCGTGCCGGGTTAGACCTGGACAGGTTGCGCGACCTCTACCGGCAGGTGACAGGAACGGGAAAGGGCTAGAAAGGGCCAACGTGAGGATTCATGGGCTACCTGCGCAAGGTTCTGGCCATTGTCTGGAAAGACATCAGGGCTGAACTCCGTACCAAAGAGATGTTCAGTGCCATGTTCGTCCTGGCCCTGCTGGTGATGGTCGTGTTCAACTTTGCCTTCGACCTGCGGGTGGGCGGCGAACGGGTGCGGCAGGTAGCGCCGGGGGCCTTGTGGGTGGCCTTTGCCTTTGCCGGGGTGCTGGGGTTGAACCGGGCCTTTGTCCTGGAGCGGGATCGCGGCTGCCTGGAAGGGTTGTTACTGGCTCCTGTGGATCACACCGCCATCTATTTTGGCAAGATGCTCTCCACCGGGTTGTTTATGCTGGTGGTCGAGGCCCTGACCCTGCCGGTGTTCACCGCCTTTTTCGGCGTCAACCTGTTTGACCTGCGGCTGGTGGGGGTCGTGCTGCTGGGCACATGGGGTTTTGCCGGGGCAGGCACCTTGCTGTCGGCGATGACGGCCCAGACCCGGGCGCGGGAGGTGCTGCTGCCGATTTTGCTGCTGCCGGTGGCCGCCCCGGTGTTGATCGGCGCCGTCAAAGCCACGGCCGGCCTCCTCGATGGCCTGGCGCCGGGCGAAATAGCCCCCTGGTTGCGGTTATTGGCCGCCTTTGACCTCATCTTTCCGGCGATTGCGTTCATGACCTTTGATTATGTGCTGAAAGAGTGAACAGGGCAGAGATGAGACAGAAAAAAGATGCCGGGCTGATCGGATTGACAGCCCTCAGCGCAGCGATGATGATGGGGGCCCTCTACCTGGCCCTGGCCGGCGCGCCGGAGGCCAACCTCAAGAGTGAGACAGGCCGTCTGGCGCAGCGGATCATCTATTTCCACATCCCCACTGCCTGGGTGGGGTTTCTGGCCTTTTTCGTGACCTTCGCCGCCGGGGTGGGTTATCTGCGCACTCAGGCCCGCCGTTGGGACATCATCGCCCTGGCGTCGGCAGAGATCGGCACGGCCTTTATGCTTGGCGTGTTGCTCAGCGGCTCCATCTGGGCCAGGCCGGCCTGGGGGGTGTGGTGGGTTTGGGATGAGCGGCTGACCCTCTCCCTCATCCAGTTCCTGGTGTATGCAGGCTATCTGATGCTGCGCGGCACGGTGGAGGACCCGGCCCGGCGGGCGCGCTTTGCCGCCGTGTACGGCATTGCGGCCTTTGTCTCGGTGCCGATCAATTTCATCGCCATCCGCCTGTGGCGGACGCAGCACCCGTTGATGTTCGGCGCTGAGAAGGGGGGGCTGAGCCCGGAGATGATGTTCGCCTTTTTCTTCTGCCTGATCGCCTTCACCCTCTGGTATGCCGCGTTGCTGGGCCATCGCATCCGGCTGGAGCGGCTGCGAGATGAGGTAGAAGCGGTGAAACAGAACATGTAACCGTTCAGGGGCCAGGCACCCCGGACATCCTGTGCGCCTTTGCGGCTCATCTTGATGGGGGGAGGAAACAATGGGTTATCTGGTGGCGGCCTATGCCGTGTTGTGGGCCATTTCGTTCGGATTGGTGCTCAGCCTGGTCGTGCGTCAGCGCCGGCTCGAAGCCGAGTTGGAGGCGCTGCGCCAGGCAATTGAGGAAAAATCAACCGTCTCATGAACAGGCGGCTCCATCTCTTCCTGCACAGCCTTTTTTTCGTGCTGGGCTTCACCCTCATCTTCGTCGCATTGGGGGCGACGGCCACGGCGCTCGGCCAACTGTTGCTGGGGGCCCGCCTCTGGATCCAGCGCCTCGGCGGCCTGGTGGTCATCCTGCTGGGGCTGCATCTCCTGGGGGTTCTCCCCATTCCCGCCCTCTACGCGGAGAAGCGGGTCCATCTCCAGGCCAGACCACGGCTGGGATATCTGTCCTCGTTCCTGGTAGGCCTGTTCTTTGCTGCCGGCTGGACCCCCTGCCTGGGGCCGGTGCTGGCCACCATGCTGGCCTGGGCGGCGAGTACGACCAATCTGTGGCAGGGGGTCGTGATGCTGACCTTCTACTCGCTGGGATTCGGCCTGCCCTTCCTGTTGACCGGCCTGCTGTTCGATGCCGCCACCCACTGGCTGCGCCGGCTGAACCGCCACCTGCGGATCGTGTCTATCGCCAGCGGCCTGCTGCTGATCGGCATCGGCCTGTTGATGTTCACCGACAGCCTGGCCCTGATTTCGGGCCTGGTGGGGCCGTTCAGCCTGGAATCGCAGTTGGAGCAGGCCACCATTTCGATGCCGATCGCTCTGTTGGCCGGGTTGCTGTCATTCATCTCGCCCTGCGTGCTGCCCCTGGTGCCTGCCTATCTGGGCTACATGGGCGGCACCACCGTGCTGGATGCGGGCTCCGATCGGGAGGAAGGGTGATCCATCGCGGACAGACCATCGGGTTGTTGATCCTGGCCGCCATCGTGGTGGCTTGCAGCGGGCCGGGGGCGGCGGTGCCCGGCGGCGTTGCTCAGGGGAACCGTGCCCCTGACTTTACCCTGGAGACGTTGGAAGGGCACCGCCTGTCCCTGAGCCAGTACCGGGGCCAGGTGGTGCTGGTGAACCTGTGGGCCACCTGGTGCCTGCCCTGCCAGAGCGAGCTCCCGGCCCTGGAGGCCGCCTATCGGGCGCACAAAGAGGATGGCTTTGTCGTGCTGGGCGTCAACGTCCGGCAGTCGCGCCAGGAGGTGCTGCCCCTCGTGCGGGAGTTCGGCCTCACCTACCCGATCCTGTTGGATGAGAGCGGGAAGCTGATGAACGACTATCGTGTGCGGGGCCTGCCCACCTCTTTCATCCTGGATCGAGAGGGGGTGATCCAGGTCCGGCACCTGGGGTCGCTGACGACCAGGGCCCTGGAGGACTATCTGGCCCGGCTTTTGCGCTGAAATTGACTACAAAGGACAGCACGATGAGACCACCCTCTCAGCCGGTCACAGGGCGGACCCGCGACCTGGTCATCCTGGCCGACAAGATCATCTTTCAACTGGCCAGACACTGGCTGGCCCTGGCCAACCTGTTCTGGGGGCTATATGTGGGGCTGCCGTGGCTGGCTCCGCTGCTGATGGAAGCCGGCTGGACGACACCGGCCCAGATCATCTATCTGATCTACCGCCCGGCCTGCCACCAGCGGCCGGAACGCTCTTTCTTTATCGGCGGGCCGAAAGCCTGGTACTCGATGGAAGAGCTGGCCGCAGCCGGCGTGGATGTGGACCCTTTTGCCCGCGCCATCGGCAATGAGGCGGTGGGCTGGAAGGTGGCCTTTTGCCAGCGCGACGTGGCCATTTATGGCTCTCTCTTTCTGGGAGGGCTGGCCTATGGCCTGGTGCGGCGGCGGCGGGGCCGATGGCTGTTGCCCTTCCGCTACTACCTGCTCTTCCTGGTGCCGATGGGGGTGGATGGCACGCTCCAGCTCTTGGGCCTTTACGAAAGCACCTGGTTTCTACGGACCCTCACCGGTTCGATCTTTGGCCTGGGCACGGTATTACTGGCCTATCCTCACCTGGAGGATGGCTTTGCCGACATCCGCCGCACGGTCAACAGCAAGCTCCACCTGGAATAGGCGTTCACTCGCCGAACAGGTCACCCAGCTCTGTCGGGTCGTGCAGGGGGACTAAATAGATAAAGCCATCCGGGCCCACCGCCCTGGTCAGCCTGTCCATCACCTGTTTCACATTGTCATAGGGGCCGGCGATATAGAAAGGCTTGCCATCCTTGCCTAACGGGATCTCTTCTTTGCAGGCATCCGGGTCGGCATTGCCCAGGATCGGCTGTGCCTGGCGATAGTCACGGTGCGGTGTGAACCCCAGCCGTTCGGCATAGGCAATTCCCTCACGGATGATCTTGGCCGCCAGATTGAGGTCGGCCGAGACCATCTTTTGCTGACCCTTGATCTCCTTGCACAACCGGGCATACTCCTCTGGATTGACCTGATAGCCCAGGGCGTTCTTGACCCCCAGGCAGCCCAGGTCTACCAGGAACACCCCCACCCCGATCTGGCCCAGCGGGCCATGGCGCGAGATCAGCACCTGGACGATCTCACCCGGCTTCCGCCAGTTCTCGGTGATCAGGCACTCCTTCAAGGGCCATTCCCCGGCGTTGCGGGGTAAGGTCCGAGACAGGGCGATCCGGGGGGCAGACCCAGACTGCCGGCGGCGTTTCTCTTTCCGTTTTTCGAGTTTGCGTTGCAGGGCTTTTTGCCGCTGCCTCGACGATTGTCTGGCCATCCTCACCTCTCCTCATCGGAATGACGCAGTTGACCCGGCCTGCCTGGCGAAAATGCCGGCCATGGCACAAGTCCTGCTCCCCAGGTCATCCGGCGATTGTGTCTTGACTTGCCGGAGAAGAATCGCTAATGCAGCCAGCGTTGCAGCGCCCCGCGTGCCTGATCCAGGGCCGGCATGCGATGAGCCTGCCTGAGCTGGATGCCCAACCCGGCCGCCAGCGGCGTCAACAGATGATAGAGCCGTTCGTGGCGGACGGCGATCTGTTGGGGCAGGCTGCCCCCCTGGGAGATCAGGTCCATGAATTTGGTCAGGGACTGCTCCTCCACAGCAGCGAGGGAGGGCCGGGCGAGCATCAACTCCATCCCCAGAATGAGACCTGACCTGGACTCGACGACCATCAGGGCGTAGGGCACGTATTCAGGCCATATCGTTCCGCGGCCAGGTTGACAATCTCGTTGATGAGCTGTTCGTAGGTCCAGCCATCGGCGGCTGCTTCGAGGCACAGATCGGAGTAGCCGGGGTTCAGGCCGGGCAGGGGGTTGACCTCCAGGATGTAGGGTTTGTTGCCATCGTGGGCGTCCAGGCGAAAGTCCACGCGGGCCACATCCAGGCAACCGGTCACCCGAAAGACAGCGGCTGTCAGCCAGGTCAGCTCCTCGACCTGCCCGGCGCTCAGCGGCGCGGGGCAGAGGCAGTGAAAGTCGTGGGCCATTTCCACTTTGATGCGGCTGGTGTAGATGCCGGCTTCCTCCGGTGGATAGGCCGCCATATCCACCTCCAGCGGGGGAAAAAAGTGCAGGCCCTTGCGGATGCGGGGTGCCTCCTCATCTTCAGGCACGCGCCAGGCCACCGGCGAGCGCAGGTTGCCAATCAGGCCGACCGTCACTTCCCGCCCCTCGATAAAGCGCTCGACCAGGACCGGCTGGTTGTAACGTTCGAATATGCGTGCCAGTTGGGTGCGCAACTGGCCTTCGTCATGCACGATGGACTCGGCGCTGACCCCCATCCCTGTCCCTTCACGGCTGGGTTTGACAAAAAGGGGGAACTTGAGCTCCGGATCGAGCGGCTCGGTCAGGCGTTCGAACACCTGAAAGGGGGGCGTGGGCAGGCCGTGGTAGCTGAGCACCCGTTTGGTCATCGGTTTGTCCAGCGTCAGGGCCAGTGTCAGCACCTGCGAGCCGGTGTAGGGGATGCGCAACATCTCCAGCAGGGCAGGCACCTGTGCCTCGCGGCTGTCGCCAAAGTGGCCCTCACAGATGTTGAAGCAGAGGTCAGGTTTGACCTGGCGCACCGTGTCCAGGAGCGTCGCGTCCCCCTCCAGGAAAACGGCGTGATGTCCACCCGCCTCCAGCGCCCTGAGAATGGCCTGGATCGTTTCTTCCGAATCCAGGTCATCCCAGCGGTCGGGCGGCATGCCGGGCCAGGTGGGGGCATTCTTTTTCAGATTGGCCAGCAGGGCGATGCGCATCGGGGTTCGGCCTCCTATCCCACCAGGCTGGCTTCCGGCTCGACGAGCAAGGCCGTCCAGGGGAGGGGGGCCTGCCGCCGATGGGCGGCGTGGAACCCCTCCGGCACGATGGCCATCTGCTCACCGGCCAGCAGGGCGGCGATGCCTTGCTGTCCATCTTCCGTCAAGGCGGCCCGTTGCCTCTGGCACGATGGGCAGGTCGTCGGGTCATGGCGCTCATACCTCTCCGGCTGAGCATAGGCGCTGATAAAGCCCTCAAAGTTGCGCACGACCACATAGTCGGGCGACTGGCTGAGCAGGTAGTTGGGCATGATCGGGATCTTGCCGCCACCGCCGGGGGCATCAATCACGTAGGTGGGCACAGCAAAGCCGGAGGTGTGGCCGCGCAGCGATTCGATGATCTGCAACCCCACCGCCACCGGGGTGCGAAAGTGACCGGCCCCGTGCACCAGGTCGCACTGGTATAGATAGTAGGGCCGCACGCGGTTCCTGACCAGCTTGTGGACCAACTCCTTCATCACATTCGGGCAGTCGTTGATGCCGGCCAACAGCACCGTCTGACAGCCCAACGGGATGCCGGCGTCGGCCAGGCGGGCCAGGGCCACCTCCACCTGGGGCGTGATCTCTTTGGGGTGGCTAAAGTGGACATTCAGCCACAACGGATGATAGCGGCGCAGCATCTCCACCAGTTCAGGGGTGATCCGCTGCGGCAGGAAGGCCGGCACCCGGCTGCCGATGCGCACCACCTCCACGTGGGGGATGGCCCGCAGGCGGCGCAGGATCTCCTCCAGAACGGGCTGGGGCAGGATCAGCGGATCTCCGCCAGAGATCAACACATCCCGGATCTGCGGCGTGAGGGCGATATAGTGGAGCTGCGCTTCATAGTGCTTGCGGCTGAATTGGGCGTTCGGGTCGCCCACGATCCGGCTGCGGGTGCAGTAGCGGCAGTAACTGGCACATTGGGTGGTGACCAGCATCAACACCCGATCCGGGTAGCGATGCACCAGCCCGGGGACCGGCGAGTGAGCATCTTCAGCCAGGGAGTCGGTCATTTCAGCGGTGAACGGGACCAACTCCTGCTCAGTCGGGATCACTTGCCGCCGGATAGGGCAATGGGGATCGTCAGGGTCTATCAGGCTGGCAAAATAGGGGGTGATGTCTACACGAAAGCGCCCGGGGGCCGAAAGGCCCGCTATCTCCTCGGGCGTCAGGTGGATCACCTGTGAGAGTTCCTCGACCGTGTTCAGCCGGTGGGCAAGTTGCCAACGCCAGTCGTTCCACCTGTCGAGGGGCACGTCCTCCCACGGGTGCGGGGGCCGGCTACAACCAGGGGGCTCTTCAACCTCCGTTTGGATCTCTTCCATCTGTCTATTTCCTCCCTATGGCGTAATCGTTCAGGCTGTCGAATCCTGCAACGATGAGTTGACCTGGACACCGCCTGTTCAGCGCGGAGACATATCGGTTTTCTCCGCAGCCTCAGCACCTCTGCGGTGAGTTCCGACCGTGAACCCTCGTTGCAGGATGAAGAGCCTATCCGAGAAAGGTGCAGGACAACCTGTCCTCCCGAGGTTACCCCTCCTCGTCCCACTCCTCCTCTTCCTCCTCGTCCCACTCCTCCTCTTCCCACTCTTCCTCGTCACCCCAGTCTATGTCCATTTCGTCATAGGCCCAGTCCAACTCGGGTGGGGAGAGTTCGATGACCTCCAACTCGGCATCGCAATGGGGGCAGGTAACCCGTTGGCCGATCTGCGGATTGGGCCCCAGGCTGACGCTCCCATCGCAATCAGGACAAAATGCAATTGCCATCTTTTTGACTCCTCTCGGTGATTTGACTGCCGGTCCGCCCTGAAACGCAGGCCGGCTTTTGCCGAGGCAATAGTATCGTTCAACGATGTGCAAATCGGGTGGAAAAGAACTACCAAAGGGGTGGAAATCAGAGGCATGGGGTATGATTTTTATAACGGTACGGGTCACTGCCTGCCCCGTGCCCGTCGGGCCACAGTCTGGCGGCCTGTCGGCGCGGATGAGTCGCTGCTCCGGCCCTGCCCATCAAACGCGGCTGTCCCATGACGGGACAGCCGCGCCGGATCACTCCCGACAGCCGGGGATCGGAGCGATCCCCTCACCCCCAGCCGGACCGGCTTCTTTTTCAGCAGTTTGAGCCCCTGCATCATGGCGGTGAACCACCCGGACCGCCCGGCATGGTAGTAGGGCGACTGTTTCAGCAGCAGAGAGCGCACCAGCGGCCGGAAGGCGCGGATCAGGTGCCGTCGGTAGCCCAGGCGGGCCTGCATATCCCGCACATAGTCGTCGAGGGTGTGGCGCTGGTAGCGCAGGAGACGCTGGCTCTCGGTCGTGTCCACCCAGTCGGTGGGAAAGGGAACGGCGGTAAAGGCTTCGGGGGGCAGCATCCCCACCCCCAGGCCGTCGAGCACCCGCCGGGCGATCTCTTCGTAGGTGTACCGGCAGCGTGGACCACCGCCGATGAGCAACACCTTGCCCCACACCTCCGGGCAACTCACGGCGTTGGCAAAGGCCAGCCCCACATCGCGGGTGTGGACATACTCCATGCGGTTGTAGAGCGGCACATCGAACATGCCGGGGCTCAGCTTCATGGCGATGGGCAGAGAGGCCGCCAGCCGCAAGATAGCCCACTCCAGGCTGGAAGCCTTGATCATGGCCTCGCATTCGACCTTGTGCCGGGCATAGTGCTCGATAGGTTGCACCGGGTCAGCAGCCGTGCGCGGCGGTGGCAGGTGTTGCGTCCGGCCGTAGATGTGGTACGAAGAAGCAAACAGCAATCGTCTCTCACCGCCGAGGCGCAGAGAACGCGGAGGGGGATGGTTCATTTTTCTCTGGAAATTGGTTTACACTTTTGACCGCCTCAAAAAATCGGCTGCCCGCAAAACGCTGACTGAAAGTCAGCCTCTAATGGCCTGCGGCCAAGGGTCGGCCTTCGCCGACCTCTCCTTGACCGCGCCACGG
>Ga0209162_1000834_pt1 | contig 32536 bp, 26 predicted proteins | sample YNPNPMetaG_FD_187121 | JGI IMG/M metagenome (GOLD analysis project Ga0209162, IMG submission 187121) | Anoxygenic and chlorotrophic microbial mat microbial communities from Yellowstone National Park, USA - YNP NP MetaG (SPAdes) (version 2) ...
CCAACGGTCAGTTCCAGATCTGGCGATTTGGCTGGTGTATGGACTACCCCGATGCCAATAACTTCCTGTATGACGCCGTGATTCCCTATCGCAGCCGCTACGGCGGTTGGACGAACGCTACGTACGACAATCTGCTGTATCAGGCAGCGCGTGAGCAGAATCCAGACACGCGCAAGGCGCTGTACAAGCAGGCCGAGGAAATCCTGGTAGAGACCGATGCAGTGATGTTGCCGCTGTACTACTATACATCTGTCCTGGCTGTCAAGCCATACCTGGAGCGCACCTACGGGGCGGGTGGCAGCATAGACATTGCCACCTGGCGCATCACGCGAGTGAGTGGCGAGGTTGGTCCCGGCGGGGGCAGTCTGACTTCCTACTACGGCGATACCACCATCCAGATCCCTGCTGGAGCCATCACAGATACTATCATCATCACCCACACTCCCGCCTACATCTTGCCGCCTGGCGGGAACCTGACCGGTATTGGTCACGAGTTTGACGTCACTGCTGTCTACAGCAGCACCGGCCAGCCGGCACAACTGGCCCCTGGTCAGACCTATACCCTCACCGTGTACTACACCGATGCCGAAAAGGGGCCGGCCATTGAGAACACCCTGGCATTGTACTACTGGGACGGTAGCCAGTGGGTGAAGGAGCCCAGCAGCACAGTAGATACAGCGGCCAACAACATAACGGCGCACCCGAACCACTTTTCCCTCTGGGCAGTGCTGGGCGAGACGAAGCGGGTATACTTGCCGCTTATCTTGAGAAGCCGTTGAACTGAAGGGGTATCAGAGCAGAAACTTGCGCTGACGCCCAAAATATAAAGGATGCGGGATGCGCCCTAACCTGCGCTTTGAGCCGACAGGCCTCCCTTCGGTCGGCCTGCGGCTCAAGCGCGGGCCGTTATACGAGACGCTTCGCTCCGCTTTGCTCCGCTACGCGTCTCGTATAACGGCGCGGCGGCGGCGCCGCCAGTTATGCTCCCGCTCGCTCCGCTCGCGTCCGCATAACTGGCGGTTAGAGCTGACGCTGGCGGCGGCGCTAGCGCGCCGCCGCGGCGCGCAGCTCAACCGCCGCGCCGTTGGGCAGAAGTACGATCATCAATGCTTATCTCGGTCGGAAACAGTAATTGAACACATGAGTAACCAGCTGACCATCCAGGTAGTACAGAGTACATCCTTATCAGAGATAGATCGAAAACGCATCATCGCGCTTTGTAACCGAGCCTATGGCGAAGACATCGAGCCCCTGTTCAACACTTTTGTTGGTGCAACTCACGTTCTTGGCTACTATAATGACCTCGTAAGCCATGCGCTATGGGTGACCCGCTATCTGCAAGTTGGCAATGCTCCTTTCTTGCGCACCGCGTACATTGAAGCAGTCGCTACGGATCCAGCCTATCGCAATCGTGGTTTTGCGACAGCCATAATGAACTGTATCGCCAACGAGATTCAGGACTATGAGTTGGCAGCTCTTTCTCCGTCCAGTGTTGCATTTTATGAGCGACTTGGGTGGGAGCTTTGGCGTGGCCCGTTGTTTATCAGAACCGAAAATGGCTTATTGTCATCGTCAGATGAAGAACAGGTGATGATTCTACGTCTTCCGAGAACGCCGCTACTGGACCTAAGCGCACCACTTTCTGCAGAGTGGCGTGAAGGTGAGTTGTGGTAAAGATAGTGGCCTTATCCAGATTTATATTTTGGTTCACGAGTCTGCCCAACACGCGGCTGTAGCCGACCGCACTTCGCGCTCGCCTTCGGCTCGCGCTCACGCGGCGGCTAAGCAGCAAGTCGTTAGGCGCTCAAGCAACTACAACGAGAAAACGATCTATCAAATGAAACTACCAGCGTTCATAAGAAAGTCTTTGCTAACAACTCTTGCCCTATTGTCTGGGGCGATTTCGGTTGCCAGTTTTATCGCTGGCTTTCTAGGCGACCAAGCTGCATTTGGGGTCGGCGTAATGGTATTGATAATTGCAATAGTGGCATCGAAGTCTCTGGGTTTATGAGCGAAGTTGGTCGCCAGGTTCTGCCAGGGAAGGCAAGATGCCTATACCACTCCTGACCACCAAACTCTATATCCCTCCCGTCCGACCAGAGCTGGTCTCGCGCCCGCGCCTGATCGAGCGGCTGAACGCGGGGCTGCACCGCAAACTGACCCTCATCTCCGCCCCGGCCGGCTTCGGCAAGACCACGCTGCTGAGCGAATGGACCGCGAGCTGCAGGCGATCCATCGCCTGGCTCTCGCTGGACAAAGGCGACAACGACCCGGCTCGCTTCCTGGTCTACCTGATCGCCGCGCTGCAGACGGTAGAGCCAGACGTCGGGGCGGGTATGCTGGCTGCGCTCCAGTCCCCCCAACCAATGCCGACGGAGGGGGTACTGACGGCGCTGATCAACGACATCGCTGCCACCACAAGTCCCTTTGCCCTCGTCCTCGACGACTACCACCTGATCGAAGCCCAGCCGATTCACGAAGCGCTCACCTTTCTGCTTGACCATCTGCCGCCGCCGATGCACCTGGTTATCGCCACCCGCGCCGACCCGCCCCTGCCCATCGCCCAGCTGCGTGCCCGTGGCCAATTGACCGAACTGCGCGCTGCCGACCTGTGCTTCACAGTTGAAGAAGCAACTAGCCTCTTGAACGAGGTGATGGGGCTGAATCTGTCGGCGGCGGATGTCCATGCCCTCGAAGCCCGCACCGAAGGCTGGATTGTCGGTTTGCAGATGGCTGCCCTCTCGATGCGAGGGCGACAAGATGTAACTGGCTTCATCAAGGCCTTCACCGGCAGCCACCGCTTCATTCTGGATTACCTGGTGGAGGAGGTTCTCGATCAGCAACCCGGCGACGTGCAGGAATTCCTGCTCAAGACCTCTATCCTTGAGCGCCTGACCGCTCCCCTGTGCGATGCTGTGCTAGAGATTAGAGATTGGATATCAGATATTGACGAGCAGACCCAATCTCCAATCTCCAATATCCAATCCCAGACCATCTTGGAGCATCTCGAACGCGCCAACCTATTCATCGTCCCCCTCGACGACCGCCGGGAGTGGTACCGCTACCACCGCCTTTTCGCCGACTTGCTGCGACAGCGGCTGCACCAGCGGCATCCGGACCTGGTGCCAATCCTGCACCGTCGGGCCAGCAAGTGGTATGAGCAGAATGGGTTAATGGCAGAAGCGATAGAACATGCCTTGTCTGCGGAAGATTTCGAGCGGGCGGCGGCCCTGGTGGAACAGGTTGCTGAAGCGACCTTGATGCGCAGTGAGGTGGCTACATTCCTGAATTGGGTGGAGTTGCTGCCCGACGAGTTAGTGCGTGCTCGGCCCACGTTGTGCGTCTTTCACGCCTGCGCGCTCCTGTGGCGTGGTCTTCGGCTAGATGAGGTCGAATCGCGTCTGCAGGATGTGGGCGAGGAGGTTGATCTCACGCCGGGCAAGGCAGCGACGATTCGCGGTCTCATGGCCATCTTTCGGGGCCAATTAGCCAAGGCCGGCGAGTTGTGCCGTCAGGCACTGGAGCAGCTACCCGAGGAGGACGTCTTTTGGCGCACCATTTCGACCTGGATGTTAAGCATATCCCGGTTGGCGCAGGGTGACCTCAGAGCTAGCAGCCGAGCCCTGGATGAGGCCGTCAGGATGAGTCAGAAGGCGGGCAACGTCATGATCGCCGTGCCGGCCCTATGTCATCTCGCTAAACTGAACATGCGGCAGGGACAGCTCCACCAAGCGCAGGCCATCTATCAACGGGCACTGGAATTGGGCACTGCTGAGTCGGGACAGCGATTGCCCATTGCCAGCGAGGCATTGATCGGTTTGGGCGAATTGTGGTATGAGTGGAATGATCTTGAGAGTGCGGCGCACTACTTGGAAGAAAGTATAGAGCTGAGCGAGCAATGGAGTGAGGTTGCAGCTCTGGATGCCTATATCTCTCTGGCGAGGGTCAGGCAGGCGCAAGGGGACATAGATGGCGTTCGCCATGCGATCCAACGGGCACAGGACATGGCGTTGAAAACCGCCGCCCTCGAAGCGGATGACCTCTTCGTAGCCTTGGTCCAGGCTCGACTTTGGGCGACCCAAGGCAACCTCGAAGCGGCGATGCGCTGGGCCGAAGAACAGGGGTTGGGCAAAGACGTCGCCTCGGCTGAGTTCAAGGGAGGCGACGACTTGATCAGTTGTCGCCTGCGCAAGTATGAGCACCTCGTGCTGGCGCGGCTGTGGCTCGCTCAAGGTCGGTCCAGTGACGCGCTGGCGTTGCTGGAGCCGTTGCTATCACAGATGGAACAGCAAGAGCGGGTAGACCTGGTGATTGAAATCCACATCCTCAAGGCATTGGCTTTTCAGGCGCAGGGCGATATGGAAAAAGCGTTGACCGCCCTGGAACATGCCCTCGCCCTCGCCGAGCCGGGCGGCTTTGTACGTCTCTTCGTAGATGAAGGCCCGCCGATGGCACAGTTGATCTATGAGGCCGCCTCGCGTGGGATAGCGCCGCAATACACCGGCAAGCTGTTGGCCGCGTTCCCCGATGCGGAGCCAGCGACGACATCCCAGCAACCTCAGGTGGACATGATCGAACCCTTGAGCGAACGCGAGTTGCAGGTACTTCAACTCATCGCAGAAGGGCTGACCAACAAAGAAATCGCTCAAGAGCTGGGCCTCGCCTTGCCCACCGTCAAGTGGCACACCAGCAACATCTACGGCAAGCTGGCCGTCAACAATCGGACGCAGGCCGTTGCCAAAACCAGAGCGTTGGGCATTCTTCCTGTTGTGCTTCGTCCCGCCCGAGGCTAAAGCCATCGGGCTAACATACAAAGGCCTGCGGTCTATCCAATCCAGCCCCAGCGAGACTTCGTAGGCTGAGTCAGGGGCTTGAGCGGGGCCCCTGGCAGACTCGCAGCAAATTGCCAAATCTGGCAGACGCGGATGGTGCGTCCGTGTCTGCTTTTTTGTCACGCAACCCATACCCTAACCATACTTTCGCCTGGTCTCAACCATACCCGTTGGGTGGTATAATGGGTGTACAACTGGAGATTACCGATGGAGCAACATCTGAGCGTGGACAGGCTAGTGACTTATGAGATCAAAGTGCAGGGGACACTCAATAAGAAATGGTCGGACTGGTTCGGCGGGATGACAGTCACGGTTCAGAGCGGGAGTAATGACGCTCCCATCACCACGCTCACCGGCGCTATCGCCGACCAGTCCGCCCTGCGCGGCATTCTCACCAGAATCTGGGATTTGAATCTCACGCTGATTGCCGTTCGCCGCATCGAGGCGGACGAAGGGGAGCAAAGCAGAAATGACTGAGAAAAGCCGCCTGAACAAAAGGAGGAAAACAATGAGACCCGAATACACATTACCCCTGGCCGATCCACAGGCCACGCTGGAGGTTGTGGGCGGCAAGGGCGCGTCCCTAGCCCGGCTCGTCGCTGCTGGTCTGCCCGTGCCCGACGGCTTTCACGTGACCACCGCCGCCTACCGGCGGTTCTTGGACGAGAACAACCTGCAGCCGCGCATCCTGGCTGCTCTGGAAAAGGTGGATGCCTCGCAGCCCGCCACGCTGGAGGAAGCCTCGAACACCATTCGAGACATGTTTTCGCAGGCGCAGATACCCCCAGACATCGCTGGCGCCATCGCCCAGGCCTACGCCAGCCTGTCCAGCCAGAATCCCGTCGTGGCCGTGCGCTCGTCGGCCACGGCTGAGGACCTGCCCGAGGCCAGCTTTGCCGGCCAGCAGGATACCTTTCTCAACGTCCAGGGCTACAGTGAGGTGCTGGAGGCAGTCAAACGCTGCTGGGCTTCGCTGTGGACGGCGCGGGCCATCGGCTACCGGGCGCGGCAGGGCATTGATCACGGCGCGGTCAGCCTGGCAGTGGTAGTGCAAGTGCTGGTCCCTGCCGAGGCGGCAGGCATTCTGTTCACCGCCAATCCGGTCACCGGCCAGCGCGATCAGGTCGTGATCAGCGCGGCCTGGGGACTGGGCGAGGCGGTCGTAGGCGGGTTGGTGACGCCGGATATGCTCACAGTAGACAAGGTGACCGGTCACGTTCTTGAACAGAAAATCGCCGACAAGCAGGTGATGACGGTGCGAGTGAATGGGGGCACGGAAACACAACCGGTACCCGAGGCACTGCACCGCGCGCCCGTGATCAGCGACGAGCAAGCTGCCGAACTGGCGCGGCTAGGCGTCCAGATCGAGGAGCTTTACCAATGCCCGCAGGACATCGAATGGGCCATCGCAGACGGTAAGATCTACCTGCTCCAGTCTCGGCCCATCACGACCTTGACCGGACCGGATACCACCACTGACGAATGGAACGCTACTTTCACCGGAGATTATCTGTGGACCAACATGATCGTGGGCGAGATATTCCCCACCACAATGACACCGAGTACCTGGTCGATATGGGAAGAGCTTTTCAGCAACCTGTCCTTTGGAGACGTTTCTGCCATCGGGAACATCGCCGGCCGTCCCTATCTCAACTACAGTTTGACCTATTCGTTCCTGCTCAAGCTCATGCGAAAACACGAACGAGTCATGGGCGTGATCAAGGACTCCATCGGCGTCCCGCCAGCCGGCGTGGACATTCCCTCGTTCCCCATTCCTTGGAGGACGGTGTTGTTCGAGCTTCTGCCTCGGGAGCTCAGGAACGAGCTGAAGAAAGGCAAGCTGAAAAAGGCCGCGCCCGAGTTCCTGGCCATGATACGGGATCGGTGCCAGGAACTACGGCACCGCATCGGGGAGGCGCAGGGAGATGAGTTGATCTCCCTATGGACCGATGAGGTCAAGCCCCTGTGGAACGAGATCTATCTCCTCCAGGACAAGATGAACGAGGACCTCCAAGGACTGACACGTAAGCTCAAGACTGAGTTGACCAAGCTGCTGGGAGAGGATGAGGCCAATGCACTTCTAACCACCATCAGCAGCGCCGGAGAACTGGCCAGCCTGGGGCCGCTGGTCGGCCTCTTCAAACTGAAGAGCGGGGAACTGAGTCGCAAAGAATATCTTCGGCGATATGGGCACCGCGGGCCGCTCGAGAACGAGCTGTCCGAGCCGCGCCCGCACGAAGACCCAACCTGGCTCGACAGGCAGTTGGCGGAATTCGGCAGGTCGCCAGTCGACGTGACAGCGCTGTTGGAAAAACGAGACGCCGAATTCGATACAGTGCGGCAAGAGATCACGCGCCGTTTGCCTCCAAAGAAAGCCCAGGGTGTGGCGCGCAAAATCGCCGCCATCGTAGAGACCAACACCCTCCGCGAAGCGACGCGCTCAGAGCTCACGCGCATCGTAGACGTGATCCGCGCCCTTTTCCTGCGTGCTGGTGAGCTTAGCGGGCTTGGCGATGGCGTGCTCTTCCTCACGGTTGACGAGCTCGTCGCTGTTCTGTCCGGCGACACATCGGCAGCGGCACGCATCCCCGCCCGGCGGCAGGCGTACCAGAAGTATAGGGCGTTGCCGCCCCTACCAGCGTGGATTCGAGGGCGCTTCGACCCCTTCCAGTGGGCCGCCGACCCAAACCGCCGCAGAGATGTCTTTGACGCCCATGCAACCGTATCTCCCCTTGCGCCGAGTGCTACTCATGTCATCCGGGGGCACCCGGGCTCTGCCGGGTGCGTGGAGGGCATCGTCCGGCGGATTGACAGCCCCGATGAGGGAACGCAACTCCAATCTGGTGAGATCCTGGTCACCAGCACGACCAACGTGGGCTGGACGCCGCTATTCCCACGCGCCGCAGCCGTGGTCACGGATATCGGTGGCTCTCTATCCCACGCCGCCATCGTCGCCCGCGAGTTGGGAATCCCCGCCGTCGTCGGCTGCGGCGACGCCACCATCCGCCTCAAGACCGGCGACCACGTTCGCGTAGATGGCAGGCGAGGCGTCGTAGAAATCCTGGAGACGACCCGATGACGTTTCACGTTTCACGTTTCACATTAGCAAACAACCGCCAGAAAACCCTGATCCTATCTTTCGCCCTGGTCGTGGTGATGCTGGGGGTTGGCATCGTCTATCCCATCTTCCCCTTCTTCATCACAGAACTTGGCGCCAGCGGCACCGAGCTGGGCTTGCTGGCAGCGACCTCGGCCCTCTTGGAGTTTGTCTTCGCTCCGATATGGGGCAGCGTGTCTGACCGAACTGGCCGCAAGCCCATTCTGATGGTGGGCATGGTGGGATATGGATTGTCCATGCTGTTGTTTGGACTGGCCACGCAACTGTGGATGCTCTTCGCCTCCAGAGCGCTGTCGGGCATCCTCTCGTCGGCCACGCTGACCACGGCCATGGCCTATGTTGGCGACACGACATCGGAAGAGGAAAGAGGGGGTGGGATAGGCTTGCTGGAGGCGGCCATGGCCCTGGGCGTCATCCTGGGGCCGGGGATGGGCGGCTGGCTGGCGGGCGATTCCCTCTCCACGCCCTTCTTCATCGCCGCCGGGATGTCATTGGTCTCCTTGCTGCTCATCTTCATATTGCTTCCCGAATCGCTGCCCGCCGAGGCCCGCCAGCAGATCGAAGGAAAGGTGAGCACCGTACAGCTCAGCGAGTTATGGCGCGCCCTGTTCAGTCCCATCGGCGTTTTGCTGTTCATGGTTGCTCTGTTCAGCTTCGCGTTGACTAATTTCGAGGCCGTTTTCGGCCTGTATGCCCTGGAGAAATTTGGCTACGGGCCGGAACGGGTAGGGACGATCCTGATGGTGGTGGCCATCGTATCCACGGTTGGCAAGGCTGCACTCACCGGGCCGACCATCAAACGCTGGGGAGAAGCCACAGTGATCAAAGCCTCACTGCTAGCGGGTTCGGTCGGATTTGCCGTGTTGCTGCTGGCCAATACCTACGTCACCATTTTGCTCGCCACCGGCTTCTTCATTCTGTCCAAGACCTTGTTGCGTCCATCGGCGTTATCCCTGATCTCCAAGCGGGCCACCGGCGGCCAGGGCGCAGCCATGGGCCTGAGCAACTCGTTTATGAGCCTGGGACGCATCGCAGGACCCATCTGGGCAGGCGCCGTTTTCGACGTAAACTACAACTATCCCTACCTCAGCGGCTCAGCGATCCTGTTCATCGGCTTCCTGATCAGCCTGGCCTGGGTTTCGCAAGGTAGAGTAACTACCTACCCTCCTGCGAGTAGGGAGACCGGCTGATGGGCGAAGAGGTTGCGCAGCGTCACAAAGACATTGCGCTCCTGCTTGCGACAGGTGGAGATCACCGCCTGCAAGCGGGCATATGCCGCTGCTCCGTGGTCGGTGCGAAAACAGCCGCTCACCTTTTGCTTGACTTTGGCCGGGCGCAGGTCTCGTTCGGCCTGGTTGTTGGTGAACGGGACACCCTCCACCAGCGCAAAGGCCAGGACAGCTTCCTCTTGCTCCGTCAGTCGGCGCAGCAGATTGCGCCCCGCTGTGCTTTTGGGGCGTCCCCGGCCCGCTTTGGGTTCGGGCGGTGGTTCTGCCAGTTCCGCCTGGCTCAGAATCTGGCCATAGCGTTGCCGGGCGGCTATGGCAGCTTCTCCGCGCAAGGGGAGAGGCTGCCCGTACAGGTCCAACAGGAAGGTATGCATCGCCTTGGCCCATACCGAACCCTGCTCCATCAGCCCACGCAGTTCACGCAGGATGTGCGCCAGGCAAGCCCCATGTTGCGCCTCGCTGAACTGGTAGTACGCCGCCCAGTGATCATGAACGGCTCGCCCACGAAAGTCCTTCAACACCGAAGCGGCGCTCCGCAGCGCCTCGGCCCCACGCTTCGGATGGACAAACAGATGGGTATACAGGCCGTTGCTGGCCACGTGCAGCCAGCGCAGCCTTCCGGCTACCCGCAGCCCTGTCTCGTCAAAATGGGCCACTTCTGCCTGCTTCAGCTGCTCGATGGTGGCCGCTTCCACCGACGCCGCCAGTTCATACCCCTGTTCCAATGCCGTTTCCACCGTCTCGCTGTTTAACTCGTACCCATACAACTCGCTGAACAGGCGAGCGGCATTTTGTGATCCACCGACAACTGGGTGACCAGGGCCCGCACCCCAGGCCCATATTGCACGCTGGCCGTCACTTCAGGGGGATACTCGCCACACTGAACCCGCCCACAGCATTCGATCTGCCCCAAACGATGCTCGGTCACCTCCAGGCGGGGTTCCGGCAGATCAAAAACCTGTCGCTTGCTCACCACTTCATGGGGTTCGTCCACCGAGATCGCCCGTCCACAAACCGCGCAACGCTCCGGCAAATGAAGCCGCACGTGGTCCGGCTTCTCTACCGCGCGCAGGGTCTTGCCTTTGTGCCCAGCCTGTCCGCCCAACGGCTTCTTCCCTTTGGGCAGGGCCGGTTGGACCCGCTTCTTCCGATACCCATCGCTGCTGGGCGGCTTGTGGCTGTTCTGGCTGTTCAGTCCCAGACGCCGCAGCAACTCGGCATTCTCGGCCTGCAGGCGAGCATTCTCGACCTGCAGGCGAGCATTCTCGGCCTGCCTCGGCCTGCAGACGGGCACTCTCGTTCTGCAAGCGGGTGTTCTCTGCTCCCAAGCGCGCTACTTCTGCCTGGAGAGAGGCGACTTGAGCTTCAAGAGGAGCGATCCGCTTGAGCAGGATGTCTATTCCCAGCAATTGTCTGGCCATAGCCATAGTTTAGCACATTTCCCGCAGAATGGGAAATGGGTAGGTAGTTACGGGAAAGAAACGAATTGCCACGCGTTCTATTCGTTGATTTCCCAATTCGCTGTTGTGTCCCCCGGCAGCGATGTCCCGCGAATTCTTGCAATGCAAAGTGATTGTACTACATCAGTCTTCACTTTGACACAGCCCTGGTGGGGAACGCGTGTTCTTGCCAATAAGGATACCTTGTTGTATAATTGACCTGGATAGCTCAGTTTAATGAACGAGTCTACAACAACGAGGAGGTATGTACCATGAATAGCAAAGCCAGCACCGGATTTGCATTTTTGGCCGGCTTGATCTTGGGCGGACTCACGGGGGCTGTGGTGGCCCTGCTCTTCGCGCCGCAGTCGGGAGAGGAAACCCGTCGCCAGCTCCAGGAGAAAGGTATCGAACTACGGGAGCGAGCAGAGACCAGCGCGGCCCAGGTCCGCGAACGGTATGAGGACCTGGCCGTCGAGGTCCGGGCTAAAGCAGAGGAGGTCTCTGAACGAGGCCGCGAGATCCTCGAAACCCGGAAAGCCCAACTCCAGGAAGCGGTGGAAGAAGGCAGGAAACGAGCCGAGACGGTCAAAGAAGAACTTAAGGGCAAAACAGCCAAAAAGACCCCCGAGACCACAGCCTAGCCTTTGCCTGGGAAGCAGGCCTGGTTTTCTGCCCGCCGTCAGACAGGCATAGCCAGGCTGCTGCCCGGAAGGTGCTTTCATGGGTCGGCCTGTCATCATTATCACCGATTCGGCTGCCGATGTCCCCCCGGACCTGGTTGAGGAATTGGGGATTCGCGTGCTCCCGTTGACCCTGCATTTTGGCCCGGAGACGTACCGCGACGGTGTGGATATAACCAACCAGGAGTTCTTCCGGCGGCTGCGCGAGTCTACGTTGTTGCCCACCACATCTCAGGGCACACCTGGCCAGTTTGCTGCCCTGTATCAGGAGGCCCTGGATGCCGGGTACGACGTGTTGGTCGTGGTGCTGGGAGGCAAGATCAGCGGCACAGTGGACGCGGCCCGGCTGGCGGCCGGGCCATGGGGGCCGGCCCGCATCAGGGTGGTGGACTCGAACCAGGTGAGCCTGGCCTGCGGCTGGTTAGCTATCGTCGGGGCCAGGGCGGCCCGGGCCGGCGCGACCCTGGACGAAGTAGAAGCCGTGGTGCGGGACCGGGTACCGCTGGCCCGCCTCTATGCCGTTTTTGATACGTTAGAGTACCTGCATCGCGGGGGACGAATCGGCCGGGCCTCGGTCCTCATGGGCACGTTGTTTCAGATCAAGCCCCTGATCACCCTGGAAGATGGCGAGGTGACGCCGGTTGCCAGGCCACGTACCTGGGGCAAGGCCCTGGAGAAGATGGTAGAATTGATCACGGCCGCAGCACCGCTGGAAGAACTGGCGGTGGTCCATGCAGACGCGCCGGCGCGGGCCAGGCAACTGGTGGATATGCTGAGCACTCACTGGCCGCAAACGACGATCCGCGTTTGCGAGGTGGGAGCAGTATTGGGAACACATACCGGACCGGGGACAGTGGGAGCCTGCTTTTTGCGCGCGCGGTGATGGTGGGCCCCTCCGTCGCGTAGCGGGGGGACGCCCGGCCGCCAGACCAGCCAGGCGCGACCTCGGTCGCTAACTCACTAAAGCCCCTGGTCCTTTGGCGACCCGTTGTCCAAAGTGCTATACTGCACCCTGTCGGCCCCTGTAGCTCAGTGGACAGAGCAGCGGTTTCCTAAACCGCGTGTCGGGCGTTCGAGTCGCCCCAGGGGCACCAAAGCCATCAAGCCTCCCCAGCGGGAGGCTTTTGGTTTACGCCAATCGAGAGCCAGAGTAGACGAAATGCCACAAACATGTTACAATGGGCTTGCCCACCCGCAGGTTACAGCCGGTCATTGCGGTGTGTTCTGGTCCCCCCAACCGGCGGGAGGGCGGGCATTATACGGGTGCAGGCGCATGGCCGCTGCTGGCTGAACCATACCACTATAGAAGAGGTGAAAAACATGTTCGCAAGGATCGTGATCCGCTGGGTTATCAATGTACTGGCTCTCCTGGCTGCTGTCTTGCTGATCCCCGGCATCGAGTTCGTGGGAGAAAAGTGGTGGATGTTGATCATCGTGGCGGCCATCTTTGGCCTGGTGAACGCCCTGATCCGCCCGATAGTGGTGGTATTAAGTTGTCCGTTGCTGATCCTGACCCTGGGCCTGTTCACCCTCATCATCAACGCGGCCATGCTCAGTCTGACGGCCTGGATCTCGAACGAGGTCTTTAACCTGGGCTTTATCGTCAAAAACCCATGGGCGGCCGTCCTGGGGGCCCTGGTAGTGAGCGTGGTCAGCTTTTTCCTCACTCTGGTGTTGCAGGAACCACGCGATTAGCGCAGCGTACCTTCAGGGGTCTGCAAAGCCCAAAATTGACAACCTGCACTGAATGCGGTAAGATTATGGGCGCAGGAGGTAGATGTGACCCTGGACCTGGGCGCCGTCAGCCGGCAAATCCGGGCCATGACGGTGGAGCTGAAGGATAACGAGTCCGATTTTCTGGACCGGGTCACCCGGGCACGGGAGGCCCTGAATCGTTGGGCGGACCGTCATGAAGTCTTGCGCGCCCTGGTGGAGGAGCAGGCCAGCAATTTGCGCGGGGCGGCGGCCCTGGCTGCTTTACCGCTGGAACGTCTCACCGCCCGTTATGCCGTGCCCCCCATCCCCGGCGAGCATATCGTCCTGGCCGCCGATAGCTCGACGATCCCCCCGGATCGGCACAGCACAGCCGTATATTATCTCATCAATGTGGGGAGCGCAGTCCTGCATTACGGGGAGACACCGGCGGCCTTCCTGGATAGTCGCCCGAACCTGTATTACCGCGAACAAGACCTGATCATCAAGGGTGAAGAAGAAGTGCCGGTCCGGGGTAGTCGGTTGGAGATCAAGAGTATCCTGAGCGAGGTCGAACAGCTCGTAGCCCTGGCCCAGGCCAGGCCACCCGGGCATCCAGCCGTGGCCTTGCTGGATTATCCGTTGATCCTCTGGATATTGGAGGAGAACAAGGATTTTGTCCAGCGGTATTTCCTGGAACCGTATCTGGGCTTTCTGGAGGTGTTGCGGGAGCTGGACGTACCCATCGCGGGTTATGTGAGTCAGCCGCGTTATGCCGAAGTCGCCGGCCTGGCGCGGGTGGCCTTGTGCCCGGAACAACCGCCGGCGTGCCGCCCTTGCCTCAAGCGTGATACCCCACCACCGTGCGATGTGATCGCCCGGGTTATGGACCGGAACATCTTTGCCGTGCTGGCTCCCGGCGAACGCACCGGGCTGTTCCTCAGCCGTTCCGAGATCCTGAAAAGATACCCGGCGACCATCTGCTTCTTCTACCTGAACGTGGGCCATGAGATCGCCAGGGTGGAGGTTCCCATCTGGGTCACCCGGAACCCGGCATTGTTGGACCGGGTCCATGCCGTGATCTATGACCAGGCCCAAAAGGGCAACGGGTATCCCTACGCCCTGGCCCGGGCCCATGAACAGGCCGTGGTGAGCTATATGGATCGGGAGCGGTTTTCCGAATTGGTGACGTCTGCCCTGCTGCGCCAGGGCCTGCCGGTACACCTTTCGGAGAAACAGCGCAGCAAGGCCCGGCGGGCGGTATAGGATGAACCCGGTCGCCCGGGCGAAACTCAGATGAGGAGAGGAACCATCCGCCGGGATCAGGCCCAAAGCCCGGCTCTGGAGGTCTGCGGTGCGCTATCGGTTACTCATCAGTGGGCTATTCGTCGCGGTGATGGCGGCCGGTTGTGGTGACAGACCGGTACAGACCACGACCACGCCTTATCCCACCTACACGCCCTATCCCACCTACACGCCCCTCAGCCAGTTGCGCGGGCCGATCTGGCTGTGCCGTCACGTGGTCCAGCCCGGCGACACGCTGAACGGCCTGGCCAAGTATTACCAAACCACGGTCAAAGCCATCCAGCAAGAGAATAACTTGCAATCCGACGCCGACCTGCGCGTGGGCGATGTGATCCACATCCCGGTGGGGCGGATGGACTGCCCACCCACACCGACGCCCCGGCGCGTCACACCTACCCCATCGCCATCAGGCGCGAACCGGCCCACGGCCATAACCCTGCAACAACGGGATTGTTTCCCCTGGGATGCAGCCAATAACTTCCTGGGGCAGACGGTGTGTATTGGCGGTTGGGTGGTGAGTTCCGAAGACGTGGCCGGCACAGTTTATTTGTATTTCAAGATGCCGGCCACCGGCCATTTTCGTGTGGTCATCCCCGCCGACGCGCGCGGTCGTTTCCCCGGCGATCCCCGGCAGTTGTACGATGGCCATCACATTCTGGTCCGCGGCCTGGTAGAGTCCGAGTTCAACGCGCCTCTGATCCGGCTCCGCGAACCAGCCAATATCCGGGTGTTAGAATAACTGGGAGGTGTTACCGTGAAATGTCCACACTGCGAGCACGAGATCAACGTGGCCATGTCCACCTGCCCCCATTGCGGGGCTGAGGTGATGAAGATCTGTCCCGCCTGTAAGAACTATGTGCGGGCAGAGCTGGATCACTGCCCCAGTTGCGGCGCTCCCCTGATCTCCCTGGCTGAGGCCGTCCGAACTGTCCGGCCAGAACCACCAACCCCGGCCGAACCGGCGGCGTTGGCGCACCAGCGGACCACGGCGGCCCCCACCAGCCGGGCAACCATACGGGCCGGGCTGGGGACGCTGCCCCGGCCCAATCGGGGCAAATTGATCGCTCTGATCGTGGCCCTTATCATCTATGGTGGCCTGATCGGCGGCGCGGCCTTGTTCCTGCGCTCCGGGGAGTCCATACCGCTGTTGATCCTGGGGGCGATCATCGGCGGCGCGTTGGGCGCGGCCCTGGGGTTGGGCAAGGCCCTGACCGGCCTGCCCCCGCATCACGACGACATCCTGGGGGACATCTGGCCCAGTCTGGCGGCCGGCGCTTTCACCGGTCTGTTCCTGACCTTTTTCGGGCTCCAGGAAGACCTTTTGGCCCCCGAAGTCCTCCTGGTGGCCGCGGCTGGCGCCGTGTTCGGCGTGCTCTTCAGTCTGGCCTTCTCCTGGGGCAGCGGACCGGAGGGGGCACAGGGCCTCCGGGGCATCGTCGGTCACCCCGTGGTGGGGTTGTTATCAGGTATCTGTCTGGGTATCGGGGCGATGGTGGTTCTGGGCAACCTGGTGCTGCAACTGCGCCGGCCGGGGATGTGATTCGTGTTCGACACGCACCACGTTTCCCGCCAGGGAGGGTATCACATCCCATGAGAGTGCTACTGGTTAGCCCGGAACCCAACACCTGGAACTCGCGCAAGCACCTGCCCCTGGGCCTGGGTTACCTGGCGGCAGTCCTGGAACGGGCCGGTCACACCGTCGTCATCTATGACGCGGCCGTGGAGGTGGACCCCCTGGCCCCGGTGTTGGCCCAGGGTTTCGACCTGGTGGGGGTGAGCGCGGTGACCCCCCTGATCTATGCGGCCTGGCAAGTCGCAGCCCAGGCAAAGGCGTTGGGTTATACCACCATCCTGGGTGGGCCTCACCTCACGCTCATGCCAGAGGAATCCCTCGTCCGACCAGAGGTGGACCTGGTGGCCCGGGGCGAGGCCGAGGATACCATCCTGGAGGTGATGGAGGCCCTGGCCGGCCAGCGCGATTGGTCGGACATCCTGGGTTTATCGTACAAAGGGGCCGACGGCACGCCGGTCCATAATCCCCCACGCCCCCTGCGCAAAGACCTGGACAGTCTGCCCTTCCCGGCCCATCACCTGTTCAAAATTGACCATTATACCAACCTCCAGCCCCTCACCGATGGCCTGGACCCCCAGGCGCGGGCATTCACCATTATCACCAGCCGGGGTTGCCCATATCAATGTATCTATTGTTCCAAGGCTATCACCGGCAACACCTGGCGGCCCCGCAGCCCGGAAAACGTGATCGCCGAGTGGCGTTGGCTGGTTCGGGACCTGCACGCCACCGAGATCGGGGTCACCGACGACGTGATGACCCTCAATCTTGACCGGGCCAAGGAGATCTGCCGTCGCCTCATCGCCGAGGGCCTGCACACCGTGCCCTGGATCACCGTCCACGGTATCCGGGTGAACAATGTGGACGCCGAGTTGTTCCAGCTCATGAAGCGGGCCGGGTGCAAGCGGGTGGGCTTTGGCGTGGAGAGTGGCAATCAGCGCGTGCTGGATTACATGAAGAAGCGGCAGACCATTGACGAGGTGCGCCAGGCGTTTCGCTGGGCGCGAGAGGCCGGCCTGGAGACCATGGGCTTTTTCATCTTCGGGTTGCCCACCGAGACCGAGGAGACCATGGAGGACACTATTCGCCTGGCCCTGGAGTTAGACCCCGACCTGGGCAACTTTATGATGGCCGCGCCATTCCCCGGCACCGAGCTATACGACATCATCCAGCGGGAGGGGCGGTTGCTGGATAAGGACTGGACCAGCGCGGCTATCCACGACGAACATGCCCACTTTGAGATCGGCCCGCTGACGGCGGAACTGGTAGAACGCAAATGGCACGAGGCTTACCGGCGGTTCTATATGCGCCCCGGTCGCATCTGGCGCAAAGCCACTCGCCTGGACACCTGGCGGCGACTGCCCCGGTACATAGCCGATTTCCGGCGCTTTTTTGTGGGGCGATGAGCTTCCCGACCCCCGCTGGCTCGACCCCAGAATTGTCGCCCACCACAAGGAGTAGAGGCTTTAGCCGGTCGTACCCACAAGAGACATGGCCCGCCTGAAGGCTCGACTCCAGAATTGTCCACAGTGAAAACGAGGAGGATTGACATGCGAGACGAACTAACCGACTTGAGATCGCGAATCCAGGCCTTTATGGTGCGTCTTTGACATCGCCGGCAAACAGAGCGAAGCCGCGCGATTGGAAGAGCAGGCGGCCGATCCCAACCTGTGGGATGACCCGGCTCACGCCCAGGAGGTGATGCGTACCCTGGCCGATCTCAGAGAAGAGGTGGAGCGCTGGACCAGCCTGGAACGGCGCGCGCACGAGGCCCTGGGCTTGCTGGAGCTGGCCATCGAAGAGGGCGATGAGACTGTCCTGGCCGACATCCAGGCCGAGGCTGAGGCACTGGCCCGGGAACTGGACGCCCTGGAGTTCCAGTTGCTGCTCAGCGGTCCTTACGATAAACGCAATGCCATCCTGGCGATCCATGCCGGGGCTGGCGGTACCGATGCCCAAGACTGGGCCGAGATGTTGCTGCGCATGTACCTGCGTTGGGCTGACCAGCGTGGTTTTCAAGCCGAGGTGGTGTCGCAAACCTATGGCGAGGAGGCCGGGATCAAAAGTGCCCTGGTCGAGGTGCTGGGGCCGTATGCCTATGGCTACCTCCGCGCCGAACGCGGCGTCCATCGTCTGGTCCGCCAGTCACCCTTTAATGCGGACCGCCTGCGCCAGACCTCCTTCGCCCTGGTCGAGGTCTGGCCAGAGGTAGAACAGGACCTGGAGGTGGAGATCCGGCCAGAGGACATCTCGTTCGACTTTTTCCGCTCTTCCGGTCCCGGCGGTCAGCACATGCAGAAGAACGCCACCGCCGTGCGCCTTATCCACCACCCCACCGGCATCGTCATCACCTGCGAAAGCGAACGGTCCCAGATGCAAAACCGGGAAACGGCCCTGCGTATCCTGCGCGCTCGACTCCTGGAACTGAAGCGCAAAAAGCAGCGAGAGGAGCAAGAGGCCCTCAAAGGCGAACACGTCAGCGCCGAATGGGGTCATCAGATCCGTTCCTATGTCCTGCATCCCTACAACATGGTCAAGGACCATCGGACAGAGCACGAGACCTCCAACACCACAGCAGTCCTGGATGGCGACCTGGACGAGTTCATCACGGCGTACTTGAGAAGCCAGGTGGGAAGTGAAACGTAAAACGTAAGGCGTAAAACGTAAGGCGTAAAACGTAAGGCAAGGCGTAAAACGTAAGGAGTAAAACGTAAGGCGAACGGCCAGACTCGCAGGACTCAAGGAATTACGTTTTACGTTCTTACGTTTTACCCGGGAGACTCCCATGCGACGAGCGATCTTCATAGCGATCCTGCTCCTGTTGCTCGCCCCGGTGGCCCTGGCCCAGGGCGACATCACGGTGGTCAAAAGCACGCACCAGGCGGATTTCCCCCTCAAGATCGTGTTCCGGTTGGAGGCCACCAGTAGCAGTCCCATCAACCAGGTCACGTTGCGCTATCGCATCGTTGGCGATGTGGCCTCCAACCAGGTCCCCATCGGTGACCTGAAGCCCGGCCCTGCCATCACCGCTGAGTGGACCTGGGACATGCGCAAGGTCTATTACCCACCGGGTATCGCGGTGGAGTACTGGTGGGAGATCAGGAACCAGGCCGGCGCCGAGCTGAAAACCGAACCTGCCACCTTCACCTACCAGGATACCCGCTATGAATGGAGTCTCCTCTCCCAGGACAGGTTGCACCTGTACTGGTATCGGGGTGGTGACGAGTTCGGCCGGGAGATGTTCGACCACATGACAGCGACCGCTGCCCGGCTCCAACACGACGTGGGCCTGACGGCTCTCAAGCCCATCAAGATCTACATCTACGGCAGTTACGAAGACCTGCACGGAGCGTTGGAGGAACAGGCCAAAGAGTGGACCGGCGGCGTGAGCTTTTCCAAACGCGGCCTGATCCTCATCGGCATCTCGCCCGCGAACAAAGATTGGGGCAAACGAGCCATCGCCCACGAGTTGAGCCATGCCATCGTCCATCAGGCCACGGATAACCCCCTGGGTGGGCTGCCCACCTGGCTGGATGAGGGCCTGGCCATGTATGCCGAGGGGCCAATGGAGGACTCGTATCGTGCCATCCTGGACAACGCCATCCGCAACCGCCGGCTCATCTCCCTGCGGGCGTTGGTCTCCAGTTTCCCGACCGACCCTGACCAGGCCCATCTGTCTTATGCTGAGAGCCTGAGCGTTTTTACCTTCATGCTGGAGGCTCACGGCAAGGATAAGGTGATGCAACTGTTGCAGATCTTTAAGCGCGGCACCCACTATGATGACGCCCTGCAAGAGGCCCTGGGGGTGAATACCGAGGGTCTGGAAGCCCAATGGCATCGTAGCCTGGGCTTGCTGGTGGAGGCGCCGCCGATCCGGGGCACGCCGGTGATGCCGTCATATACGCCGGGCCGATCCTGGTCCCCTGGCCCGGGCGACACATGCTGCGGCTTGCCGCTGGGCCTGGTGGCCCTGGGCCTGGTGTTGTGGCTGGCCGGCCGGGCAGCTTGAGTTGGTTCCCGCACGGTCATGTCGCGCAGTACCTCTATCAGCAGTTGCCCTCTGGAGCCTGGTATGGTATAATAGACCGGCCAGGGTATGAGTCACGGCGGGAACCAGCTCCACTATCGTTTAGCGGCCTGGGATCATCTCAATTCACGCACCATGATTTTATATTCAGGAGGGAATCACATGCAAGCAGGTCTGAGCGTTGGCGATGGGTTCAAATTCGGTTGCGGATTCTTGTTGGCGATGCTCGTGTTCTATCTGGTGATAATGGCTATCAGCGCGGTGATCATGTTGCTGATGGCCTTTCTGGGGGTATTGGGCGGCCTGGCAGCTATAGGTCCACAGACTCTGCTCCCCATCTTACCCCTGGTTTGATCACCCTGTACCCTCCCGCCGGTTAGAACCCCTCCCACCGGCGGGAGGGCCGGCAGTTACCTCTACCGGCTGATCTCTGGCCGGCACATACCCGGCCCCGGCGCAGGCTCGTTCATCGTGTCGGGGCTTTTGGTCTATACTTGACAAGAATAGTAAACTATGTTACAATCATCTCGTAAGCTTGATCGGCACGTGACAAGAGGGAAAGTCCATGCAAGTACGCGGCAGTGAGCAGGGTGTTCGTTACCAGATCGGTGGGTTTGACTGGCGAGAGTCGTCCCTCTCGTCCGGCCTGATCGTTTACAGTGCCCCCCTGGTGATCGTCTCGCGCCGGGTATGGGCGCCGCCCACCGATGTATATGAAACCGAGGATGCCATAGTCGTCCAGCTAGAGATCCCCGGTGTGAACGAGGATGATCTGGAGATCTCGTTGAGCGGGCTATCGCTGGTGATCACCGGCCATCGCCGCGATCCCCTGCTGCATGAAAAAGTAGCCTACCATCGCATGGAGATCCAGTATGGGGATTTTGAGACCGAGGTATGTTTGCCTATCGCCCTGGCCCATGACGAGATAGAGGCTGTCTATGAGGATGGGTTTCTGACGATCCGCCTGGCCAAAGCCCGCGCCCATCGGGTGATAGTGGCGGCTGAATAGTAAAGGAACATGACTCAGTGGCTGTCAGTGAAGCGCGTGGTGAATCATTTATGGAAGAAGGTTCTCCTCAACTACCCAATGAACTGATGATCCTGCCGTTGCGGGATACCGTGGTCTATCCGGGCATGTTCGTGCCCCTGGCGGTAGGCCAGGAGCGGTCTATCCGTCTGGTGGACGAGGCTGTGGTGGGCAACCGGCTGGTGGGCCTGGTGGCCCAACGCGATGAGAATGTCGCCGAGGCTGGCCCCGACGATGTGTATGAGATCGGCACAGCGGCGGTGATCCATCGGCTGCTCAAGGTGCCAGATGGCTCGGTCCGGCTGGTAGTGCAAGGCCTGGAACGCTTTCGCATCCTGGAGTTCATCCAGTTGCGGCCCTATCTGGTGGCCCGGGTCCAGCAAGTCGAGGACGTGGTAGAGAACACCGTCGAGGTCCAGGCCCTGATGCGCAATGTGGTGGACCTGTTCCAGCGCATGGTCAGCCTGGTGGCCTACATGCCCGATGAATTGATCATGGCGGCCATCAATATCGAAGACCCCCGCCAGCTGGTCTATCTGATCGCCACGTCCCTGCGGATCAAGACGGCGGACAAGCAAGAGATCCTGGCCCTGGATCGGGTGGCCGACAAGCTGAAAAAACTCACCGCCATCCTGAATCAAGAACTGGAAGTTTTGGAACTGGGTCGAAAGATCCAGAGCCAGGCTCAGGACGAGATGCAAAAGATGCAGCGCGAGTATTTCCTGCGCGAGCAAATGAAGGCCATCCAGCAGGAGTTGGGGGAGGAGGACGAGCAGGCCATCGAGGTGCGGGAGTTTGAGGAAAAGATCGCCGCCGCCGGCATGCCCGAAGAGGCGGAGAAGGAAGCCCGCCGGGAGCTGGACCGGCTGCGCAAGCTGCCCACCGCCGCCGCCGAATACGGCGTGATCCGCACCTATCTGGACTGGCTGGTGAGCCTGCCCTGGCAAAAGGCGACTGAGGACCAACTGGATATTGCCCGCGCCCGGCAGATCCTGAATGAAGACCATTATGACCTGGAAAAGGTCAAGGACCGGATCCTGGAATATCTGGCCGTGCGCAAATTAAAGGCCGAACGCAAGGCCGCCGAAGGCGAAGCCACGGAGGAGCCACGCGATCTGATTCGTCGTGAGCGTGAGGGGGTGATCCTGTGCTTCGTGGGGCCGCCAGGAACCGGCAAGACCAGTCTGGGGCAATCTATTGCCCGGGCTTTGGGGCGCAAATTCGTGCGCATGAGCCTGGGCGGGATGCGGGACGAGGCTGAGATCCGGGGGCATCGGCGCACGTATATTGGGTCTTTGCCGGGACGCATCATCCAGTCCCTGCGGCGGTGCGAGTCCAGGAACCCGGTCTTTATGCTGGACGAGGTGGACAAGATTGGCACCGATTTTCGGGGCGATCCGGCCTCAGCCTTGTTGGAGGTGTTGGACCCGGAGCAGAACCGCGATTTCCGGGACCATTATCTGGATGTGCCCTTTGACCTGAGCCAGGTGATGTTCATTACCACCGCCAACCTGCTGGACCCCATCCCGGCCCCGCTGCGGGATCGCATGGAGATCCTCTTCCTATCCGGCTATACCGAGGAAGAAAAGGTCAAGATCGCCCAGCAATACCTCATTCCGCGCCAGTATCGGGAGAATGCCCTGGACGGCGACGAAGTGGTCTTTACCGAGGAGGGCTTGCAGGCCATCATACGGGACTATACTCGTGAGGCCGGCCTGCGCAACCTGGAAAGGGAGATCGGGACCATCTGCCGCAAGGTCGCCACGAGAAAGGCAGAAGGGACGCTCGACGGCCCGGTGGTCGTCACCGCCGCCAATATCCACGAGTTCCTGGGGAAACCGCGCTATTACTTTGAGGCCGCCGAGCGCACCGAGGTGCCCGGCGTAGCCACTGGCGTCAGTTGGACCCAGGCCGGCGGTGACATCCTGTTCGTGGAGGCCACGCGGATGAAGGGCAAGAAGGGCCTCAGCCTCACCGGCCAACTGGGCGACGTGATGAAAGAGTCCGCCCAGGCGGCCCTGAGCTATGTGCGTTCCAAAGCCGTGGAGCTGGGCATCCCGGAGGACTTTTTCGAGGAGAGCGACATCCACGTGCACGTCCCGGAGGGTGCCGTGCCCAAGGATGGCCCCTCGGCCGGCGTGACCATCACGACGGCCATTGTGTCGCTGCTCACCAACCGCCCCGTGCGGAGCAACGTGGGCATGACCGGCGAGATCACGCTGCGCGGCCGGGTCCTGCCGGTGGGCGGCATCAAGGAGAAGGTGTTGGCTGCCCGGCGTGCCGGCCTGGATACGGTGATCCTGCCCCGTTGGAACGCCAAAGACCTGGAAGAACTGCCCCAGGAAGTGCAGAAAGAGATGCACTTTGTCCTGGTAGATACCATTGACGAGGTCTTGCAGGCGGCCCTGCTGCCCCCCATAACCACCACCAGGCCGGAGGCCGAGGCGCAGCCAGAACCCAGCTCCCCGATCATGGAGGTCGGCACTCCAGAACCCGTGGCCGTTATTGTGGAAACAGGTGCGGCAGGTAGCCACTCCAGCGAGTAGTGATAAGCACCAAGCCGGAGAACCTTTCACTCTCCAGGAGCGTAATTGCTCAGCCTGTCCTCCCGCAGCTTGCGACGGGCGTATCCACGAAAACGCACGAACCGTTCGGCTGAGCTCACGGCGAAGCCTGCGGTAGAGTGAACACTACAACCGTGATTAACCTGCTGGCTCGCCGGCTACCCCCTCGGTCGGGCGAGCCAGACTGGCCCCGGCCTGCGCCGGGACCGAATGTACCCTTTTAAGGAGGGGGATTATGACCAGACGCAAAAGAAAAAAGTCGGCGCGCAATTGGCGGCGCATGGACTTGCATATTCACACCCCGGCCTCGGCCTGCTACGAAGACCCCACCGTTACTTACCTCGACATCCTGCAAGAAGCCGAACGCAAGCAACTGGACATCATCGGCCTGACTGACCATAATACCGTGGCCGGCTATGCCGCACTGATGGCCGAGATCGAGCAACTGGAACTGCTCGAACGGCTGGAACGCCTCCGCCCAGATGAGGTCCAACGCCTGGCCGAATATCGCCGCTTGCTGGACAAGATCCTGGTGCTCCCCGGCTTTGAGTTCACCGCCACCTTTGGTTTTCACATCCTGGGTCTCTTTGACGAGGATAAGCCGGTCCGCGAGCTGGAACACTTGCTGCTGGACCTGCAGATCCCGCCGGACAAGCTGGACGCTGGCTCCAGCGAGGTAGGGGCCACCACCGATGTCCTCACGGCCTACCGGCTCATTGACGAGGCTGGGGGCCTGGTTATCGCGGCCCACGTGAACTCGGCCCACGGGGTGGCGATGCGCGGCTATGACTTTGGTGGTCAAACCAAGATCGCCTATACCCAGGACCCTCACCTGCACGCCCTGGAGGTGACCGATCTGGAATCCACCAGCCGCCGCAGCACGGCCGCCTTCTATAGCGGATCCAAGCCGGAATACCCCCGGCGAATGCATTGCATCCAGGGGTCAGATGCCCATTATCTGGCCAAAAAGGCCGGCGACAAGAGCAAGACCTTTGGCATCGGTGAGCGAGCTACCGAGGTGCTATTGGAAGAGGTGAGCTTTGAGGCCCTAAAGGCCGTGTTCCTGGGGAGCGATTTCAGCCGGACCCGGCCCTATCGGCCGGCCCAGCCACCTTTTGATCATATCCAGGCGGCCCGCCAGCAGGGTCCGAGCCTCGTCCAGTCATTCCACGAGAGCGTGGAGCGCAAGGGTGGCCGCCTGCACAAGATCCTCTGCGATGTGGTGGCCTTTGCCAACACTAACGGCGGCACCATCTACGTGGGGTTGGGCGCCAATCCCAAGATGCCGGTCCGGGGTGTGGAGGAGGCCCCGCAAGCAGTGGCTGCGTTGCAACAGGAGATCCAACGCAACATCACCCCACCCCTGGATGTGACCATTGACATCCAAAAGAGCGAAGGCAAAGACATCGTGCGCCTGACAGTGCCCAAGGGGCCAAATCCCCCGTATGTGCTGGATGCCTGGAAGATCTACCTGCGCCATGAATCGGAGACCAGCCTGGCCCTGCGGGATGAGATCGTCAAGCTGGTCCAGAGCACGATGCCCCCGCCTCCGGCCCGCGAGGAACCCCCGGCCCCGGCTCCATCTCTGACCACCCCCAGCAGTTCATCTGAAGGCCCAACCATCGAACCGCCCAAAACCGGCGTCGAGATCGTCCAGAGTGAGGAACGAGATGGAGTGCTCTATCACACCATGCGCGATCTGCGCAACAACAGCATGGTACGCAATGTCAGCCGGGCTTCGGCTCGCCGTCTCTGGCGTTACGCCATCGCGGAACGGGAGGATAACCCGGTGCGTGAGGAGGACGTGGTCTGGCAAGGGGATATTGGCTTCTGGAAGGCTTATAAACGGGCCGGGGTGCGCCGATATAACCTGGTCCAACGGGACCCGGCCGGCAACCTGCGCGTCTATTATGGTGTGACAGAGGAAGGAATCCACGGGCCATGGAAGGATGTGGTGGAGGGGCAGAGTAAAGCGTAATGCGCAAGAGGCAAAACGTGTATCCCAACTGTAATTGCTCAGCCTACCCTCCCGCAGATTGATGGGAACCATGATTCGGGTTTGCGCTCCGTCTTGGGGCGATTGTCGGCCGAGAAAACACCCAAACCTGCGGGAGGGCGAGCAGTTACTCCCAACAGAAAATCGAACCATCCCCTTGACAACCAGGCCAAATGGTAGTATAATTGCTTTGTAGGCTGGAGTGAGTGCTGGCCATGGTGGGTGAGACCGCCCAGGCTTGCGGAAACCTGGGCGGTCTCTTTTTATTACTGTGGTCTCGCTCCCCTGCAATCACAAAGTTGAAGGAGTGTCAGAAAGTGTCTGAAAAGGAAACCGGAACCGTCAAGTGGTTCAACGCTGGTAAGGGCTATGGCTTTATCGCCCGTGAAACCGGCGCCGATGTGTTCGTTCATTTCTCGGCCATCGAGGGCATGGGCGGGTATCGCACGTTGCGCGAAGGCCAACAAGTCGAATTCACCGTGGAAAAAGGCGACAAGGGTTTGCAGGCCACCCACGTGAAGGCTTTATAGCTGGATGCAACCGAAGGAGAATAACATGTCCAAGAAACTATACGTGGGCAACCTGAGTTACCACACCACTGAGGCGACCCTGGCCGATCACTTTGGTGCCGTGGGTGAGGTTGTTTCCGTCAGCCTGGTCACAGACCGGATGACCGGCCAATCCCGGGGCTTTGCCTTCGTGGAGATGGCCGATGACCGGGCCGCTCAGCAGGCCATCGGCCAGCTGGACGGTCAGCAGGTAGACGGGCGAGTCATCAAGGTATCTGAGGCGCGTCCGCCGGCCCAGCGCGATGATCGGCGCGGTGGCCGCCGCCGCTACTAAACCGGCCCACCGTACCCATGATCACGAACCGCACGGCCATTCCGCAGGCCGTGCGGTTTTGCGTGCTGGCCCTATTGCCGGAACCGGGCAAAGTCCGGCGGCCGTTTCTCCAGGAACGCGCTCATCCCCTCCTGGAACTCGGCGGTGCCATAGAGGGCAGTGAGTAACTCCACCGCCAGACTGAACGACCCACGCAGGGCGTTGCTCTCGTAGTTGAGCGAGGCCTTAGCCACCCGCAGGGCGGCCGGGCTGAGTTCCAGGATGCGGTCCGTCCAGGACTTGAGCGTGGCGTCGAACTCTGGCGGAGGCACGGCCGCATTGATCCAGCCCATAAGCCGGGCTTCCTCGGCGGAATAGCGTCGGCACAGGAAAATGATCTCCCTGGCTCGCTTCTCCCCCACCAGGCGCGGCAGGAATTGGGTCCCGCCAAAGACCGGCGCGCTCCCCACTGTCGGCCCCACCTGCCCAAAGACGGCCGTGGTCGTCGCCAGGGTCAGATCACAGGCCAGGTTCAACTCGTTGCCGCCCCCCAGACAATAGCCCCGCACTGCGGCGATGACCGGCTTGGGTGCATCGCGGATGGTCCAGAGCAGGCGGGTGAATTGTTCCAGGAAGACGCGCCCGGTGGCCGGGGTCAGGTCGCGCATCTCCGTTATATCCCCGCCCACACAAAAGGCCCGTTCCCCAGCCCCGGTCACCACGATAACCCCCACGCGGCCATCGTATGCCGCATCCTCAACCGCCCCGGTCATCTCCTGGATGGTCTGACGGCGAAAACAGTTGAGCACCGCCGGCCGGTTGATGGTGATGGTCGCCACGCCGGCGGTCTTGTCATACCGGATGTCCTCGTATGGCATGATTCCCCCAATGCGTCAACCGTTATTCGTCAAACATCAAAAGTGACGCCTGACGTTTTGACGTTTCACGCTCCGTAGTCGTAAAATCCCCGGCCGGTCTTGCGGCCCAATCGTCCGGCCTCCACCATCTTTTTCAACAGGATCGGGGGCCGATAGCGGGCATCCTTGTAGTTATCGAACAGTGCCTCCAGCACATGGTAGACGATGTCCAGCCCCACCAGGTCGCCCAGCTCCAAAGGCCCCATGGGCAGGTTGTAACCCAGTTTCATGGCCTTATCAATCTCGTCGCGGCCGGCCACCCCCTCCTGAAGCGCAAAGATAGCCTCGCTCACCAGCATCAGGCCGATGCGGGTGGTGACAAAACCGGGGAAATCGCCCACCACCACTGCTTCCTTGCCCAGGCTCTGGACGAATTCGACAACCCGATCAACCACGGTCGGCCCCGTATCCAGGCCTTTGATGACCTCCACCAGTTTCATCACCGGGGCCGGGTTGAAGAAATGGATGCCGATCACCCGGTCACGTTGCTTTACTGCTTTGGCGATGCCGGTGACAGGCAACGAGCTGGTGTTGCTGCCCAAGATCGTATCCGGTTGCACCAGCGACTCGGCCAGTCGGAACAGGTCTTGCTTGAGTTGGAGGTCTTCTGGTATAGCCTCAATGACCAGTTCGGCGTGGCGCAGGGCGTCGGCCAGATCAGCAGCATAGATCATACGCGCGCACAGGGCCTCAGCGGCGGCTGGGGTCAGGCGGCCCTTATCCAGGGCACGTTTCATCAGGCTCTCGTGGTAGGTCTGCGCCTGGGCCAGGGCCTTGGCGCTCATGTCGTACAAGGTGGTCTCATAGCCGGCTTCTGCGCAGACGTAGCCGATCCCGCTGCCCATGGTCCCGGCGCCAAGCACGGCGACGGTTCTCATCATGTCTTCCCTCCTTTTCGGACCAGGGGTTTAACAAACTGGATAACGTCTCCCCGGCACCAGGGCAGAACCCTGGTTTCTGCAAGCAAAGCCCCGGCTGGGGCCGGGGCTTGTTTGTATGCCAGAGGGCGGTAGTTTGAGGGATGGGTAGGGAGCAAACCACTGGTGCCGAGGAGAGGACACCGTAGCATTACAATTCTCCCGCACTTTTCCTCGTCTGACGATATTATACCACATCCGGCAGAATCTGTCATCAGCGATGTCGGGGAGCGGTACACATTGGGGGACACAGGAAACGGGCACCAGTAGCGATTATGCGTGCTGGAGTCGAGCCTTCAGGCGGGTCTTGCGGGCACGAACCGGCCAAAGCCTCGACTCCAGAGCCGTACTGTCCCCAACGCGCTACGCTCACGATGTCGAGTCGGGGCAGATGTCCTGGGAGTTCAGCAGTCGGTTGTTTGACATGATCTCCGGGTTATGGTATCATCACCCCGTCCCTTTCAGGGTGAGTCTCCCTTCCCATACGGGGGATAGGGGTTGGGGATGGGCAAGGTCAACGCGCATCGTGGCAGGCCAGTCCCCGTCAGGGCAAGAACACGACGAACGGAAGAGCAACCGGTGCCCATCGCTTGCTCCATTGATGCCCATCAGATAGACACGCACCACGCTTGACGTTCTTACGTTTACGTTTTTTACGTTTTTTTACGTTTCACGCAACAGGAACACCCCCATGCCCCTCGACGCCCTCCTGGTCGGCCCGGAAGACCAGGAAAACCTGGCCACCCGTTACCTGGCCGCGTGCCTGCGCCAGGCCGGCTACGCGGCTGAAGTCGCCGGCTTCACCTCCCCGGCCGACACGGACGCCGTGCGCCGCGTCGTCCGCGCGCGTCGGCCGCGTCTGGTGGGGCTTTCCAACATGTTCCAGTTCCGCGCCCTGGAACTGTTGGAACTCGCGGCGCGTCTCCGGGATGACGGCTACCGGGGGCATATTACCCTGGGCGGGCACTTTCCCACCTTCGCCTACCGGGAGCTATTGCGTGATGGGCCGGCCCTGGATTCCATCGTGCGCGGCGAGGGCGAGGAGACCATCGTGGAGCTGATGGAGCGGCTGGACGACCGGGCGGCGTGGGCCGGGGTGCGGGGCCTGGCGTATCGAGACAACGGCCGCATCGTGGAGACGCCGCCGCGCCCGCTCATCGCTGACCTGGACCGCATCCCCTTCCCGGCCCGCGACGCGCCGCCCATGACCCACATGGGTCTCCCCTACGCGCCGATCCTGGGCAGCCGGGGATGCTACCGCAACTGTTCGTTCTGCAGCATCCGGGCCTTTTACCAGGCGTGCGGCGGCGGGAAGATGCAGCGCTGGCGGTCCATCCCCAACCTGGTGGCGGAGATGCGGGAACTGCGCGAACGCTGGGGCGTGCGGCTCTTTATCTTCAACGACGACGAGTTTTTCATCCCCGGCAAACACCGCCACGCGCACGTGCGGGCCTTGGGAGACGCACTGCGCGAAGCCGGCCTGACGGACATTGCCATGAGCATCAAGTGCCGCGCCGATGACGTGACCGATGAGGAGATGTTCCGCTATCTGAAGGAGATCGGCGTGGTGCGGGTCTATGTGGGCGTAGAGTCCGGCTCCCAGCACTCCCTGGAGACATTCCACAAGCGCACCACCGTGGCCCAGAACTACCACGCCCTGGAAGTGCTCAACCGGCTCGACATCCTGGCCGACTTTGGGATGCTCATGTTCGACCCGTACAGCACGATAGACGACATCCGCGATAACATCGCCTACCTGTGGGCCATGGGCGGCGAAGGCCAGGCCCCCATCATCTTCGCTCGCATGGAGGTCTACGCCGGCACGCCGATCCTCAAGCGGCTGGAGCGCGAGGGCCGGCTCAGCGGCAACTACCTGGCCTGGGACTATGAGATCCCCGATCCGCGCGTGGAACTGCTCTACCGGCTGATGATGCTGACCTATCGCCGCCGGCACTATGATTTCGCCGGCCTGCAAAAAGTCGCCTCGCAGGCGTTCTACGAGCTGCTGATGTTGCGTTACCTGTACCCACAGCGGTATGACCCGGCGGTGGAGACGCAGCTCCGCGACCTGGTCCGGCGCATCAACCATGACTCGCTGACGATCTTCCAGGAGATGTTCGACTTTGTGCTCACAGCCGACATCTACGACGCGGCCCTGGTCAACCGCCGCGCCGTGGACTGGGCCACCCGCATCAATACTGCCGACATGGAGCTGGGCGCGGAGTTAGACAACTGGCGCGTCTCCCTGCACCGTCGAATCTACGAATTGACGAACGACGAACGACGTTTGACGAATGACGTTTGATGGAGGTGTATCATGGGCCCCTGGACCAAACTCTCCCGCGAAGCGCAACTGGCGATCCTGGCCGCGGCTATCGCCTCCGGCAGCAGCCTGGCCTGCTCGATCTGCAAGCCTTTCATCATCTGCGACCCGCCGCCGCCCACGCCCACGCTGATGATCTGCGATCCGCCCCCACCGTCGCCAGCACAGACCCGCACGACGCCCAAAGCAACCACGACGCCAGTCAAGCCGACCGCGACGCCGGTCCAGAAGGCCACCCCCACCCCCACACTGATGATCTGCGATCCGCCCCCGCCGTCGCCCTCGCAGTCGAGTTCGGCGCCCTCGGTGCTGCCCCTGGCTCACGGGCGGGAGGCGCGCATTGTGCAGGCGGCCCCGGGGACGCTGGACTTTGCCGTGCAACGCGCCGCGTCCGGCGGCGATGTGCAATGGACGGTCTCCGGGGGCACGTTGGCTGCGCTGCCGGACGATGGTGTGCGCTGGGAACCACCGAGGCGGCCCGGCCGCTACCTGCTCCAGGTCGTGGTGGATTGGGGTGCTGAGGGCCTGGCAGTGGACAGCCTGGTGCTCACCGTGACGGGGGAAGGGCTGGTGATCGTGGGGTAGATGCTCACCATCCCACAGTTTTCAAGTAACCGGCGGTAGGGTAAGCTGAGTGGGGATAGGCACCATGTCCGACTTGCCGTTCGAGCTGGATCACCTGACGCATTTCATCGTCACGGCCAAGCGCCACACCTATGCTGGTGATGGCCGCCCGGCCCCCAGCAGTCGTCCCAGTTCCGTGGATCTGATCTACGAGCGGGATGACTGGCGCTACCACGACTCATACTTTGGCACGCGGGATTTCATGGGACACGAGGTGGTCTACTGGCGCAACCGGGCCGTGTGGGGCATGATCTATTATGGCCGGGTGCTGGAGCCAGTGCCCCTGGGCGATCTATGGCCGTTCCTCAAGCGCGCCTTGCAGGCCACTTATTCGGAAAGCCGCTTCCTGGGGCCTTCGGTCTATAGCGAGGTGGGCTGGCGCTACGAGGACGTGAACCAGGGCACGACGGCTTTCTTTGAAGGCCAGGAAGAGATCCGCCATCACGGAGTGCGGGTCTATCGGCTCACGTATACCGGCGGGTTGCTGATATAGTGCATATTGCGTAGTGAGTATCAGTAGATGGAAATTCATGCTCCTCGGCGGTCTAAGACCGCCGAGCGCGAAGCGGCGGGTCACCCAGTCAGGCCCCCGGCCCCACGTCTGCGACCTGGCAGGCAGGCCGGACTGGGTGGGCCTGGCAGACCCGCTTTGAGCAACTTTTTCCATCTACTGAGTATCTTCGCTCCTCTGCTCCTCCGCTCCCCCGCTCCTCTGCTCCCCCGCTCCTCCGCTCCTCTGCTCCTCCGCTCCCCCGCTCCTCTGCTCCTCCGCTCCCCCGCTCCCCCGCTCCTCTGCTCTTCCGCTCCGCGTCACCCCTCATCCCAGACACTCACGTCGTCAAAGAACGTGTCGCCGTATTCCAGGCTCTTCCCCACCGGCCGCAACGCCCGCAGGTAGATGGTCATGGTGTTGCCGGTGGCCCTGGCTTTGGCGACGCCCTGTAACCATTTGTCTCCTACCTGATCCGGAAAGGTGACCCAGACCACGCTGTTGGACCTGGGGTCCGTGGCCCCGGTGGGGTCCAGCCCGATATAGAGGATCGGATTCGAGGGGCTGGACTTGAACTTGCCCCAGGCTTCCACCCGGTAGGTATGGCCGGGCACGGTGGTGATGGTGCGGAACAGGTAGGCTTCACAGGCCACCTGTTCAAAGCTGATGCGTTGCGAACGCTGGCCGCTGTGGACGCTGGTGGGGTCTTTGTTCTCGCTAAAGTGGCTGTGCCAACGGTTCTCCGGCTGGTCCGGGCTGGCCGGGTTGCGGGCCTGCCAGCCTACTCCCACCCCACCGCCCATTGTCAGGTCTCCATAAGGGCACACCCAGTCCACGAAACCGGCCTCAAAGTCCCAGTCGGCGCCTTTGAGGGGGGCAGCAGTGGGGGCCGGGGTGCGCGTGGGCCGGGGCCGGGGCGTATTCGTGGGCGGGGACGTGGGGGTGGGGGGCAGGGTAGCCG
>Ga0209162_1000835_pt1 | contig 32534 bp, 38 predicted proteins | sample YNPNPMetaG_FD_187121 | JGI IMG/M metagenome (GOLD analysis project Ga0209162, IMG submission 187121) | Anoxygenic and chlorotrophic microbial mat microbial communities from Yellowstone National Park, USA - YNP NP MetaG (SPAdes) (version 2) ...
TCTTCAAAAGAAAACATCGGGCAAGAAAGACAGGGCAAATGATGTTTCAAAAGAACTTCTTTGGCAGATTTTATTTTGAAAATTTCTTTGAGAGGAGTGTTCTTATCTATTCTTTCAATTGCCATTTTGCCTAGATTGGTTTATTTTACTTAAAAAAACGAAATTTTTCAATAGGTTGTCAATCTTATATTTTTTGCTAAAATAAAAGCAATGAAACCTCTTTTTCTCTTTCTATTAGAATTAGAAAAATTAAAAGGAAAAGTGAGAAGGGGTTGGTTGCTCCATAAAATTAAAAACGGAGAAACGACAGCTGAGCATATTTTTCATTTGGCTTTTTTAACCTGGGTTTTAGGCCAAGAAAAAAAATTAAACATGGAAAAAATGTTAAAAATTGCTCTTTTGCACGATCTTGCTGAAATCTACGCTCCGGATCTCACCTCATACGATGCTTGCGGTATTAAAAAAGGAATCACGATCAAAAATTGGAAAAAAATAAAACCAAAAGAAGGCCGACCAACAAACGAACAAAGAAAAATTCTTGCTCGAATAAAAAGAACATTGGAAGAAAGGGCGATGAAGAAAATCACAAAAAAACTTCCAGCGGATTTAAAAAGAGAATTCAAATTGCTCTGGTTCGATTACCAAAACGGTCTTTCAAAAGAAAGTCGTTTTGTCAAACAAGCGGATCGTTTCATTAATTTTTTTCAAGGAATGGTTTATAGTAAAAAGTGTAAAAAAATAAAGAAAAAACTTTGGCTCCAAAGAATTAAAGAAGTTATTGATGATGAATATTTGCTAGATTTATTAAAAACAAGCGAAAATTATTTTTTTAAAAAATAATTTTAAAAAACTTTTATGAGTTTCAGAAAACTATTCTTTTTTCTTTTTTTAATTTTTTTCGTTTTTCCGATTCTATTGGTTATTTTGGGTGGCGGAGCTCTATTCTGGTTTTCTCAAAAAAAAGTAATGCCCACAGTTGAAAATCTCACAAAAGAAATTTCAAACAACACTTTGCTCCCCGCAAGCTTGCAAAATTTAAAACTCATTCCCGCAACAACAAACAAAGAACATGAAAAAGGATTATCAGGTCTTTTCGAATTAAAAGATGCTGACGGAATGATTTTTCTTTTTGATAAAAAAGAAAAAAGAATTTTTTGGAACAAAAACACTCATTTAGATTTAATCTTATTTTGGATTTCTGATAAAAACATTGTCGGCATGGATTATTTGCCATCGATCGAAAAAACAAAAGAAATTAAAATGATTTCTTCTCCAGAACCCGTAGATAGCGTCGGTGAATATGTCATCAAAAAAGACGATGATTTTTTCATCTTTTCTCCCTTAAGAAATATTTCTCTTCCTCTAAAAATTAAGGGGTTGGCAAGAAACGATTGGTTTTCAGAAGGCCCAATGATTCTCTCAATCTTGGACGAAAACAAAAAAGTTATTTCTCAAAAAAAGATATTCTCTCAAGAAAAGGATCCTGACTTTACCCTTTTTGAAGTTGAGATCGAAGACCTTTCCTTTCCGATAAAATTTTTAAAATTTGAAAATTTGAAAAAAACTAAAGAAAAAATGATTAAAATCTCTTTATCGCTCGAGAATTCTCCTTAAAGCAATGGATTTTTCTTTTAAGGTTTTAAAAAATTCAAAAGATTGTAAAGCAAGGCTAGGAATTCTGAAAACACCCCATGGCATCATTCACACTCCGGCTTTTGTTCCTGTGGCAACAAAAGGTGCTTTACGAGGCATTGATCTCAAAGAAGGAAAGAAATTTGGCGCTGAAATTTTTATGGTCAATACCTACCATTTTTTCTATCAAGAAAGATACAAAATTGTAAAAAAATTCGGCGGTTTGCATTCTTTTTTAAACTTTCATTCTCCTTTAATGACAGATAGCGGCGGATTTCAGGTTTTTAGCCTTGGTTTTGGAATCGAACACCAAATTGGCAAAATCGGTTTTTTTCCAAAAGAAAAAAATGTTAAAGAAAAGAAAAAGGGTTTTGTCAAAATCTTTGATGAAGGCGTTGAATTCAAGGAACCCAATTCAGGAAAAAAAATTTTTTTAACGCCAGAAATCTCAATTAAGGTTCAAGAAATTTTGGGCGCAGATTTTATTTTCGCTTTTGATGAATGCACCTCTCCCTTTCACGATTATCAATACACGAAAAAATCAATCGAGAGAACCCATCGCTGGGCAAAAAGGTGTTTGAAGGTTTTTAATAAAAAAGGAAAACAAAGAATGTTTGGAATTGTTCAAGGAGGAAACTTTAAAGATTTAAGGGAAGAATCAGCGCTTCTTATATCCTCTTTGCCCTTTTTTGGAATTGGCATTGGAGGACCGATGGGAAAAGATAAAAAAGAAATGCATCAGATTTTAGAATGGACAATTCCATTGCTGCCAAAAACAAAACCGCGCCATTTGTTGGGTATTGGAGAAATCGAAGATATCTTTGAAATCGTTCAAAGGGGTGTGGATCTTTTCGATTGTGTTTTAGCAACAAGATTGGCAAGACACGGCACTGTCTTTACAGAAAAAGGTAAAATTCATCTTCGCTCTTCAAGATATCTCAAAGAAAAAATTCCTTTAGATCTAAAATGTCAATGTCCAACCTGTCAATTTTATTCCCGCGCCTATTTATGCCATTTGTTAAGAGAAAAAGAGATTTTTGCCATTCCCCTTTTAACCGCACACAATCTTTTTTGGATTTTAAATTTATTGAAAAAAATCCGAGAAAGCATCAAAGAAGGAAAATTTTTGAAATTCAAAAGAGAATTTTTAAAAAGATTTTCTCGATAAAACTTTGTGCCGGAGCGCGGAATCGAACCGCGATCCTCGGTTTTTCAGACCGATGCCTTGACCACCTTGGCTACTCCGGCTCTTTTTGATTATAACAAAAAAAATTTTCAAAACCAAATGTTGGCGGAGGGCAGAGGACTCGAACCTCTAAGGGATGGCTCCCACCGCTTTTCGAAAGCGGCGCCTTGCCAATTCGGCCAGCCCTCCTCAAAATGGACGCGCCCTGACTCGAACAGGGAACCTACTGCGCGTAAAGCAGTCGCTCTGCCAGTTGAGCTACGCGTCCTTTGATCTCATTTTTTATTTTATCAAAAATTTTGAAAAATTAATGGGCGAGGTGGGATTTGAACCCACACGGGAAAAATCCCCGACGCCCCTCAAGCGCCGATGTCTGCCAGTTCCATCACTCGCCCTCCCTTCTTTTAATTTTCTTTTTGTGTCTTCTGAGATAATAAAGTTTTTTTCTTCTTACTTTCCCCCTTTTTAATATCTCAATTTTTGTAATTGTCGGCGAATGAACGGGAAAAATCCTTTCAACGCCCACGTTTTCAATTTCTCCCCGAACCGTAAAAGTTCCTGTCGCTTTTTTGGGAGATTTTATGGCAATAACAACACCCAAAAAAGGATGGATTTTTATCTTCTCTTTTTCCTTTACTTTTTGCCAAACACGAATGGTATCGCCGACTTTAAAAGGGATTTCTTTTTTCAATTCAATGCCTTCTTCAAATTTCAAAATTTCTTCTTTCATATTTTTTTATCTTTCTAAAATAATAATCTTTTTTCCATCAAAAATCAAATCCTTCTTTTTTAACGAAATCTTGTTTAATTTTTCAATTTTTTTGATTCCCATTTCTTTCAAAAAATCGTTCATCTTTTTTTGATCGTCAAAATTGTTGACAACAATCATTTTGGGTTCCAAATCAAAAATTGTTTTTTTTGCCTCTTTTACATTAAAAGAATAATCAGAAGGAAAAAAGAAAACAATATCAATCTGACCGATTTCCTCCAATTCCTTTTTGAATTCTTCAAAATTAAAGGGACTGTCAAAATAAGAAATAGTTATCTCCTCTCCTTCAGCAACAAAAAAATTTCTTTTCTCTTTTTCCTTTAAAAACGAATAGGCCCAAACAAAAACCTTTTTTATTTCATACTCTCCGTCTGAAGAAATAAAAATGGTTTCTTGGGGTAATGTTTTTAAGGAAAAATCTGTCTTTGTCTCTAAAACAATATCGGGTTTTGAATTGTTAATTAACTTTTCCTTGTCTTTAAAAGAACCTAAATATAAAACAACATCTTCTTTCTTTCCGACTGAAAAAACAATTTCTAAAAAGGGACCTGTATTAATCTTGGCTTTCATAATTTTTTATTTTATCAAACAAGCTTGAAAAAATCAAGAAAATAGGTTAAAATTAAAATTATGATAACCATTTTTTCGGAAAAAGAAGAGAAAATCCCAAAAGTAGACGATATTGTCGAAGGTGAAGTTATTAAAAAGGAAAGTTCCTTTATTTATCTGAATTTGAATAAATTGGGCGTTGGCATTATCTGGCCAGCAGACGTTATCAAAAATAAAAACAAATTAAAAAAAATAAAACCCGGCGATAAACTGTTGGTTAAAATTGTTTCTTCTGAAAACGAGCAAGGTTTTATAGAAGTAAAACCGGTCGAGGGTCAAATAAAAGAACTTCCTGTTAAGTTTTCTGCAAAAATCACCAAAGTTTTAAACGACGGAGTTATCTGTCAGGCGTCCTTCAGCAAAAAAGATGAATTCTTTGTGCCTTTGGAAGATTTGCCAGAATTAATTAAAGAAAAAATCGAAAAAAAAGAAGATTTAATCGGTCAAGAAATTGAAATTGATGAATCTCTTTCCCAAAATATCTCTGTTTTTCAAGAAAGAGAAAAGAAGGAAAAAATAAAAGAAGGCGACATTTTAGAGGGAATTGTTTCAAACATTACTTCTTTCGGTGTTTTTGTTAAAATAAAAAATAGAGAAGGATTAATTCCTTTCTCATCGCCAGAAAGTCAATCTTTGAAAATAGGCAAAAAAATAAAAGTGGAAATAACAAAAATTTCTGGCGATAAAATTTTTCTTTCATTGGTCTCGTAAAAAAATGATCAAACAAATTATTAAATTTTTTCTTTCTATTATCCTTTTTTTCTTTATTCTCGCTTTTTTATTTAGTTTCTTTTCTTTTCAATCAGAAAAGAAAGAAATACCACTTTCCCAATTAGTCAACGATATCAACGACAATAACGTTAAAAAAATTACTATCGTTGGCCAAAATCTGATTATTACCTATCAAGACAACTCTCAAAAAATTGCCAAAAAGGAATCAGAAAGTTCTCTTTCTCAATCGTTGATTAATTTAGGGGTTCAAAAGGAAAATCTAAAAAAAGTAGAAATCGAACAAAAAGACGAAGGAAAACTTTTAGGTATTTTAAGCGGTCTTTTTTATTTCTTCTCCCCTCTTTTGTTTTTAATCGTTTTTTTCTGGTTGCTCTCAAGACAAACAAAAGGAGGAATTACTCAAACATTTAGTTTTATCAAGGCAAAAGCTCAAATTTTAGAAAAGGGATCTTTACAAAAAGAAAAAATTACCTTCAATGATGTGGCTAATTTAAAGGAGGCAAAAGAAGAATTAAAAGAAATTGTTGATTTCTTAAAGAACCCAAAAAAATACGAAAAAATGGGAGCCAGAGTGCCAAAGGGTGTTTTGTTAATCGGGCCTTCAGGTTCAGGAAAAACGCTTTTATCAAGGGCAGTGGCTGGAGAGGCCAACGTGCCTTTTATTTATGCCTCGGGTTCCTCTTTTGTTGAATTGTTCGTTGGGGTTGGAGCTGGTAGGATCCGGGATCTTTTTGAGACAGCAAAAAAATATCAACCAGCAATCATCTTTATTGATGAAATTGATGCCATCGGAAAAATGCGTGGTCCTGGTTTTATCAGCGGAGGCCATGAAGAAAGAGAGCAAACATTAAACCAATTATTAACAGAAATGGACGGTTTTGAACCCAACACCCAAGTAATTGTTTTAGCAGCAACGAACAGGCCCGATGTCTTAGATCCAGCGCTTTTAAGACCCGGCCGTTTCGATCGAAGAATTGTCTTGGATTTACCAGATATCAACGGCAGAGAAGAAATCCTAAAAATCCATTGCCGAAAAAAACCCTTGGCTCTGAATGTTAACCTTCGAGAAATTGCCGAGAGAACAGTTGGTTTTTCTGGAGCTGACCTTGCCAATGTTGCCAATGAAGCAGCAATTTTAGCAGCGAGAAAAAACAAAGATAAAATCTATCAAGAAAATTTTTACGAAGCAATTGAAAAAGTACTTTTAGGCCCCGAAAGAAAATCGCATATCTTAACAGAAAACGAAAAGAAAATCGCTGCTTTTCACGAAGCAGGCCATGCCCTTGTAGCTAGCCTCACCCATTCAGAACCAGTAAGAAAAATTTCGATTGTCGCCCGAGGTTTTGCCGCTGGTTTTACTTTAAGAATGCCAAAAGAAGAAAGAAAAATTAGAACCAGAAAAGAATTCTTTGATGAAATTGCCACGCTTTTGGGTGGATACTGCGCTGAAAAGATAAAGTTTAAAGAGGTATCCACCGGAGCCAGCAACGATTTGCAAATCGCTTCTTCTTTAGCGAGAAAAATTGTCAAAGAATTCGGGATGTCTTCTTTGGGACCCATTTCATTTAGCAGAAAAGACGTAAGTCCTTCGGGTGAGATTGTTTTTTTTGAAGAAAGTGGTTATTCTGAAAAACTGGCTTCGCAAATCGACGAAGAAGTTGTTAAAATTTTAAGAGAGGCAGAAAAAAAAGCGACCAACATCCTTCAGGCGAAAAGAAAATTATTAGAAAAAATCGCCTCTCTCTTAATCGAAAAGGAAACGATCGAAAAAGAAGAGTTTGAGAAGATTTTAAAACAAGAAAAGCGCGTGTAGTTCAGTGGTAGAACGCCACTCTTATAAAGTGGAAGTCGGTGGTTCGATCCCACCCACGCGCACAAAACTATTCTCTTTTTTAAAAATTAAACGGAAGGTTTTTTTCTAAAATAAAATCCTTAAGAAATTGAGCGTCTTCAATTAAAAGATACAAAGTCACATCGGGTAAATGTTTTGCTCTTTTTTCCTGACCTTCCAAAGAAAAAATTTGTTGGGGCGAAGCAGTAAAAATTTCCAAACGAGAAATATTAAAAAATTTTTCTACAATTCCTGTGATCGTTTCCACGCTTTGAATATTTTTAAAAGAAATCGTTTTTGATCTTTTAATTAAAATCCCGGAATTAACAGTGATTTTTTCTTGGTCAAAGACAAAAGAAAAATTTTTAATATAAAGAAAAATATAAAAAAGAAGAGGAATGCCAACAAAAAACAAAAAAAACAAAACAAAAATTACGCCCAAATAAAATTTAATCATTAAAAAAATAAAAAAAGCAAAAAACCACAAAGCAAAAAACAGGGAAAAAAGAAAATTGCGAAAATTGACAGGAAGGAAATTCTTTTTTCCAATTTCAATCATATTCTATTTTAACGATTTTAAAAAAATTGTCTATATGTCTATTTTAACCTTTCGATTTCCACAAGCCGTGCAAATTACAATATTCTCTGGCTTCAAGATTCTCTCCTCTAACTTCAAATTCAGCTTCAGGTTTCTCTCCTGGCTTTAAAAATTTTCTCAAAGAAATGCCATCTGCGATTAATTCTATCCATTGAATATAATGATTTTCTTCCATCGGATGAGGAATTGATCCGACTTTAACTTTCACTCCTCTTTCTGTTTTCTCAATTACTGGAACATGTTTTTCGTTTCCTTGATCTTCTGTCTTTTCTCTCAAAAGTTCCATTGGTTTTCCGCAACAAACTAAAGTTCCTCCACCAGCATATAAAACTTCAACAATGTTTCCGCAAATTTCGCATTTATAAATTTGTTTTTCTTCGATCATTTTAATTAATCTTTAAAATTTATTGACCTTTAATCTTTAATTTTCTTAGTATTGACACCTTACCTCAAAATAACTTTGAGGATGTTTGCAATTCGGACATTCCTTTGGCGCCTCTTTTCCCCAGTGCACATAACCGCAATTTCGACAAACCCACATCACTTTTTCTTTCCTTTTAAACACTTCTCCTTTTTCTAATTCTTCTAACAATCTTTTATATCTTTTTTCATGTTGTTCTTCGACTTCAGCAACTTCTCTAAAAAACGTTGCTGCGTCCTGAAATCCTTCTTCTCTGGCTACTTTTTCAAATTCAGGATACATTTTTGTCCATTCATAATTTTCTCCTTCAATTGCCATTTTCAAATTTTCTTTTGTATGTGCCCATTTCCCCAAAAGCTTCCAAATCATCTTTGCGTGCTCTAATTCATTTTGAGCTGTTTCTTCAAAAATCGCCGCAATGCCTTGATATCCTTGCTCTCTGGCAATCTTGGCAAAATAAGTGTATTTGTTCCTTGCTTGAGCTTCGCCGGCAAATGCCTTCCATAAATTCTCTTCTGTTTTTGAACCTTTTCTTACTGGCTCTGGATCAGAAACCGTTACTGGATCTTTTTTGATTTTTTTAGTTTTTTTTGTTGGCATAATTTTTTTTATTTCTTAGAATCGACCTTTTTAAATTTTTATTTTGTATTCTTTTCTCTCTTGGAATTCTTTTTGTTTTCCCAAATTCCATTGTTGAACTGGTCTTAAATATCCAACAACTCTTGAATAAACTTCGCAAGGTTGATAATTTTTCAATTCTTGGGATTTTTCAAAACACTCTTTGCATTTAAAAATTGTAATTTTCTCTCTTTCGCTCTCATAAACTAACATTACTCCATTTTTAATTTCGTTTCCTTCTGTTTCAATTTCTTTTTTACAATCGTGACAAATTACTTTTTTATTTTTTGCATTTTTTACAGATGCCATAAAAAATAACTTGATAATCTTCTATTTTTCCGACCTTTAATTTTTTGTTTTTCAATTTCGGAACCCCTTCAAAAACATCAAAAATTTTTTTACATTTTTGGCAAACAAAATGCGAATGAAAAATTAAATCTCCGTCAAAATGACTGACCCCAGTTAAAATTTCCTTTATCTCTCCTTTATCTTTTAATTGATTTAAAATTCGATAAACCGTTCCAAAACTAATCTGGGGCAACTTCTTTTTAACCTCAAAATAAACTTCTTTCGCACAAGGATGCGACTTTGTGCTTTTTAAATATTCCAAAATGACTCTTTTTTGATTTGTTAATCTCTCTTTTTTCTTAATAATCATTCCTAATTAAATTTTATTATTAATAAAATCTAATGTCAAGAGCAAAATCTGTGGAAAACTCAAGGTTGAAAAAGTTCTTCGGGTAAAAATTGAACTTTCTTAACCTGAGGGAATTGTTTTGCGGTGGCTTCGATTTGAAACCATAAAATTCCCACCCTGCAAGCACCGCCGACGGTTTTATTTAAAGGATCATCAAATTCTAAAATTAAAGTTCCATCATTTTTTAAATTTAGAGATTTTAACTTGAAACCGTCTAAGGGAAATTCTGTTGTAATTCCTTGCGCCAATTCTTTTTCAGTGAGATTTTCTTTTCCCCTGAGCAAAAGTTCTATTGTATCTTTAATTGGAGTTTGAGAAACCGGAATCAGTCTCTCGATTGCAACCAAACCATCTTTTGAACATTTAATGTTTCCTTGGCCATCTTTATCTTTTTCTGGATTGTAATAATAAAGCAAAACTTTTTGCGCTTTTTTACAAACGCTATAAGATTTGCTTTCTCTGATTTCAACTAACCCTTGGCAACATTTTTTATCAGTTGGCCCGATTAATGGGTTTCTATTTACTTTTTCGCCTTCTTTGGCACAAGGAATTATTACTATTTCTTTTTGAGAATTTTTCCACTGAAAATAAAAAAGACCGGCCCAAATAGCAAAAAACAAAATTATTAAAAAAATTAAAATTTTTCTTATCATTAAAATAAAATCGAATAATTAATTTTAATCTAATTTTCTTAAAAACTCAATTTATTTTCTACCGATTTTTTTATTTTCCCACTTCAATTTGCGAAGGGTCTTTTAAAATGATTTCTGGTTTTCCCTGATATTCTTGAATTCTTCCTCGAATTCTTAAAGTTTTTTGATTATAGTATTTTTCTGGATTTTCTCCAAATTTTTGTAAATCAGAACTAAAAATTACAGCTGAAAAACATTGATTAGGATATGATTTTTCAAAATTTAAAAAAACATTATTTTTCTTTGAAAGATATGCATCAACAACTTTACCCTCGACAATTACCTCTTTTCCGTAATAATTTCCTGCTTGGCAAACGCCAATAACTTTCAAACCGGTTTTTTCTTCTGTCAAATTTTCCCATCGAATTTCAGTTTTTCCTTCAACTTTCGCTACGCTCCCCCACTTACAACCAATTTTATTCTCCCTTGCCTCTTTCTCTGCCAAAGAAATTTCTTCTCTGTACTTTATATTTTCTGGAGAAAGCCTTGCCACTACCAAACCCTCTCTCACCAACTCCAAAGAAACATTTTTATCATCTATAAAAACATACCTCAAATAACGACAATACTGATCGAAATCTTCTTTTCCATTTTCTAGCCTTACTTCTTTATTTAAAATCAATTCCTCTAATCTTTCCTTTGCAGCCTCATAACAAAGGTAACCCCTTTCATCAGCATCAATTCCCAAGATTCTCACTGAATATCCTCCCTCAATTAAAAAAGTATCGCCATCAATAATTTTTGTTGCCAATTTTGTCGCCCCGTCTTCCAATTCTGGTAAATTTTCGCAATTTCTCACAATAGTCTGGCTTTTATAAGTTTCTGATTTTTCAATTCTTTTTGACGAAAAATAAATTGCTCCTCCAACAATCAAAGCTCCCAAAATTATTCCGATAAAAATTTTATTTTTTTCTAAAAATTTGGTCATTTTTTCAATTTATTTCCAATATTACTTAATTTTCTTTCAGTATTTTTAAATTTATTGAACCTAATAATTCATAAGCAATTTTATCGCAGTTTTAATTTTTTCGAAAGTCAAAGAAACTGCTTTTCCCAATAGCAATTCTTTTCTCATCAATTTCATATCTCTGAATAAATTAAAGGTTTTCTGGCTTGATTTTTTATGTTTTTTAGGATAATCAAATTTGTATTCATTGATTCATTAATGAATAAAGAATTATGATTAAAAGAAATATTGATAAAAATGATTACCCTCATTTGCTAATTTAATAAAGATATGCTATTCTTGAAATAAAGATGGAGAAAGAACCCCAATTTTATCCAAAACAACCTGGGGCAGAAGTACCGCCTAAGACAGAATTTCTTGTTAGGAATATTGAAAGACGTAAAAGATTGTTAGAAAAAATAAGTCAACAATTAACCGGTAGAAACATTGAAGTACCAGAAATATTCATTAAAGAAAAAACATTTTTTAGATTTTTAACAGAAAGTTATGAAAGAATAAGACGTAAAACGACGCAAGAAATTCGGGATCAATATGGAAACTTAAAGTTACAATATGATAATCAAAAAATTAATGAAGAGATAAATGATTCAACCCTTAAAAGAATTAAAGATTTTAATAAAAGAGTTTTTGTTTTAATTAACAGGTTAAGCTTTGTCTCAAAAAGAAAAGAGCCAACAACAGCTATTGTTACTGCTTTATATGATCGTCCCAAAAAAGGCGTTGATTTATTAGCTGACGACTTTCCAACTTTTTTGGGAAAAGTTAAAAAATTGGCTGTTTTGCTTAAAGAAAATAAAATACCCCTTGAATCTATAACTGGAATGCAAAATGGTTTAGGAATTCCTGATTTAAAGAAGTTAGAAGAACTTATTGATTTTCTAAAAAGAAAAAATTTAGATATACAACAATTTATAAAACAAATTAGTGGCAAACGAAGTGCTAAAGGAATACATTCAATTGAGGAATTGGAAGCAGGAATATAAATTATAAATTATCTATCGAGGTTGAATCTCCATATTTTGAAAATTAGGCCGGATGTTGCTAAAAATATTTTTGTTTATAAAAATATCTTCATTTTTTTAGTTCATTTTTAAGCCAAACAACAACTTTTCGAATATATTTTTCTTTATCACCTTCTACTATTTTTAATAAATTTTCAATCTTCTTCTTATCAAAACCTTGACGATACAATTCCAGCAATAAAACAATTCCGAATCTTCTTTGCCAAAAATTTCTTGAATAAATTAATTTTTTTGAAAGATTGAAAATTTCTTGAGTTTTTTCTTTTACGATTTTTCTTATTCCTTGCGTTGCCAGTGTATCACAAATTGCCCAATCTGAAATGTTTTTGCTGAATCTTTTTAATAATTTTAAAGTTCTTTCTGGATTTTTCTTGCAAATGTTCGCTAAAATTTTAACCGCTAACATTTTCTCTTCGAAAAATTTTCCTTTCCACAAACTCTCAACTAAATCAAAATTCGGTTCTCTAATTTCTCTGGCAATTTTTTCCAATAAAGAAATTTTTACTCCATAAAATTTTTTACAAGATGGAATAAATTTCAAACAACTCAACTTTACTTTTTCGTCTGAATTTTCTCGCAAAATTTTTCTAATTTCTGATAATTTCAATTTCATTAAAGGGGAAACATAACCAAAAGGCGAGCGCGGTTTTCTTTGACTTCTAAAATTGAATCAAAAGGCAAAAGATAAGATTTTGATTGATCGTTGATTTTAACTTTTACTTCTCCTTTTTGGGCAACAGTAATTAAGGGATGGTGGTTTGCCAAAATTGAAATTTCTCCCAGAGCGGTTTTACAGGTTAAAACATCTACGTTTTCTTCAAGAAAAGTGCCGTCAATTCCTACTAACTCAAATTTAAACTTTTCCATTTTCTTTTAAAGTTCCTTTCATATAAAATTCGACTTCAGGAATCGAATCATACTCTCCGTTAACTAATTTCTCAAATTCATTGATCGTTTCTTCTAAAGAAACGTAAGCGCCTTTAAGACCGGTGTAACTCTCGGCCACGAAAAAAGGCTGGGATAAATATTTTTGAATTTTTCTCGCGCGATAAACAGTTAATTTGTCTTCTTCGGGAAGTTCCTCAATGCCCAAAATGGCAATGATATCTTTTAATTCCTGGTATCGTTGTAAGATTCTCTGAACCTCGGTTGCTACTTTATAATGTTTCTCGCCCACGATTTTTGGATCCAAAGCCAAAGAATTGGATTGTAAAGGATCAACAGCAGGATAAATTCCTTGTTCTGCTATTTCTCTTGAAAGGACAATAGTTGAATCCAAATGAGAAAAAACAGTGGTTGGTGCCGGATCAGTAATATCGTCAGCTGGCACATAAACAGCCTGAAAAGAAGTAATAGAACCATCTTGGGTTGAAGCAATTCGTTCTTGTAAACATCCCATTTCAGTGGCTAAGGTGGGTTGATAACCAACAGCGGAAGGCGATCTACCAAGCAAAGCAGAAACCTCAGAACCTGCTTGGACAAACCTAAAAATGTTGTCTAAAAATAAAAGGACATCTAATTTTTCAACATCACGAAAATATTCTGCCAGGGTAACGCCAGCATAAGCGGTTCGAAACCTGGCCGCTGGCACTTCATTCATTTGACCAAAAATCATCGAAACGTTTTTCATCACTCCACTTTCTTCCATTTCCAAAATTAACTCATTTCCCTCTCTCGTTCGTTCTCCAACTCCAGCAAAAATCGAATAACCCTGATATTTAAAAGCAATGTTGTGAATCAATTCCATCAAAAGGACGGTCTTTCCAACACCAGCACCGCCAAAAAGACCGACTTTTCCTCCTTTAATCACTGGCGTCAAAAGATCAATGACTTTTATCCCTGTTTCTAAAATTTCTATCTCTGGTTTTTGCTTTTGAAATTTGGGGCCTGGCCTGATAATCTCCCATCTTTCTCCTTCGATCAGTCCCTTATTGTCTATCGGCTCTCCATAAACATTAATAACCCTTCCCAAAACATTCTTTCCAACAGGCACAAGCAATTTTTTGTGCGTTCTTTCAACTTCCATGCTTCGGTAAAGACCGTCGGTACTTTCAAAGGAAATACAGCGGACTCTCTTTGAAGAAAGAATATTTTCTGTTTCCAATAAAAGATTGTTTTCAACAACCTTGACGACTTCGTATATTTCAGGAAGGTTCCCCTCTTCAAATTCAACATCAACGACCGTGCCTATTATTTGAATAATTTTTCCTCTCATCTTGTTATTTCGATTAATTCTTCTGTAATCTTTTGTTGTCTCAATTTGTTATAATCTAAAACCTCCCTTTCTTTTATTTCCTGAGCGTTCTCGCTCGCTTTTTTCATACTCACGGTTCTTGTTAATTCAAGACTGGCTTGGGCTTCTAAAATCAAAGCGTAAAAAATCAGATAAAAAACTTGATCCATTATTGTTTTTAAAATAATCTCTGGAGAGGGTTCCAAAATATATTTAAATTCTTTAAATTTAATCTCCTCTTTTTTCAAAATTTCAAATTCTCTTGTTTTGATTTTGATTTTTGAAATTAAATCATTTAAACTTTCCGGAGTAAAAGGAAAAACTGTAATATTTTCAACCAAAAATCCGCTCGAGGTCAAATTGGGCCTAATTATTTTAATTTCTCTTATCTTTTCTTTTTCTATCAAAAGTTGAAGAGTGCTTAAAAGTTCTCTGGCAAAATTTTCGGGTAAAACATTTTCAAATTTACTGAAACTAAAAAGCAAGGGGTACTTTCTTTGAAAATATTTTTCTGCTTTCAAACCAATGGTTCCTAAATAAAAATCTCTTTTTAAAAATTCCTCAGCTTTCTTAAAAATAGCATAATCAAAGGCGCCAGCCAAACCCTTATCAGAGGCAATAACAACGATTAAATCCTTCCCTTGAGGCAGAGTTTTTATTTTTAAAATCTCTTTCGATAATTTTCTGTGTCTTTTTAAAACCTCTTGAAAAATACCCAAAAGATAAAAGACGTTCCTTAAAACCTGAGAGATCTTTGAATAGAGCCTTTGAAATTTAATGGCCGAAATCAAGCTGATTGTTTTTGTTGTTTTCTGGAAATTTCCTAAAAACTTTATCCTTTTTCGCAATCTGATTAAATTCTTGGCTTTCATTTATTTTTTTGAAAAAAATAAATTAACGACTCTTTGATTTTATTTTCTAACTCTTGGGTCAAATCCTGCTTTTCATTAATTTCCTCTAAAATATCTTTCTTTTCTGTTTCAAAATAATTTAAAAGTTTTGATTCAACTTTTTTTATTTCGTTTAATTCAATCTCGTCAAAAAACCCATTGTTTGCCGAATAAATCAAAATCGCTATTTTTTCAAAAGTTAAGGGTTTTAAATTTTCCTGTTTTAATATTTCTGTCAAAATTCTTCCCCTCTTAATTTTTTGAGCAATTTCCGGTGGCAACTCTGCTGAAAGTTTTGTAAATTCTTCCAATTCTCTGAATTGAGCCAAATCCAATTTCAACTTTCCAGCTATTTTTTTCATAATTTTTGTTTGCGCTTTTGAACCGACACGCGAAACCGAAAGACCAATACTAATCGCTGGCCTAAAATTTGCTTTAAATAAATCTGTTTCTAAATAAATCTGACCGTCGGTAATAGAAATCAAATTCGTTGGAATATAAGAAGAAATATCTCCCAATTGGGTTTCGCAAATAGGCAAAGCAGTCAAACTTCCGCCGTTTTTAATTTTAGCTGCTCTTTCTAAAAGCCTTGAATGAAGATAGAAAATATCACCGGGATAGGCTTCGCGACCCGCTGGCCTTTTCAAAAGCAAAGAAACTTCTCGCCAGGCCCAGGCATGCTTTGTCAAATCATCATAGATCACAAGGACATCTTTCCCTTGATCCCGAAAATATTCTCCAATAGAGCATCCAGCATAAGGCGCCAGATAAAGCAAAACGGGTAAATCTTCTGGCGTTGTCGCGACAATAATTGTATAATCTAAAGCACCTTCCTTTTTTAAAATTTCATAAAACCTCCTGATTTTTGACATCTTCTGACCGATGGCAACATAAATACAAACAGGCGTATTTAAGGGATCGTTTTTTTGATTCAAAATCATATCGAGAACGATGGATGTTTTACCTGTTTGTCGATCGCCCAAAATCAACTCTCTTTGACCCCGACCGATGGGAATTAAAGCGTCGATAATTTTGATTCCTGTGTGTAAAGGCGTTTTTACTGGTTCTCTTTCAATGACATTGGGCGCTGTTCTTTCTAAAAGATAAAAATCTTCTGTTTCGATAGGACCTAAATTATCCAATTCCCGTCCCAGCGGATCGATGATTCTTCCGATTAATTTGTTGCCCACTGGAACTTGAATAATTTTTTTTGTTCTTTTTACAATATCTCCGGCTTTTATTTTTTCAAAATCATTTAAGGCAACGGCACCAACAATTCCTTCTTCTAAATTCAAGGCCAAAAGATGAATATTTTTTTCCTCTATAAATAACATCTCTGAATTAAAGGCTTTTGAAAGGCCGGAAATAAAAACAATGCCATCACCAACTTTAATGATTTGGCCTGACTCCTCGAATTCCGGCTTGGCTTCAATTCTTTCTATTTCTTTTTGTAATTTTTCGATTAAAAAATTTAAGTCTTCCATTTTAAAAGTTTACTTAATAATCTTTTTAAAGAAAAATCAATCAAAAGATTTTTTGTTAATAATCTTCCACCCAAAATGAGTTCTGGGTCGAAAGATTTTTTCACGACCTTTATTTTTAAATTAAAATTATCTTTAAGATATCTTTCGATTTGCTTTTCATCATAATCAAAAGCCAAAAAGAGTTTGGCTGGCTCAAATCCCCTCATCTCTTCTTTTTTAATCTTAAGATAATCGACTATTTCCTTGATTAAAAAAATTTTTCCGTCCTCTTTAAGACTCTCTAAAATTTTTTCTATCAAACTGTATTTTTTCTTTTTCCAAAAATTAATCATTGTTTCGGCAATTACTTTCGCCTCTTTCATTTTTTTGAAAAGATTCTTTGAATAAAATCGTCATTCAACTCTTTTTGGCTAAAAACCTTTTTGGCTAATGAAATTAAAAATTGTGGCGCTTCCTTTTCAAGTTCCGAATAAAATTTTTCTTTCAAGGAAATCCCCTCTCTCTCAACCTCTTTCATCATTTTTTCTCTTTTTTCACTTACTTCTTTTAAGACTTCTTCCAATTTTTTTTCTTTGGTTTCTTTCGCTTCCAGCAAAATCTTCTCTCTTTCTTGATAGGTTTTCTGCAAGATTTCTTTTTTTAATTTTTTTATCCTCTCCATTAGCTTCTCGCTCCTTTCCCTATTTTTCAAACCCTCTGTTATTTTCTCTTCTCTTTCTTCCAAAATCTTATCTAAGGGTTTTAAGATAAACTTATACAGAAGAAAAAAAATCAAAAAGAAATTCAAAATCTGCGCTAGCAATATCTTAAAATCAATTCCGAATGATTCTAAAAGCTCTTTCATTTAAGTAATTAATTAAGCAAATTTAAGAATTAAAGCAATAACCAAAACGTAAATGGCGATCGCTTCGGCAAAAGCAATCGACAATATCATCGCTGTCTGAACCTTGGAAGCAGCTTCTGGATTTCGGCCAATGGCCTTTAATCCTGTTGAGCCAATTTTGCCAATCGCAAAAGCGGGCACAATTACGCCCAAAGCTATTGTTAAACCTGGTATAATTGTTTTTAAAATTTCTGGGGTCAATGTCATTTTTTTTGATGATCACTAATAGCGACCTTTAAAAATATTGATGTTAAAGTAAAAAATATCAAAGCCTGAATAAAACCGACAAAAATCTCTAAAGCTAAAAAGGGCACCGGCACCAAAAGAGGAACCAAAAGACTAATAGACAAAAGTAAAACCTCGCCAGCCAAAATATTGCCAAAAAGCCTTAGGCTAAAAGATAAAATTTTTGACAATTCCGAAAATATCTCTAAAATTCCAACAAAAGATAAAAATTTTTTAACAAATTTAATTCCCAATTTTGCCAAACCCAAAATATTGCCCCCAAAAACAGAAATAAGAGATAGAGCCAGGGTCATATTCAAATCAGAATAAACGGACCTCAAAAGATGAACCTTTTCTTTGTCATGTTTAACATAAATGCTCCCGAAACCCGGAAAAATTCCCAACCAATTTGAAAGGACAATGTAAATAAAAAAGGTAAAACAAAAAGCAAAAAGTTTTAAATTTTTAATTCCCGTAATACTGGACCAAAAACCATAAAAACCCTCAAAAATAATTTCTACTAAACTTTGGATTTTGTCAGGAATCTCTTTGAGTTTTGATTTGAAAATAAAAACAAAGATTAAAATTAAAAACAAAGTTAAAAGAGAAGCAAAATAACTATTGGTTATCTCAAAATGATTAATCTGAAAAATTGACTCTGGCTTTAAACTAATCATTTTTTTAAAATAAAAAAATCAATTGGAATTAAATTATACCAAAAAAATAATTAAAAGAAAAGAAGGAACTTTTTCCGGTTATCTTAATGAGAGTTTTAACAAAAATTAAGTTTTTTTAAAAAAGATTAAAGCCCTTTTTGATAATCTCTTGACTTTTCTGAATAAAAAAATTATTTAATCAATTAGAAAGCCAATATTTGATAACTCGCTGTCTTCTTTTATCTAAAGGTTCTTCGCTAATAATACCCGCGCCATTAATACAACCGCCTTCACAATAAAGAATGTCTAAAACCTTCAAATCTGTCTGATAAGGAAATTTTTTTAAAAATTCTTCTGCTAATTTGGGACCAGAAACAACATCGTACTGAGGATCGGTTAAAGATCTTATAATTCCAGAAGATTGAGCTAAACCACCGGAAATGGGATAAAGCCGTGTTTCCTGACAAGCAATATCAAAATGTTCGTTTTTATCTTCAGGAAGGGGAGAAATTCCTTTAATTTCAAAAACCTCTTTTATTTCTTTATAAGTAAGAACCAAAATTTCTAATTCTGGCCAATCTTCTTTTGCTTCAATTTTTTTAACAAAACAAGGACCGATAAAAACTCTTTTGCAATCAGGATATTCTTTCAAAACAATTCTTGCTGTTGCTGACATCGGAGAATCGATCTTTGCCAAAAAAGGCAAAAGTTCCGGGTATTTATTCCTGATTAACCTTACGATCGAAGGGCAAGGGCTAGTGATAAATCTCTTTTCAGGATGAAGCTTCATTAAAGCCAAAAGTTGACGGTTTGTTTCTTTGGCGCCTCTGGCTACTTCAACAACATAATTAAAACCCAACCTCTTTAACATTCCAATAATTTCTGGATAAGAAAATTCAACAACAAAAGAAGGGGCCAACATTGCGACCAGTTTTTCTTTTCTTTCTAATAATTCTAATAATTTTTCAGTTTCTGGTGTTAGTTTTTTTGAAAGCATAAAAGAAGGAAAGAATTAAAAAAGCGAGAATCCCGCCGTTCAAAGCCGTAAAAAATTGATTAATCCCCATCGTCTGCAAAAAAATGGCAGGTACCAAATGAAATTTAAAATAAATTCGCGAAATTGCCGATAGAAATAAAAATTTTAAAAAAGAAGAAAGAAAAACAGAAAGAAAAAATTTTAAAAAATAAACATTGCTTTTTAATCTATTGTAAATGATTTTAAAAACAAAAATCAAAATAAGATTTGCCAACCAAATAAAAGGCAAAAAATAAACTAAAAAATAGGTAAAGAGACCAAAAATAATTCCTCTTAGCAAAACAGCGATGCTGGGAAAAATGGATAAGGGCAAGAAAAATTTTTCAGTTAAAAAAATACCTGCCAAAAACAAAGAAGCATTCACTATCGTCCCCACTAACCATTGAGGGTGCCCCAAAAGAAAAGGAAGAACAAAAGAAAAAAGAGAAATTATTAAAAACAATAATTCTTGACGGATAACCAATAAAGGAAAACTTAAAACATTTATCTTTTCGTCCATTTTTTTATTCTAACAAATTTTTCTCAAAACTCAATTTTCTCAAAATTGAACCTCTGAAATTGAAAAAGAATTCTTTAAGCAATAATTTTAAAGTCCTTTTGCCATTTGGTTGTTTTGAAATACTTTTCGCACCTCAGGGCATCTTTCCTGGAAAAAAGTATTCACAAAAAATCAGTTTGAAAGGTCTTCTGGGCATAGTTGATTTTGAATTGCCGTGAAAGTGATCAAGGCGTTATTTGAGATTTTTGGTAAATCCGATGTAAAGAGATTTATACTTCAAACTATAAAGAACATAGACACAGTGTTGTAATTTTTTCATTCTTGTTTCTTTTGAGAAACAGGCTGGCCATATACCCACGGTATATGGCCGTGAACCGTGCTTCGCTCTGGTTCACGGCTCCGGAATCAAAACCTAATCAAATTTTTGAGATTATTTTGCCGAATTTAATCCACAAATCCAAGAAACGAAACTTGACCTGACGAACTGCCCGCCGCCGCAGGCGGCGGGCAGGCAGGTAAAATCGTTGGCTCGTAAAAAATTTTCCTTGAATTTTATTTATGGCAGATTTATAAATCTGTTTTGAGTTGCTACATCTGAAGTTGGGCAGTTAAATTTATACTCTCTCCATGGACAAGATTTAAAATTCATGAATCCTAACCGTTCATCTATATTTGTAATCTCATAAATTGTGCTTGGTTCCTCTAATAATGTTTTAGTTTCACCAGTAATAATATTAATGAATTTAATTGCAGAGTTATAATCGGGGCCTGGTTTCCCGCTTGCAGGGACATTATTTCCTTCGGTTAAAAACAAAGCTTTTGAAAAATTGTCATAAAAATATGCCTGATTTGCAATTTTCTGGGGAGCCATGTATCCGCACACATCATATTTTTTTGATGCCAAAGATAAATAAGCATATCCCATAGTAACAGAACCTCCTCCTGCGCCAGGAGAACCCATGTGCGCTTCAAATATAATATGACTGTCATTTCTGGAAATTGCAATCGGTATATAAATTCCGCCCCAATTTGAGCCGGTTTCTGATCTAATATCCCCTAAGAGTTCTGAACTTCCGCTTGAGGGAGAATACTTAACTAAACGCAATAAAGCAATACCGTTATTACTATTAGTGTAAACTCTTAATAAGCTATTGCTATTATTGAAAGGAATTGACAAAAGATGATAAAAAGCTGATTCCGGGGCTATTTGTGTTGGATAATCATTAATGCCAGCGTCATAAGTATTGGGGTATATATATTTATTTTTTATTTCATAATACCCGGTGGTTTCGACGTCGATAGGTGGCAAGTAACAAGATTGATCATATTGCTGCCCCGTCAAAGACCATTGCAATAATTTTGGAAACTGGACTATGCACTATGCTTTATCATATTTGCTTTCGCATATAGTAATATCTTTTTTGTTTATTGCGATTTTCATCACGCAATCCCCGTAGTCAGAACATTTGCTTGGATCATTCAACGCAACTGCAACAGTGTTTTGGCAATCCCCCGCCTCATCAAAGAGATTTTGGCACAGTTCTGCATCTTTAGTATCTATCGCAATTTGTTTTATGCACTTTTGTTTTTCCTTTCTCATCTGTCAAACTGATAAAATTAGTACCGTCGGGCATAGAATGCGCCTTGGTTAGTTCCGGTAGAATCTCCCTGGCGATTTCAAGAGCAACAGAAGGACTGTCGGCCTCAACTAAAATATCATAGACATCAGCTTGGGTAGTATTCAGTTAACGAACTATCGAGGAAAATCAAAATGGCACTTTACACAATTCGCCAAAGAGTTGCCTATTTAAAAAGAAAAGGGATAATTGAAGGTTTTAAAATAAGAATTAGTGATAATCTATTGGGATTTCGTCGCTACATGATTTTAATTAGCTTGACTGAAAATAACAATTTTCAAAAAAAACAGGTTGGCAAAAGATTTGATCGATCTCAAAGAAACTGTCCGAATAATCGAATCTATCGGGAGGTGGGATTTAGTTTGTGATGTGGTTTTACCTGCTAAAGAGAAACCTTCAGAATGGTTAAAATTCTTTGATTAAAGAAAATTTTTCAAAAATCAAAACCTGTATTTTAGCAATTAAAGAGGTTTTACCGATTAATACCGTGGTCTACTCTTAATCAAAAAAGAGTCCGCAAGTTTTATTGCGGACTCTGTTTAAAGGACTATGGGTTTCTTTGTCAATTCAATTCTTTTTCAGCTCCACGAAAGAAATTTTCCGATTACAAAACCAACAAGTATTTCTTCTGTTGGGCTTTATCAGACAGCTATGGATTACGTGATATCTATCGAAATTACACTTTGGATTTGAACAGACGTGAATATAATAATCTGACTCGAGCAAATCTTCGCCGTAGACATCTTGAATGTATACACAAACAATCTTTTTACCGCATTGTGGACATTTTTTGTTTAAAATTTCTACGTTATGCCAGTAGCCATATAACGATAAATTCCCTTCTGCCGTTAAATTACCTTCCGTCGCTAAATGAGAAGATACCATAACTAATTTTAAGTTAATTACTTTTTCCATTCTTTTACTAATACCACTAACACTCTTTCCTTTAGAAAAAACTAAGGCCTTTCTTTGATTAAATTTTAACACCTCATTCATGACATTCACCTCCTTTTTGGTTTTTAAGGTATAGATTTAAGGTACAGATTGAGTTAAGCCCTTGCTTAACCCTTCTAAATCCTATATACCACAAATCAAAGAAAAAAGCAAGAGAGAGTATGTATAAGCCCATAACATCGTGGAAAATCCGAGGTTTTCGATTAAGTATTTTAATAGAGGGATGTTGCCCAAAGAACGATGCGGCCTTCTGGTGTTGTAAAAAATTAACCAATCCATTACTTTCTGGTTGAACTTATCTAAATCCTAGAATAAATCTAAGTTATTCACTATCTGAGGCTAGAATTCCATCATCTTTTTCTACGCCGAAGTTTCCACTATGTATTTGAACTTATGCACAAAAAATAAGTTTGAAAAATTTAATGCTTTGGCGGCAAATTCTTTAGCGCTTTTACAAAAAAAAGCCCTAAACGGAAATTCCGCAAAGGGCTTAGTCCTTAAACCTTGAAAATCCTCTTTTCCTAATAAGAAGAAAGAGAATTGAAAAAACTTAAGAATTCATAAAAGGATCTAATTGGTGGCCACATTCTCCGCAAATCTGCTGGCTAAGAATTCTGCACTGCAATACGGACAATGATCTCGGTTAATTGAGGATTCTTTTGCATAACACAAAAGCAAGTAGATTAAAACTAAACTCCCAACAAGAAGCGCTATTAACCAAAATACCGTCCACATTCTATCTCACCTCCTTTTTTTGGTTTTTAAGTTAAACGCTATTTTCGCTTCCTGAGGATAGATTTCCCTGTGATTTTTTCCCTTTCGGCAATTTTTCTTTTAAGCTCCTTTACCTTTTGCTTGCATATTTCAACACGTTTCCAACCTTCTTCTATTTCTTCAGCATAGAGCCTTTCTGTAAATATGTTTCCCAAGACACTAACATATCCGCCTGTGTTCTCATCGTAGGTCTCTAAATGAGAAGGGCTACATAGCTCAATTCCTTTTTGGTACATTTCCAAGGCTTTTTCGAGATTCCCTGCTTTTTCATAATATTGAGCAGCTTCAAAAATCTCTGGTGCATAATATTTGCCACCGTACAATCTTTCTAAAAGCCTGGCTGCAATGTCATAATGTTGTTTCTTTTTTGAAAGTTCCAATATCAACATATTACCTTCGTCTATCGAATATGGATCAGAATTTAACTTCCTCAACTTCTCAAGTGTAGTAATTATAGCATCGACTAACGTCTTGCCGTTTATACTTTCTAAAAGTTCGGGAAGAATCTCTAATCTTCTTTGTTCATCTTTTTGATGATCTAACAATTCGCTAATAAGTTTAAAAACCAGCTTTTCTCTTTTTGGTTCGGGAATCAAAATTAGACTCCCAATAATTTGATTTTTAAGAAAACAAACCAAGTCTTCAAGATCTTCTAGTACAAATAGTGCCCCTATTAAAAAACTTATAAGAGTATACCTCATCTGAATTTTCTCTGGAGGAAGAGAGAGAATCGAATGAATAATCAGACGAAAAAGGTCATCACTTTTCACATCTTTACTAGTAGATTTATAGTCTTCGGAAAATTTATAAACTTTTTCACCTTTTTCATCTTTATGAACTATTTCACCTTCTTCATCCCTGATTTCTAAAATTTCAACTCCGATTGGTTGAGAATAAGAATCTGCTAAAGTTTTTCTCCTTGTTTCTGAAATAATCTTTTGGATAGCTTCATTTAAATTCCCTGCTTCCACTTCTGCTTCGCAAGGAATTTCGTTCCATTCATCAAATTCATCATAAAAAGTAAACCTACTTTTGGCTCGATACTTCATAAACCTTACCTCCTTTCTATTTTAAAGGTACAGATTGAGTTAAGCCCTTGCTTAACCCTTCTAAATCCTATATACCACAAATCAAAGAAAAAAGCAAGAGCAAAAAAGCAGAAATTCCTTAAAATTTCTGTAACAAATGAATATAAAAAATTTTCTTTTATAAAAATGTGGTTCAAGACGACATTTTCCCGATTCTTTGACAATTTTTTTCCTGAAAAGAAGCGGCAATTTCAAGTTTTTCTATGAATTAATCATAATTCATTTCAGAAAATTTTTCAACAAAATTTTCTGAATTTGACGACAAATTATTTAACATTTTTACAAAAAAAAGCCCCCTTGGATTTAATCCTCAGGGGCAAAAAGGGGTAAAATATCAACGTGGCGAAATCCGAGGTGGACCAGGTTCTCGATCAAAGACTTCGGGATCAAGTTTTCTTACTTGTCTAACATACTTAGCTGCATTTACAATATCTCCTATTTCCATATAATAAGCAGCGAGGTTGCGGTAAGTTAGGGCATAATCAGGATCATTTTTTAACGCTTCATCAAACCGTTTCTTAGCTTCCTCTAATTGTCCACTTTTTGCTAGAATTGTCCCCAGATTGTTTAAGGCATCAACATCGTCACTTCGAAGTTGTAAAACAATTTCATATTCTTGACGAGCCTCTGCCAATTGACCCAAGTCATAAAAAGTAACTCCTAGATTATAATGAGCGTCAACGAATTGTGGTTCTATCCTAATCGCTTTTTGAAATGCTTCAATGGCTGCTTGAAGTTGACCGTCTATTGCTAAATCAACTCCTTCGTTATAATATTTGATTGCCTGGAAATTCATTTTTTTTCACCTCCTTTCCATTTCTCCACAAGGGGTTTGACAGTATCCAAAATTAACTGATGAATATCAGGTCTGGCGACAATCAGAGGAATGGTATCCTCCAAATTGTATTCCCGCCAGGATTTGCCTTCAGCATCAGTTACTTTCATTCCGCATCCCTCGGCAACAGGAATCACGCCAGCAATATCATAAACTTGGAGCATTGCCTCTTTTTCCTTGCCTTGTTCATCCTTGGTTGACCAGTAGTGCCGCAAGTCAATGTAAGCATCGGTGGCGTTGCGCAACAAATTAATAATGTCCATGCCTGAAGCACGGCAGCCGTCGTAAACTTTCAACTTTTTGTCATAAAGCGCTTGTTCTACTTCTCCCTTTTTTACGCGATGGCTGTTAGAATATCCAACCACCAAAATCCTTTTGCGGCTGTCGCCTCTGGTAGAAATAACCAAAGATGGTTGAATCACCTGACCGTTGCGAAAGACTAAGAAGTTGTCACCCTCGACACAAAGTGCTGAAAAAACTTCAGCCTGGTCAAATGTGTAAACCGCGCTCAAGACGAGATTTTTCAAGCTTTCACTGGTACTGAGTGCCAACGAAACAAGAGCAAGAGGCCGGTATTCTAAAGCAGCTGCAAGACAACGTTTTGTATTCGTTGTTCCTTCAATTTCATCAACAATTAGAACAAGGGGTTGGTGTTCATCTGCCTCAATAAGAGTTTTGCTGAACGGTCTCAATTCAAAACGGACTATGCCTTCTAATTCTGGCAAATACCGATCAATGGCTGCCTGTACTCTTTCGCGAGCGAAAATATCAATGTTTGAAGATTCGTGCCCTTTGTAATCGACGGTGTCAAAAATTTTTGTGCCGCGCTGGGTAAGTATTTCTTCGCCGGCCTCTCTTACAATTTTTTCCAAAGCAAACAGTAAATCTCTCTTTTGGCCAAAACTTAACGTTTTCATCTCTAACTCCTCCTTTTTGGTTTTTAAGGTACAGATTGAGTTAAGCCCCTGCTTAACCCTTCTAAATCCTAGATACCACAAATCAAAGAAAAAAGCAAGAGAAGAAAAAAGCAAGAGTATGTATAAGTCCATAACATCGTGGAAAATCCGAGGTTTTCAATTAAGTATTTTAATGGATGTTGCCAAAACCCCAATTGTAAAAACTGACAAAGCCCTTAATTCCTTTGTATTTATTTATTATTTGAGGCTAGAATTCCATCATCTTTTTCTACCCCGAATTTCCCACGATGTATTTGAACTTATGCAATTTTGCTCCACAGACTGGTGATGTTAGAACCTGTTTGATGAATTCATTGTAAAAATAATTTCGGCAATTGTTAATGCTTTCTTGACATTTCGGGCATACACTGCCCCACTGTTTACTATTTTTTATGGGGAAGGGGTATTCAAAGTTGTAAGAATTTTAATTTTTAAAATACCATCTAGCATACAGAAAAGATTAAATATGCCAGATAATAAAAATTGCCCAGCGATGGGTGGTTCAGCAATTTCACCGTAGGCTTTTTAGATAACGGGCTTTCCAAATTTGATAAGATTTAATTTTTTCTCTCTTCTCCAGCCTTTTATTTGTTTTTCTCGTCTTAATGCTTCGTGTTTGGTTGCATATCGCTCAGTATATAGAAGTTTGATGGCTTTGTGTAATTTTGTGTACCAACCACCACTTTTAGTTTGGTGCTCCTTAAATCTTCTTTCTACGTTTGCAGTTATCCCTGTATAAAAACTTCCGTCTTCACATTGAATAAGGTAAACATAATACATAATTATTTGTCCTTCGATGCGGCCTCATTTAATTCGGTCTTACTCAGGACCCTTCTCCTCGCTTGTTATACTTAAAAACTCGTTCCGGGTTTATATTAAATTATAACAAAATAATACTCGCCCTGAGTTTATCGAAGGGCTCGCCCTGAGCGAGCGAAGCGAGTCGAAGGGCTCCGAATTGTGGACAATGTTAGAATGATAATTGAGAGGCAAAATGAGCATATTTATATCCCAGATTTGAAAGAATACGCCAACGCATAAACTTACCCTACCCTGCTACTCACTATTTCTCAAGACCTCTGATTGTCTCGTATAGCTCTTGCTGGCGTTTTTGGAGCGAAGCGTCAAAGATAATGCGATATTCAAAGTTTTTGTTGACTTGCTGAAATTCCTTAAAGCCAATTTCTTTAGCAAACACTTCGTCAAAAAGGTTCTCTATTTTGCCTTTATATTCTTGTTTATTCTTTTCATAGCTTTCTTTGTCTTTGCCGGCTTTAACTTCAACAACAAGATACCTGCCTTTTGTTGTTTCTATAAGAAAATCTGGGAAGTAGCGGGCGATACGCTTTTTCTCTGGGCTGTAATACTCAAAGTAAAAATCGTTATGCGTCGGGTCGGTTGCTCCGCCCGTAAAATAAACATCAACAATCGCCTCGTCTTTATCCAGCACATCTCGCAGATACCTAAACAAGTCTTTTTCATCAGAGCTATCAAAATTATAAGGGTTGATGTGAAATCCTAAACGGCTTTTGCCGTATGTTTTCTCCATTTGCTCTTTGTAAATCACGAGGATATTTCTGCCCTGTTCTATGCTAATTTTGAACGGATATAACTTCGCCAGCTCCAATTCTTCCTCAATGGTTTCGGTCTTTTCTTGGTATTGATAGGCATTCGCTAAAATACTCTGGATTATAAATGGTAAGAAAGCCGCATTTTTATTTACTCGCTTCACAATATCTTCTTTTGATAACTCGTTATTTTGTAAAATCTGCTCAATAGCCAAACAAGACAAATGCGTGTAGCGGTTGATAATTTCAATAATTTCGTAAAAAGTAAAGTCGACCATTTCTCTTACTTCTTTTTTTATTCTCGCTTCTTTATAGCCAGCTTCTTTGTTTTCATCCAAAAATATCCCGCCTTCAGCAATAAAAGATAAATAATTTTCTGGCTTAAAACTTTTGAAATCAAATTTAATTTTATCCAAATCCTGATTTTGAACCGCTAAGATTTCTTTCAAAGTTTTTTTAACTTTTAACTTCTTCTTTTTTTCTATTTTTAAGGTATGCTCAATAGATTTCTGGTCTTGAGCTGATAATTCCTCAATGTCAGTGGCAAAATTATTTCTAAGCTCTTTGTCTAAAATACGGTAGTTTTCTTCGGAAAGAAAAATTGAAGCCAGCGTTGAATTATCGCCAATGCTCCGCAGGCAACGGGTTGAAGATTGTAAAACAAAAATGGCACTTCTCGGTCTTCTATATAAAGCACAGGCGACAAGCGAACGACAATTCCAGCCCTCTGTGCCCTTGCCGACAAGCAGAATAAACTGCTTTCTGCTATCAATCGTATCAACAGCAACAAACTCGTCTTTATTTTCTTCAGCTTCGGTATGATATTCCAAAATCTTATCAAGAGAGATTTTTCGTTGGGCTAAAATCTTTTCCAGTTTTGGTCTTAAATCTTTTTGTAAATCATCAATGTTGGCGGCGTAAAAAGCTATCTTTGGCAGGCGTCCTTCAAGCCGATTTTCTCCGTATTCGCTCCAGAATTTATCTACCACATCTTCAATAAACTTTTCGGTTTTCACTTTGCTATATTCAAAAAATCTCACCTGTTTCAAAATGCCTTTTTCAATGCCCTGTTTTAATCCAAAGTGATAAACAACATCGGCAATCATTTTATTATTCACATACGGCGTGCCAGTAAGATTTATCACTCCCACAACAGGTGTCTTACCCTCTTGATGAATATAGTTAATAGTCTGGCGGGTCTTCTTTAATGTGCCTTCCAGCGTCTTGCCGTAAGAATGATGGGCTTCATCCACGAAAACAATCAAATTAGTTAGTTGCCGTATGGCTTGCAAACGCCTGTTTTCTATCTCACGCTTTGTCATATACTGCCAATCAGAAAATAATCGTTGAGTGTTGTTATGGTTTCTCTGAGTTTTTAAGATAATTTTCTGGGAGTTGGAAACAATGACATTATAATTGCCAATCGGAGACAATGGCGTGGCGACGTCTTCAAGATAGTGATATTTAATGTTCAAAAGAATGTTCTGATATTCTTTCGGAATTACTCTTGTGTAGTCAAAAGTTTTTATCTCTTTCAAACTTTCAATAATTGTCGTATCTGGAGCAAACACCAGAGCGTTTTTAGCAAATCGCTTGTCTTCGGGATGATAAAACGATAAAACAAAATCATACACCATCATCACTGCCATTAAAATTGTCTTACCCGCTCCCATTGTGAGAGCGTAAACTTGATTAGGATAGTCGGAAATGCCAAAGCGGTCTTCCATCAATTCGGCAATCTTCTCCTCATCGTCCATTAAATCAAAGGCTTGCTCTTTAGAAATGCCTAAACCAAGAAGCATATCTTTTTTGTTTTCAAAAAGCGACTTAAACACTTCCAAAGACGGCTTGTTGCCGACAATTTCTTTTAAGTAAATATAGGTTTCCAATGCCTCTACCTGCGGCTTATGCAAAAAGCCTACTCGTTTAATGTGGGTCAAGATATTGAGCGTTTCTTTTTCTACGCCCTTATAATTGCCATCTCGCCAGAGAGCGACTTTTTGTTGGATGTGTTGTAAAAAGGGATTTTCCATAATTTATTTTCCTATCCATTGTATTGGCTCTTCTTTCCCGTTCGTAAAAGCCCAATGAAGCCGAGGAGAAAATTGTAAAAGATCTATCGGAGTTTTAGCTTCAGAAACAATCTTTATATCTTCCTCATCATAAACTGGTATCCAAGTATCATACATATCATCGTCTCCACCGAAATTGATATGCTCATAAAACTCGTGGAAATAGAGTTGTCCACATTGCTTGCACCTGAGAATGTTTCTAACGAAATGCGAGCTTTCAGTAATTATCTTTACTAATTCAAAATCAAGGTCTGACGGCGTTAAGTTCTCTTTTTGCCATAGATGACATTTTGTTGGTTTTTTTAATTCCATATTTTATGCAATTACATTAAATGTCTCAAAGTATTCTTCGCCAAGAACATCAACGATTTTTACAGCTACGCTATATTTGCCATTTTGCTTGTAATCCCAATCGTATTTGCCTTTGATTATTTCTTTTTTGCTCGGCAAATCAGTAATTTCGGCATTAAAGAGCTTGCCGTCATAATCAACATCAATTGCCACGCTGTCTATAATCTGCTTAAAATCTTTTACTTTGGCTTGATACTCTTTTTTAAGCATTCTGGCATTTTCAATCTCTAATTTTCTCATCAAAATTGGCGAGTAAAACTCTTTGATTTCTACCGACAATTTTTTGTCTTTGGCTTTTACTTCAATCTCGGCTTCGGGCTTCTTTTTGAAAATAAGATTTTTCTTATCAGTTAAAATATCTCGGATTTCCACTTTTACGCCTGTTTTGTTTTCTTTTTTCAAATAATCTGAAACATCAAACTCCATTCCAGAACAAATAATCAAAACTCCTTCCTCGTAAACTGGCTCGCCTGATTTTGATTTTTTCTTAACCGAGAAAGTATCAATTTTATCTTCAACATTTTTCAACGCTATTTTAATATCCAACTTATTCAACACTCGGTTCATCGGCATTACTTTTACAAAATTGTTGTCCAGAACGCCGTCAAAATAGCTTCGCTTTATCGGCTCTACGCCATACATTTCCATTACTATTTCTTTTGCTTCCAACTCATTTTTGAAAATATCGTAGTCATTAACATTGTAAATCTTGAAAGCATATAAGCCATTGAAATTTTCTTTAATGAGTTTTTGTTTTTCTTTTAATTGTTGCTGAATAATTTGATTAAGCCGTTTGGCAGTTGTTTGAATTGCTCCCAAGTTAATATCGCAGGCAAGCCAGCGTCTGCCAAGTTTTTGAGCAACAGCAGGCGTTGTCCCAGAGCCAACAAAGAAGTCAGCGACTAAATCACCCTCATTAGATGAAGCTTTAATAATCCGTTCAATCAGCTTTTCTGCCTTTTGAGTAGGAAATCCAGTATATTCTGGCATAATTGGCGAGGTAGCAGATTGGGTTTTTATATCTATCCAAACATCATCAACTAATTTACCTTCATCCAAATAAAATTTCTTTCCGCTCGGATATAGACGATATTTTCGCCCATCTTTATCTATATGAGTAAAATGTATTTTTTCGGCAAGTTCGCTATATCTTTCTCTTAGCGATAAATCTTCTGTATTAAATGTGAGATGATTGATATTTTTCGCATAAAAAAATATCGTGTCGTGCTTTCTTGGAAAGTAAGTCTCAACTCTCTGTCCTGCTTCTTTTTTAACGATAATTTCATTTACAAAATTCTGTTCTCCAAAAATTTCGTCCATCAGCAATTTTAAATAATGTCCTTTGTGCCAATCGCAATGCAAATAAATACTCCCTGTATCAACAAGGAGTTCACGCATAATTAAAAGCCGCTCATACATAAACTGCAAATACTCGTCTTTCTCCCAGATGTCAGTGTATTGTTTTTCTTCTAATAAACTATGCTGTTCGCCTTCTATTTTTTCGCCTCTGATTTTTACTTTCTTCACATACTCCGCCTTGCTGTCAAACGGCGGGTCAATATAAATCAAATCAATCTTGCCCCGATATTCTTTTAAGAGGTGAGCTAAAACTTGAAGGTTGTCGCCCCAGAAAAGTTTATTAAATTCTTTGGAATTTTTATCGCCATAAACTTCTTTTTCTTGAGCGGGATAGTATTCAATTTTGTCCAAAGGCTTTTTGCCTGCCCATTGAAGCATTGGTCTGCCTTTGGCTTTTTCAATAGATTGTAATTGTAATTTTTTGGTCATAGTGTAGCAGTAGATTTAGTGCCATACCTCGTAGATAAGCTATGAGGGTTAGGCAATTAAATTGTTAATGTTTATTTCATTTTCTTTTTTGATTTAGCAATTTCAAAATATCTTCTTTGCGATAACGCCTATCTTTTCGCTCGCCAAAACGAACGGCAACTAAAATGCCCTTTCTATCCCACTGACGCAGTGTATTGGGATGGCATTTCAAAATATCAGATGCCTCTTGAAGCGTAAGCAATTCTGGTATTTCTTCTTTGTTTTTCGCTGTTTCTGCCATTGATTTTTTACTTAACATTTGATACCATTATTATACAGCAGATAAAAATAATCTGCAACATTAAATGACTATTACCAGAAATTACTATGACCCCAGAAGAAAAATTCAATCAAGAAATTTGGTGGATTTTACAGGAAATAAGGAAGGAGCAACTTTCTACTCCAGTAGGAGAAAAAATTGAATTTAGTATCCGAATAACAAAAAGTAAAGAAACAAATACTCCATCTCCTGAAAGCCAAAGAAAACTTCTTCACAAATTACAGGAATGGCAGGCGTTAAAGTCTGTAGAGGTTGCAGACCCTTTTTATATGAATACCTTTAGCCCGCCGCCGACAAAATATCATCTTGTTATTGCAAAATCCAAATTTGATAAACTCTATTCTTTATATGAAAACGGGGGTAGTTATTTAGAAAATCAAAAGACTATTCCCGAAGCCAAGATTTCACAATCAATTATAAAACCGAAGTCTCTTGAACTTATCGCCAGAGAAATCGGTAATTTAGAAACAGGCACAAACCTTATAGATTTTCTAACTGATTGCGGAGTTGAT